>ERZ773108.3877-NODE-3877-length-10962-cov-18.818007_pt1 | contig 10962 bp, 11 predicted proteins | sample MGYA00580570_ERZ773108 | MGnify/ENA primary metagenome ERZ773108 (study PRJEB29015, sample SAMEA2737840) | human gut metagenome | biome: human gut; feature: human-associated habitat; material: faeces | place: China | collected 2012 ...
AAACACCGAAAGAGATAATTGAAAGGGGTGTTGCATTGACAGATTGAATCTACAGTTGCTTTTTTTAATATATCTCGCTCAAGGCGAGCTTCATTTAACGCCTTACGCAGTTGCAGAATTTCAGATTCCAGTTCAGCCACCGTGCGGGAACCAGGAGTACCGAGCCCTTTTCTGGCGGCGGTAACCCATTGTCCTAAAGTGCCTTCAGGAAGAGATAATCGGGAAGCGCCTTCACTGATCGAAAGTTGATTTTCAAGAACCGTTCTGACAGCTTCGGCTTTGAACTCTTTAGAGTAACGTTGGGTTTTTCTGCTCATTATTAGCTCCTTCTGATGCCATTCTATTTCAGGAAGGAGTGTCCGTTAAACTCAGGCTACCTCATTGGTTCCCACTACTTATTTGGTGGACACCACTTTGTCTAATTCGTCAGATTCTGACCAGACGGTTCAGGCTGTACGCTTACAAACAACTAGTGGAAATACTTGTACTTTATAATTTCAAGGGTACGGGTCCGCTTCGTTTGATTTGCGTGTTTTTAACAATTTTAAAACCCAGACATACTGTTCCGGATGTGGCCCCACCAAAATTTCCACTGTTTTGTTCATTTGTCGGGCAATCATTTTATTGTCCGCGCTGGCAATGCAAGCATCCATTGGTGGCCGAATTTCAATAGTCAGGAGATGTTTTTTTTCATCATAAACCGGGAAAAGTGGTATAATCATAGCCTGACTGATGTTCATCAGACGTCCAATGATTGGTAATGTCGCTTTATAGGTCGCAAAAAAATCAGCAAATTCACTGTATTCAGGACCATGATCCTGATCTGGGAGGTAATATCCCCAGTATCCCTGGCGTACTGACTGAATAAATGGTTTTATCCCATCCTCCCGGGCATGTAAGCGCCCCCCGAATTTACGCCGTACTGAATTCCAGACATAATCAATCACTGGATTTCGTTGCTGATGAAACATGGCGGCCATTTTTTTTCCCTGAGCTGCCAGCAACATTGCAGGAATATCCACGCTCCAGCCATGGGGAACCAGAAAAATCACATTTCTGTTATTGTGTCGAATTTCCTCAAGAATTTCGAGGCCTTTCCAGAACACTCGTTTCTGGAACTTTTCCGGACCACGAGTTGCCAGTTCTGCCATCATCACTATGGATTGCAATGCTGTGGCAAACATTTTGTCGACAATTATTTCCCGTTCTGTATCACTCTTTTCTGGAAAACAAAGCGATAAATTAATCGTCGCCCTGCGACGAGCTTTTTTGCTCAATCTGCCCGCCCAACGCCCTATTTTTGCCAAGACAGGATCTCTGAATGAAGGGGGAAACATTGAAATACCTGCAATCATTCCCAAAAGGAACCATGTAGACCAGTAAACAGGGGAAAGATAATTTTTCTTAAATTCAGGAATAAACTCAGATTTATATTTTTTCATTATTTAGTGCAAATGCCTCTACCAAAATTATCATTACTGTTTTATTCAGAGAATACATCAAACCTTAATTTAAATCCTGATGTTCTGAGTGTACAGGATATGCATCCAAAGAGCGGATAGTAGTTTCATGGATATAATCCAGCAAAGCGTATCGTTTTCGGTACTCAGAGCGTTTTTTACTGGCTATATCGCTTAGCGGCTTTCGAATCACCTGGGTTGGTAATCTGTACCAGTCACCACAGGCTTTTCCTGCTACAGACTCCCAGAAATCACTATAGACCGCAACAAAGGTTTTGCGTTTCTGATACCAGTATCTCAATTGCCGGAAAACATGACTGTGCTCACTGACTGCCAGACACTCAGAGATATTGCAAGCTTTCATCAACGCACAAAATGCTTCAAAAATAATCCGTTTTGGGAAAATCCCATAACAGGCCCGGGTTGCGCACCGAATAACATCAGGTCCGGTATTTTTAGGGGCTCCCTGTAATCCGCCAATAAAAGCAATGTGTCCATTTTGAGTCAGAATGACTGAAAATGTTAACCGGGCAATAACTGTTTTATTGTAAAACAATGACAACATCAACTCTCCTTCCCGGTCAAAACCACTGGGAGAACACTGGATATCAAAATTCTCTCCATCTTTCCCGATGAATTGGACTAATGATACCGATTTTTGTGGAAACAAAAATTTAGAATATTTTTCTGGCAAATTTTGCACAAAGCGATAATGCTCAAGAATATATTGCCCACGGGTCCAGGCGCGCCCCCCTTTATGCAAATAAGGGCGATGAATTCTTGCTGGCAACGTGGGGTGTATTGCCATAATATCCTCAATGCACGGCAAGGAACGCAGTTCATAATAATATCGAATACTGACAACCGGATTTATAGAACATCGCAAAATGTACATGAACCGAAATTTTCTGTGTTCCCACTTCCCCGGTAGTGAATCTGAGGAAAAAATAATCCTTTTAAGGAAACCGATAAATGATAAGTTACTTATAGAAAACATATTGTTACTTTTGCTTCGCTAATGTGAGTATTTTTAACGCAGTTTTATTAATATCAAACCGCTCTTCTATATCCTGTTTTGCCAGGTGAGCCATCTGATAAAAACGCCCAGGGTCATTAAAAAAATCATTCAGGGCGCACATCCATGCGTGCTTATTACCTGCTGGTAACAATGTCCCGGTCTGGTTGTTCTGAATAACCTCAGGGATTCCACCAATCTGAGTGGCCACTACAGGCACAGAAAATGCCGATGCTTCTGCCAGCACCATACCAAAAGATTCGTTTTCTGAAGGCAGAACCACCAGACTGGCAACCCGATATACGGGGGCGGCAGGAAAAACATTGTCAGCAATAAAAACATCATCATGCATGCCCATACTGTCAATCTGATACTGTAAATGTTCCCGCAGTTCAGGTGAACCAGACCCCACAATCAACCAACAGAACTGTCGTCCATTCATTTTTAAATGGAACAGTAAATTCAACATAAATTCGTGCCCTTTTTCCGGGCGCAACATTCCTACCTGAGCAATTACGGGGCATCCTCTTCGGGACGCCAGCCAGGAAAGAACACTCGGAGGCAAACTGTTTCGGGAATCAACGTATAATTCCTGGAAATCAAAGCCAGGAGGCACAACAGTAACCCGAGTTCGACATCCTTCCTGCTCCAGATGTGTCTTCATATTTGTTCCGGGAACAATCACCTCATCGCAAAAATGATTTATTGAAAAAAATTTTGTTTTTCGTGTCAAATATGTCTTTTGCCTGATAATTCTGAATGGATGTTTCCAGGTAAAAAACCGTACCAAACCAACAATATTACTATCATGTCCACTGTGACAAACGATTGCATCGGGCTGAAAACTATGAACTATTCCGAGTAATCTCCATACAGTAGGAATGTGAAGACTGTTTCGAAATAACGCGAATGTGATATCAATTCCAAACTTACTGGCTTCAAAAGCAATTTTGCTGTTCTCCCTGCAGACAAGCAGAACTGAATGCCCCATTTTCTTCAGGGCCTTCATTTGAGCAACAGCCTGTAATTCCTGACCACCTATATTCGGTGATGATTCCGTAAATAGTATATTCATTATCAGTCATCCGGTAATCTTGGCCCCTTATGAAGGGCCAGCAACGATGAAAAAAACGGTGTTGTATAATAAAAAAGTCGTCTTTTCAGCCATACGCAATTTTCCCGTTCCTTGGTGCTTATTCTTCCTATCCGTGTAGTTCCTTTAGCAGGAGCATTCATTCTTCTTTCTGTTGTATATAAATAATGGAATCCAAGTTCTTCAGCGATCTGAATATAATCCTTGTTATAATAACCTTCCGGCCAACACAAATGTTTACTGCATTTTCCTGTCATTTTTTTTAAATATTCTCTCCCGCTCAATAAGTCCTGCCGAAGATGTTTACACTGTTCTTCTCGTGAAGTGAACTTTTTATCCCAACGTGTATGAGTATGTGTATGAACATGAAATTCGACCAGACCAGATTGCAACATTTCGTTCACTTCAGACCAGCGAAGCATAACATTATCAGCATTCCCGGTTGCTATTTGATGTTCGCAATCGCGATGAGAATATTCCTTTCCAGGAGAGTGACGAACCGGACCATTTCCAATAAAACTGGTAATTAAAAAAATATGTGCCTTGAGATTAAACTCGTTTAATAAAGGATATACCTGAAACCAGTTGTCAAGGTATCCATCATCAAATGTCAACATAACGCTTTTACGGGGAAGTTTTCCGCCCCGATAAAAAAACTCCAGTTCATCTGATGACAGTGTTTTCCAGTTGTTTTCAGCCAACCATTTCATTTGTTTCCGGAATGTCTCGGGAGAAAGTGTAACCAGTCCTGGGCAATGGCTGACATGATGATACATTAATACCGGAACATGATTTGCTTTAAACAAAATGCCCCCTCCGTTTAAAATTTAAAGTTTCTGGCACCCAGTAAGTAGAGATAAAAGGAAAGCCTAATAAAGTTGGTGAGCTTTATATACTACTAAATCAAACATCAACAATTTATAAACAATAATATATTATCATATCTTTTAAAAACGGCTCACTAAGAACCTTGAGGTGGCACACTAAATTTAGCTACCTGAACAGGACACGCGGCTAAGTGAGTAAACTCTCAGTCAGAGGTGACTCACAAGACAAAACAGTTTCAACCAGTAAAAAAATGTAAACACCATTCGCATGAATTTCATAGTTAAGATCTGAAGCTTGCAGAATGCATCGGTGTTACTGCCGGAGTCCGTGAACTTAGTCTGCATGAATCACCACAGCTTTACATCTGTCGCAGTAAACAGCAAAATCAGCAAACTTACTTAATTATATCGAGTGCGATTACAATCGCTGGCGATGGTACAGTTGGTGTGGCGGTCTCAGTCCGGAACAATTTGAAAATCAGAATCTCACTTAAAGCGGCATCCATTTTACAAAAGATGGCCGTCTGTGTATTTGTAATGAATACCTTCTACATGTTTAGAGTGCATAATCCACGACAAGGCGATATCCTAAAAATTAGCTAGCAGGCAACTTTGATGGCATAGATAATGTTTTTAGTAAAAAAGAGTTGACTGAATATAATACAGCCTCTTCCTACATAAGAAGGAATGTGCTCACAAAAAAAAACCATTAGTCTGCTTCCTGTTCTTACAATAATCAGTATTATGTGTTTTATTTATATAGCAAAATATGCTTGTTACACCTGTCATAATTAGGCATGATAAAATTATTGACTGAACCCTGGGGGAGAAAGATGCACAGTGATTATTATAATATGGTTTTTGGTGAAAAATTGGCCAATATTTTATATGGAGCTAACTCTCAATTTTTTTACGAGAGAAATGTCATAGAAGAGGCAGTCAACGCTTTATTCTGTGAGCGTGAAATAATAAACAACAAGAACATAATAAAGAAGCTGATGTTCTTTTTGTCAGATGTTAATCACACCAAGAAAGATGTTGTTCAGAGCGCACTTAATATTATCATTGACATTACATCAGGTGATATTTGAGATTTTACATAAAAGATAATCTCTCAAGGAGTCTTATCTGAAAACGAAATATATAGTCCCTCTCGTTTTGTAATATCGATTGGCTTTGTTGAATCGGTTACGTACCCCGGAGCCGGTCATATTTTCAGGTAATACACACGCTTTCAGACATTTCGGCTTTCGTCATTTTGGTATCATGGGCATAGCTTCTGCTACCTAACCATCATAATCACGCAGCTTCAGTGAAGCAGTGACCACCTGTTTAACCCGGTGTATCGTTATGATCTTATCCAGCAATAATGGACACGCGGCTAAGTGAACCGCCCCGGGTTTCCTGGAGAGTGTTTTATCTGTGAACTCAGGCTGCCAGATCATCGTTTCCGATGGAAGCATAATAAGCTTTTTCTGCTTCTGCCGGTGGGATATGGCCCTGCCTTTCCAGCAATCGTCGATTGTTATACCAGTCCACCCACGTGAGTGTGGTCAGCTCATCATACTGACACGTGCATTACCCCTACCGCGATAATGCAACCGTACAATATAGGGCGTTTCCTAAACGCAGCCCTCATCACTCCAATCCAACAAGACACAGCATTTTTGATCACGAAGAAAGACAAATAATTTCCGTAAATATTTCCGTTGTTACAAATAACAACAGTATTTTACATTTCTTTGGCCTCAGGCCCGCGCATGTTGCCATTCGATGTCATTTTCCTGACTCGTTTCTTCTTTATGGTGTAGTGTGATCTTCACTTTATGGATGCTAACAACATGAAAAGAAAAATTATTCCCGTGCTAATCGGTTGTACGCTCTCTTTCTCTGCCCTGGCGGCACAACCTACGGCTGAGCGCTATGTCGTCAGTTTTCCAGAAGGCACGCACGTGAACTACGCCGGCGCATTTGCCAGTGCATTCCCGAATGGCCTTCCGGTTGGGATAGGTTCTGGTCTGCTGTTCACCGGTAAACAGGGCGATGCCCTGACATTCGCAACCATTACCGATCGCGGTCCGAACGCGGATTCACCGAAAGAGGGGAAAAACGAAACTAAAATTTTCGTTACGCCAGATTTCGCGCCGCTGCTGATGACGATTCGTGTACAAAACGGCAAAGCGGAGGCCATCGATCCCCGTCCTCTGCATGACGATAAAGGCGCGATCAACGGTCTGCCGCTGGCAAGCGACGTGATTGGCTCCACCAATGAAGTGGCCTTCAGCGACACGTTACATAGACTGAAGGGGGATAATCGCGGGCTGGATACGGAAGGGATCACTCCGGATGGTAAAGGAGGTTACTGGCTGTGCGATGAGTATGGCCCGTTCCTGATTAACATCGACAGTAAAGGGAAAATCCTGGCAATCCACGGTCCACAGGCGGCGGAAGGGGAAAAAGCGATTGCGGGCGGTTTGCCAAATATCCTCAAATGGCGTCAGGCGAACCGCGGCTTTGAAGGCCTCACCCGTATGCCGGACGGGCGTATTATTGTCGCCGTGCAAAGTACGCTGGATATCGACGCTAAGAGCAAGAAAAAGGCGCTGTTTACGCGTCTGGTGAGCTTCGATCCGGCAAGCGGAAAAATCGCGATGTACGGTTATCCTATCGACAGCGCGGCCTACAGCAAAAACAGCGACGCTAAAATCGGAGACATCGTGGCGCTCGATAACCAGCACATCCTGCTGATCGAACAGGGAAGAGATAAAAACAACAGAATGCGTAACCTGATTTACGAGGTCGATCTCAATAAGGCGAGCGACCTGTCAGGCTTCGACAAGCCGGGTGAGTATCCGGAGTTTGATGATGAGAAAACCCTGTCACAGCGCGGCATTACCCTTGCGCAGAAAACGCAGGTTGTTGATCTGCGCTCCTTGGGCTGGCAGCAGGAGAAGGCTGAAGGGTTGGCGCTGATCGACAGCAAAACGCTGGCGGTGGCGAACGATAACGACTTTGGCGTGAAGGTGGCGATGCAACATCCGGTCGAGGGCAAGACATTCAAGGATTATCGGGTGAACGCGGAAGGAAAGCTGACGCTTGACGACAAGCAGGTTGAAACGACCCTCAGAGTGAAGCCACTGGAGAAACCGGAGTCTGACAGTGAACTGTGGATTGTGACGCTGCCGGAAGCGTTGAAATAAGTTTATAAGGTACGGACAGCAGTATCGCTTAGTTTTTCAAATTCATGTATGTGAACAATATTGGGGTTCCGGCGTAGACCCCCAATGAAAGCGTCACCACGTGAAAACATGCCTGCACGGTTTACACGTCATCCCATGGTGGCAGCCGGTTAACTTTCCTGCTACACCAGTGGAAAAAGGCCATAAGCAGTCCGAACAAAAGTAAGCGTACAGCGAGGGCCGTATTGACGGGGATGTGTTATTCAGCTGGCAGTGCTATGCGCCACGGAAGCAGTTCGCTGACCCGGTTGACCGGCCAGTCTGCTATGACGCCAAGCACATGGCGAAGGTAGCTTTCTGGCTCCACGTCATTCAGTTTGCACGTCCCGATCAGGCTGTACAGTAGCGCTCCCCGCTCACCACCATGGCCAGAGCCGAAGAACAGGGTCTTCATCTTTTCACGCAACCAGCTTTCCAGGGATTTCAACAGCGGTTTCGTTTTTCGCTGACGTTCAGCAAGCCGCTGCTCTGCCGGCATTCCCCTTATATCCGCCTCTATGGCGTACAACTGACCGATCTGCTCCAGGGCTTCTTCCGTCAGTGCTGACGGGATGCGGACGTGCACATCGTGGATCTTTCGGCGGGCATGAGCCCAGCAGGCAGCTTCCGTTATCCCACCATTGCGATACAGCTCGTTGAACCCGGCGTACGCATCCGCTTGCAGCACACCGCTGAAGCAAGCAAGATGAGTCTGCGGATGGATGCCTTTTCTGTCCGGGCTGTAAGCGAACCACACTGCAGGTGCCAACGCTGACCCGGCATTGCGGTCATCACGAACATACGCCCACAACCGCCCGGTCTTCGTCTTCTTATTACCCGGCAGCAGTACCTGGACCGGGGTATCATCGGCATGGAGTTTGCCGTCAGTCATGACATCGCCATGAAGCACCTCTTCCAGCGGAGACAGCAGCCGGCAGCATGCATCCACCCAGCCCGACAGCAGTGAACGGCTCAGCTCCACACCTTGCCGGCCGTATATTTCTGACTGGCGATACAGCGGGGTGTGCTCTGCATACTTCGAGGTCAGCACGCGGGCCAGCAGCCCCGGTCCGGCGATACCCCGCTCGATGGGTCGCGAAGGTGCAGGTGCCTGCACGATGGCATCGCACTGAGTACAGGCATGTTTTTCCCATAACGTCCGGATAACCCGGAAGGCGCTACGCATCAACTCCAGCTGTTCGGCGGTATCCTCGCCCAGATAGCTCAGTGAACCGCCGCAGTTCGGGCAGCACGGCGCCGCAGGCAACAGCCGCTTTTCGTCACGGGGTAGTGATTCAGGGAACGGCTTACGGGTGCAGGTCTGACGCAACGGACGCTGTACTGCCGGATCATACACCCTACCAGTCAGCGTATCGCTCTCTTTCTGAAGCCGGTTCAGATCGGCTTCCATTTGTGCGATACGGCGGGAGACTTTTTCGGAACGACTGCCGAAGTTCATCCGGCGGAGTTTATCCAGCTGCGCCTGCAGATGGTCTATTTCGCGCTCCCGGTTGCTCAGCTTTTCCTGCAGGGCGTGGATCAGCGCTTCCTGTTCGGCCAGGCGCTGTTTCAGCAGGAAGATGTCGTCAGAAGAGATGTCGTTCATAAGCCCGTATTTTACCGGGCTTATTCTGTGACAACCAGGATAAAGAGATTTACAGCATGGTCAGGGAGGTCAGCAGCCGCTTAGGCTGTCGCCAGTCGATACCTTCCAGCAGCATCGCCAGCTTCGCCTGTGTAAGGAACACTTTGCCATCACGGGCTGACGGCCAGGCGAAGCGCCCACGCTCCAGCCGTTTGGTCAGGAGGCACAGTCCGTCACCGGTGGACCACAGCAGTTTAACCTGACTGCCGCTGCGGCTCCGGAAAATGAAAACATGGCCGGACATGGGCTCGTCTTTCAGCGCCGTCTGTACTTTCGCAGCCAGGCCGTTGAAGCCATTTCTCATATCGGTGATACCGGCAACCAGCCAAATTTTGGTCCCGGAAGGTAACGGGATCATCGCTTCAGTTCCTGTACCGCACATATCACGGAAAAGGATAACGCCTGGCTGTACTCGCTGTCACACCAGACCAGTGACTTCGGTGAATCAGAATGGATTCATTTCACAGGTAGCGGATATCTGTTACGTACCGATGCGTGGTCATATCCGGTTCTGCGGCTTAAACGCCTGGGGCTGTCAAAAACGTTCCGTCGTCTGGTTATCACACTTACCCGACGTTATGGCGTCAGTCTCATTCATCTGGATGCCAGCGCTGAATGCCTGCCGGGTTTACCCACTTTCAACTGGTAACCAGGAACAACATGAAATCATTAACCACGGAAACCGCACTGGATATTCTGATTGCGTGGCTGCAGGACAATATCGACTGCGAATCGGGAATTATCTTTGACAACAATGAGGATAAAACGGATTCAGCAGCACTGTTTCCCTGTATCGAACAGGCCAGAGAGGATATCCGTACCCTGCGCCAACTGCAGCTTCAGCACCAGAACCGGTGAGTCTCACTCATCATCTCACTCACCAGACTTCATTCCACTGACGCCAGCCTGAACACGGCTGGCGTTTTCATTTATCTGCAAAAAGGAATATCGATTATGTCTGAAATCACAGTCTCCCGTCCGGAAGTGGTCAACGAGAATACGGACGTTATCTGCTCCACCTCAGTCAGGTACAGGTCACTGGAATATGATAATTTTCCGGAAATCAGCGAAGCGAACATTCTGAGCACATTTGAACAACTGCACCAGAACAAAGATGAAGTGTTTGAACGGGGAGTGATCAACGTCTTCAAAGAGCTGAGCTGGGATTACAAAACCAACTCACCCTGTAAATTTGGCAGTAAAATTATCGTCAACAATCTGGTGAGGTGGGACCAGTGGGGATTTCATCTTATCAGTGGAATGCAGGCAGATCGCCTGGCTGACCTGGAAAGAATGTTGCATCTGCTCAGCGGTAAACCGATCCCCGACAACCGAGGGAATATCACCATTAATCTGGATGACCACATACAGTCCGCTCAGGGTAAAGGACGCTATGAAGATGAGATGTTCATCATTAAATACTTTAAGAAGGGATCTGCACACATCACTTTCAAAAGGCTGGAGCTGATTGACAGAATTAACGATATAATAGCCAGGCACTTTCCTTCTGTGCTCTCAGCCTGACCCCGAGTTTGATTCCCTTTCGATATCAAAAGGGACTGCGGGTACAAAAGAGGGTACATCTTTCACCAAACCAAACAAAATAAACTAATATCAACATGATAGAAGCATTCTTCGATTCCGAGTCCGGCACCAAATTCATATAAACGGACCTCCACGGAGGTCCGTTTTTCGTTTCAGGAC
>ERZ773108.3882-NODE-3882-length-10952-cov-8.320547_pt1 | contig 10952 bp, 13 predicted proteins | sample MGYA00580570_ERZ773108 | MGnify/ENA primary metagenome ERZ773108 (study PRJEB29015, sample SAMEA2737840) | human gut metagenome | biome: human gut; feature: human-associated habitat; material: faeces | place: China | collected 2012 ...
GGTGGTGCGGTTGCCCTCAGCGTTGGCGATGACAACTGCCTCGCCGCCTTCCATAACGGCTACGCAGGAATTGGTTGTACCCAAATCAATACCGATAACTTTAGACATAATGATTGCCTCCTAAATCTATATACGTTTTATGTGTTAACTATTTCATGCGGGCCTGGGCCCGGGATATGCTTTTTAATTGGCCACCTTCACCATGGCGAAGCGGACCACTCTGTCGCCCATTTGATACCCCTTGCGGAACACCTCCGCCACCGTGTTCTCGGCCAGGCTTTCATCGTCGATATGCATGACGGCGTTGTGCTTTTCCGGGTCAAAGGGTTGACCCAGGGCCTCGATCTCGGTGACGCCCAGCTTCTCCAGCACGGCAGCAAACTGCTTGCAGATCAGCTCCATGCCCTGGCGATGGGGGTCGCCCTCCTCGAACTGTGTCACAGCCCGATCCAGGTTATCTGCCACATCCAGGAAGGGCTTCACCGTTTCCAGCTTGGCATCGGCATAAATGCTCTCCTTCTCCTTGGTGGTGCGCTTACGGTAGTTATCGTACTCTGCGGCCAGCCGGAGATACTTGTCGTTTCCGTCACTCAGGAGCTTTGCCAGGCTCTCAAACTGCTCCATCTGCTGCCGGGTGACGGTGAAGGTCTCCTCCACCTCCGGCACCTGGGGTGTTTCCTCCACAGGGGTCTCCGGGGTGCTTTCCTCCGGCTTCGGCTGCTCCTGGGGAATATCCTTTTTCTTCTTTTCGCTCATGTTTTCCTCTCCTCTCCCGGAGGTAACTCCTGGGGTTTTCCAAACATACGGCTGAGGCTCTCGGCAAAGTAGCTGAGGCGAGCCGCCACTGTGGCATAATCCATACGGGTGGGGCCCACCACGCCCACAAGGCCCCGCATATTCTCACCGATGTCATAACTGGCAATAACCACGCTGCTGTCCTTTAAGGCGTCGCTGACATTCTCTGGTCCAATGAGAATCTGCATGGACGCGCCGCCCGTAGGCATGGGCAGATTCTCTTTACTGTCGGAGATGAAGCTCATCAGTTCGTGGGCTTTATCCGCGTCCCGGTACTCGGGGAATTTCAGAATCTGGCTGGCGCCGCCGGTGAATACCTGCTGGGTCTGCGCCTGGGCGAGCAGCTCTCCGGCATACTCCACCACCTGGTTCAGCAGCAGAAACCACTGGCCCTTCACCTGGTCGCTGAGGTTCATCAGGCAGCCATTCATCTCCGGCGCGGAGATGCCGGTGAAATGGGTGTTGAGCAGGTTGCTCACCTGGCGCAGATGCTCCCAGCTCCATGACGGTCTTCTCCGCCGCGTCCTCCGTGGCCGTGACGCAGCCTGCCGGTTTGTTGAGCATCACCACCATCCGGCGCTTTCCGCCCAAAGGCTGCCCGTCCAGTGTAACGGTGTGGACAGCGGGGTCGATTTTCCGGGAGCCGTCCTTTTCAGGATTTCCGTCCACGGTCACCCGCCCCGCTTTTAAGATATCCTTCACCTGAGAGCGGGTGCCCGCGCCGCTGCCGCACAGGAATTTGTCCAGTCGTTCCATAGCTCCTCCGTTCTGCGTCCCGGTTCCGGCGCATAGGCTGTACCACCGAAATATGAACCGGGAGGGATTTTTTATGATGGTTATGACCGCGAAGGTCAATCTGAAAAAGGTAATGATCGCCCTTGCCGCCGTGGCAGCGCTGATCGTGGCGCTGATTTTGCTGCTGGGCGGGGGCGGGGATTCCGCCGAGACTTCCGCGCCCACGGCTTCCAGCAACGACGGCCGGGTGAAATTTCTGACGGATCTCGGCTGGGACGTCACCACATCCCCCACAGATTCCAGTCAGGTACGTATCCCCGCCGCGTCCAGCGACGTATTCGAGCGCTACAACGCCCTGCAAAAGAGCCAGGGCTACGACCTGAGCGAATACGCCGGGAAAAAGGTCATGCGCTACGTCTACAAGATCAACAACTACCCCGGCGCTACCGAGCCGGTGTACGCGACGCTGCTGGTCTACAAAAACCAGATCATCGGCGGCGACGTAACGGACACCGCCGCGCAGGGAAAGATCCGGGGCTTCAAGATGCCGGAAGCCACGACTGCTCCCACCGCCCCCAGTCTCCCCACGGAGACCGCCGCCACCGCGCCGGAGACGACCCAGTAAACATGGGGAAGCTGCCGCGTTTTTTATCTATGGTATCACACAATTCCGCTCTTGACAAGCGCCCCGCTCTGTGCTACTGTGTACCCGAACTGAACAGTATCTTCAGGGCGGGGCGAAATTCCCCACCGGCGGTAAAGTCCGCGAGCGCGTCAGCGTTGAATCGGTGAAACTCCGATACCGACAGTACAGTCTGGATGGAAGAAGATACGCAAAGGATATTTGCGTTTTTTCACGCCCTGGGAATATACCCAGGGCGCATTTTTGTTTTGAGGTGATACCAATGACCGATCTTTGGAAACAAATTTTAGACAATCTGGCATTCGTGGGCGTGAGCCTTGCCATCGTGGTGGGGCTTGCCCTGCTTGCCCGGCTGGCGGAGCATTTTCTCCCGGAAAAGCGGAAGGTCAGCCCCGCCCGGCGGGTCAGCATCATCGGCATCAGCGCCGCCATCGCCGCCGTGCTCCATGTGCTGGACTTTCCTCTGGTGGTTCTCGCGCCGGAATTCTACAAGCTGGACTTTTCCGAGCTGCCCGTGCTGCTGTGCGGATTTTACTTAGGCCCCAGCGCGACGGTGGTGTGCGAGGGCGTGAAAATCCTGCTGAAGTTGCTGCTGAAAGGCACCTCCACCGCCTTTGTGGGCGATCTTGCCAATTTCGTGGTAGGATGCTCTCTGGTTCTTCCCGCCACCATTTTCTACCACGCCCACAAGAGCAAGCACAGCGCCATCATCGGCCTTGCCATCGGCACGCTGGTCATGACCGTGTTCGGCAGCGCCTTCAATGCCGTTTATCTTCTGCCCAAGTTTGCCCAGCTGTACGGCATTCCGCTGGACACCATCATCGCCATGGGAACCGCCATCCGGGGCGGGGTCAGCAATGTCTCCACCTTCGTGCTGCTGTGCGTCGCGCCCCTGAACCTGCTGAAAGGCGCCGTCGTCTCCGTGCTGACGATGCTGCTGTACAAGCGGGTGGCAAGGCCTCTGTTCGGGCTGCATCAATAAGCATACGAAAACTGCCGGGGCTTTCCCCGGCAGTTTTTTCTTTGCCTTTTCTGGGGAATTGTGGTATAGTATAAAAAATAAAACGTTCCGGCAATGGGGAGAAAAGCCATGATCCAAATGATAAAAACCTATGAAGAATGCCGGGCGTTTGCCGCAGGCTTTCAAGGTGACCCCAACTTTTCAGACCCCATGCTGAGCAGCGAAGAACAGCTTCAAAGCAATCTGATCAGACCGATTGGAAATCCCGACCGATACTGCGTCTTTGGCGTCTACCATGAAGAGACGCTGATTGGGCTGTTCGCATTCCTCGTTATCCGGGATGAACAGTACATGGAAATGCTGGCAGGCTTGTCCCATGAGAAAAGCGCCTATCTGGAAGCGCTCCAATATCTGGAACAGCACTTCCCCGGTTACGGCATCGATTTCGTCTTCAATCCCGGCAACTGCCTTCTGCGGGAACAGCTGAATCTGCGGAAGGCCGATTTTGAGCCGGAGCAGCAGAAGATGGTGCTGGAAGCCCCTGCGCCGGATATGGACACCACCGGCATCGTGCCCCTTTCCGACCAGTACGCAGAACAGTACTGCGCCATCCACAATAAAGATGTGTACTGGACGGGCGAAAAGGCCATGCAGGCACAGGATCGTTTCCACACCTTCCTCGCAATCCGCGACGGCAGGGTCGTCGGTTACATAGATGTGACCTGTACGTTCAAGGAGAACGAACCATTTGATCTGCTGGTTCTGGAAGAATACCGCCGTATGGGATACGGCCGGAAGCTGCTGGCAAAGGCGCTGGAAGCGAACGCGCCCAACGCCATGTCCGTCCTCGTGGACGCGGACAATGTCCCCGCCATCCGCCTGTATGCGTCCATGGGCTTTGCAAAGAAACAGAATATTCTGACGGCACACTGGACAGTGCCGTCATCAGAATGATAACAAACAGGAGGTAATTTTTATGTGTGAACTTCTGAAAACCCGCCGCAGCGTCCGCAAGTACCGCCCCGAGCAGGTGCCGGACGAATTGCTGGACGCCGTGCTGGAGGCCGGACTTTACGCCCCCTCCGCCATGAACAACCAGAAGCCCGTCATGGTCGCCGTCCGGGACAAGGCCACCCGGGATCAGCTTTCAGCCATGAACGCCGCCGTGATGGGTACGGACAGGGATCCCTTCTACGGTGCGCCCTGCGTCATCGTCGTGCTGGCTGACCCCACCTATCCCACATGGGTGGAAGACGGCACTCTGGTGCTGGGGAATCTGCTCAACGCCGCCCACGCCGTGGAGCTGGGCAGCTGCTGGATCAACCGCGCCCGGGAGATGTTCGACACCGAGGAGGGCAAGGCGCTTCTGCGCCAGTGGGGCATCCCGGAACACTACCGGGGCATCGGCTGCTGCATTCTGGGTTACGCCGACGAGGCTCCCGCCCCCAAGGAGCGGGCAGCCAACCGCATTTGGAAAATCTGACAAAGGAGAAAAATGATGGACTTTCTGGAAATTGCCCGCGCCCGGCAATCCTGCCGCAGCTATGACACAGAGCGGCCTGTAGAACAGGAAAAGCTGGACGCCGTGCTGGAAGCCGCCCGTTTAGCGCCCTCCGCCTGCAACGCCCAGCCCTACCACTTCACCGTCTGCCGGGGGCAGGCCGCCAAGGCCGCGGTCGCCGGTGTGACCGGCATGGGCATGAACAAATTCGCCGCTCAGGCGCCGGTGCTGATCGTGATCTCCGAGCGTCCCTACTCCAAGAGCGCCGCTCTGGGTTCCAAGGTGACGAAGGTGGACTACCGCTCCATCGACATCGGCATTGCCGCCGCCTATCTCACCGCCGAGGCCGCCGCGCAGGGACTTTCCACCTGCATCATCGGCTGGCTGGACGACGCCAAGCTCCGGGCGGCCTGCGGACTTGACCAGCCGGTGCGGCTGGTGATCGCTCTCGGTTACGCAAAAGAGGGCGACCCCCTCCGTGAGAAAAAGCGCCGGGACATGGGAGAGCTGGTGGATTACCGATGAAGCATCCCATTGTGACCACATCCGGCGCTTTTGTCTGCCACTGCGTCCGTCTCCACCGGGGAGACGATCTGCTTCTCTCCATCCGGGAGCTTGCCCGGGAAAAGCATATTGCTGCGGGCGTGGTGCTTTCCGCCGTGGGCTGCGTCACGGAAGCGAAAGTGCGGGATGCCGGCGGCGTGAATATCCGCTCCATCGGGGAACACTGCGAGATCGTCAGCCTGAACGGCACCGTCAGCGAGCAGCGGTGCCACCTGCACATTGCCCTGTCCCGGGAAGACCTCTCCACTCTGGGCGGTCATCTCTGCCCCGGCTGTATCGTCAACACCACCTGTGAGCTGGTGATCGCAGAGCTTCCCGGCGTCCGCTTCGGCGTGGAGCAGGACGGGGAAACCGGGTATGACGAGCTGATTTTTGAAGCTATCTGACTACATGGGCGGCCATAATGATCTGCACCCCTTGCCTCTCCCTATGGGAGAGGTGGCTGAGCGAAGCGAAGACGGAGAGGGTACACATGGGCGCAACACCCTCTCAGCCACCTTCGGTGACAGCTCTCCCAAGGGGAGAGCCAAGGGGCTGTACTAATCGCATGTTTGCACGGGAAATGGAGCGTATCCGTACCGATACGCTCCATTCACTGTTTTATGGCCACCCATTAAATGACCGCCCCTCTTTTTCCTCTTGACAACGAGCCGTTTCCGTTGTACAATACATTTAACAATTCAGTTAATTGTTAAATGTTCGATCGGAGGTGAATTCCTTGGCGTTGCAGCAGACCCTAAAAGCCCTGTCCGACCCGACCCGGCGGGAAATTCTGAATCTGCTCAAGTCCGGCAGGCTGTCCGCCGGGGAAATTGCCGACCATTTTAGCATCACCCCCGCCGCCGTGTCCCGGCACCTGTCCGTTCTGAAGGATGCCGACCTGATCTGGGACACCCGGGAGGGAAAATTCATCTTTTACGAGCTGAACACCTCGGTCTTAGAGGAAATCATGCTCTGGCTCACGGATTTGAAAGGAGGCGCTGCCCCATGATAAAGCAATACAAAAAAGAACTGATTGTCTCCACGCTGCTTGCCCTTCTCCCCATCGCCGCAGGGCTGCTTCTGTGGAACCGGCTTCCCGGTCAGCTTGCCACCCATTGGGGCATGCACGGCGCGGACAGATGGAGCGGCAAGGCCGCCGCCGTATTTCTCCAGCCGCTGTTGCTGCTGGCCGCCCATTATCTGGTGCTGTTTTTCGTTTTTCGGGACGCTAAAAACCGGAATCAGAGCAAAAAAGTGGTGGGTCTGCTGTTCTGGATGATTCCCGCCGTCTCCATCCTCGTCAGCGGCATCACCTACGCGGTGGCGCTGGGCTGGAAATTCCGGCTTGCCGGCCTTCTTTATGTGGGGCTGGGACTGATGTTCGCCGCCATAGGCAACTATTTCCCCAAATGCCGCCCCAACCGCACCGTGGGCATCCGGATTTCCTGGACGCTGGGCAGCGAGGAAAACTGGAACGCGACCCACCGCTTCGCCGGTAAGGTCTGGGTCATCGGCGGTCTTATAATGGTGCTTGCCGCTCTGCTCCCGGAGGTGCCGGGGATTATCGTCACCATTCTCGCCGCGGCCGCTCTGTCCATCCTTCCCATTGCCTATTCTTACCGCTACCATCGGATCCACGGGACGAAAAGCGAACCCGACCCGCTGTCCAAGAAAATCTCCGTTGGCATGCTGATCTTCACGGCGGTGATTGTGGTGTTCGTCGCGGTCATGCTGTTCACCGGCAATCTCCATTACCGGTTCGGCAGCGACAGCTTCACCGTCGAAGCCTCTTATTTCGACGACCTCACCGTAAAATACGACGCCATCGACGGCATCGAATACCGGGAGGGCAACGTGGACGGCACCCGAACCTTCGGCGTGGGCAGTTTCCGGTTGCTGATGGGGACGTTTGAAAATGAAGAATTCGGCACCTACACCCGCTACACCTACTACCGTCCGGAAGCCTGCGTCATTCTGTCGGTGAACGGAAAGACGCTGGTTCTCAGCAGCAGCAGCGCGGAAAGCACGCGAAGTCTCTATGACACTCTAGTCAAAAAAACCGGCCTATAACGGAAAGGAGAAAACGATATGAACACAGTATCTTCCGCAAGCATTACCGGCATGGTCGTCAGCCTGATTCTCTGCGTGGTAGCGCCCGTGGCGCTGTGCATCCTGCTGAAACGCAGAACCGGCGCGAAGCTTTCCGATATGCTCCTGGGCGCGGTGACCTTCGTCATCTTCGCCATGTTCTTAGAGCAGATGCTCCACCTGGCCATGAGCGCCGTCTTTGGGGAGAAACTGACGGGCAACCTGTGGCTGTCCGCCCTGTACGGCGGCGCGGCGGCTGCGGTTTTTGAGGAATTCGGGCGGCTGGTCGCCATGAAGTATTTTCTGGGCAGCCAGCTGGAAAAGGAAAACGCCCTGATGTACGGCGTGGGTCACGGCGGCGTTGAAGCGCTGTTCGTCGGCGGATTGACCTGCGTTTCCAACCTCGCCACCGTTTCCATGGTCAACGGCGGCAAGCTGGAAAGCGCCCTCGCCGGGCTGGACGAAGCCGCCCGGGCGACTTCTCTGGAGACGATCTCCCAGCTGTGGACGCTTCCTTCCTACCTCTTTTACATGGTCGGCGTGGAGCGGCTCATCGCGTTCGCTCTGCAAATCTGCCTGTCGTATCTGGTGTACCGCGCCGTGCGGTATCACCGCCGGGGCTTCTTCCTCGCCGCCATGGGCATCCACTTCGCCGTGGACGCACTGGGCGCGCTGCTCAAGGACGCCGTCCCCGTTCCCGTTTTGGAAGCCATTCTGGCGGCCATCGTCATCGTGACCGCGATCTTCACCGTCCGGCTGTATCGCGGGGAAACCGAAAAAGCCGTGAGTGACTGACTCCGCGCCATATTACCGTCCGCCCGTGACTCTCCCGCGGGCGGACATTCTTTCCCCGAAAACCGCAAATAAAACTTGACTATGGGGCATAATTCTTCTATAATATCTGGAGCTATCGATATTTTTATCTGAGAAAGGATTTTGAATATGGCAAAAGAATTTAAGATCACCAGTCTGCGTCTTGCCGACCTGGAAAAGGAACTGAATTACCTGAAAACCACCCGTGAGCGCGAAGTCGCCGCCATGATCGCCGAAGCCCGCTCCTACGGCGACTTGTCCGAAAACTCCGAGTACGACGCCGCCAAGAACGAGCAGGCCAAGCTCTACGGTCGTATCGCCGAGATTGAGGACGTTCTGTCCCACGCCGTCATCATCGAGGACGAAAACGAGGCCAGCGGCCGGGTGGGTCTTGGCTGCACCGTGGTAGTCGAGGACGAGAACGGCAAGCAGACCGAGTACCGCATCACCGGTTCTCAGGAAGCCAACCCCATGGAGTTCAAGCTCTCCGACGACTCCCCCTTCGGCCGCGCCGTCGTCGGCAAAGCCGCGGGCGAGACCTTCACCGTCAACGCCCCTGCCGGCTCCTTCACCATGAAGGTGGTCAGCGTTTCCCGCGAGGGCTGAGCCATGGCAAAGTTTGTACCGCAGCCGGAGCTGTCTCTGAATGACCAGATGCAGATCCGGCGGGAAAAGCTGGCGGCGCTTCAGGCCGAGGGGCGCGACCCCTTTGTCCAGACGAAATTCGATTTCAATGCCGATTCCGCTGCCATCAAGGCCGACTACGAAGCCTTCGAGGGCAAGACCGTCAAGGTCGCGGGACGTCTGATGAGCAAGCGCGGTCAGGGCAAGGTCATGTTCTGCGATCTGCAGGACCGCGCCGGCCGCATCCAGATCTTCGTGAAGATCGACGAGCTGGGCGAGGAAGAATACAACCGCTTCAAGAAGTATGACATTGGCGACATCGTCGGTGTGGAGGGCGAGGTCTTCAAGACGAAGACCGAGGAAATTTCCATCCGCGCCAAGGTCGTCACCCTGCTGAGCAAGTCTCTGCTGCCCCTGCCCAACAAGTTCCACGGCCTGACCGATAAGGAAGCCCGTTTCCGTCAGCGCTATGTTGACCTGATGGTGAACCCGGAGGTCAAGCGGAATTTTGTCATCCGCTCCAAGTTCATCAAGCACCTGCGCAACTATCTGGACAGCATGGGCTACATTGAAGTGGAGACCCCCGTGCTGAACACCATTGCCGGCGGCGCTGCCGCCCGTCCCTTCGTCACTCACCACAACACGCTGGATATCGATATGTACATGCGCATCGCCACGGAGCTGCCCCTGAAGCGGCTGATCGTCGGCGGCATGGATCGGGTGTACGAGGTCGGCCGCATTTTCCGCAACGAAGGCATGGACCCCAAGCACAACCCGGAGTTCACCACCGTGGAGCTGTACCAGGCCTACGCCGATTTCCACGACATGATGGACATTGCCGAGGGCGTCTACACCACCTTCGCCAAGGAGGTTATGGGCAGCTACGAGCTGGAATGGATGGGCGAGAAGATCGACCTGACCCCCGGCTGGCCCCGGCTGACCATGGTCGAAGCCGTCAAGAAGTACGTAGGCGTTGACTTTGGCGTCATCACCGACGACGCGGAGGCCGTAGCCGCCGCCAAGGCCGTTGGCGTTGAGCTGGCCGACGCCGCCGAGAAGACATGGGGCAATGCTCTGTACGCCTGCTTCGACCAGAAGGTCGAGGAGCATCTGGTGCAGCCCACCTTCATCACCATGTACCCGGTGGAGGTCTCCCCTCTGACCAAGAAGTCCCCGGAAGATCCCCGTCTGACGGAGCGTTTCGAGTTCTTCATCAACCGCAGCGAGATGGGCAACGCCTATTCCGAGCTGAACGACCCCATTGACCAGCGGGAGCGCTTCATGAAGCAGGTCGAGCAGCGCGAGCGCGGCGACGACGAGACCGAAATGCTCGACGAGGATTTCCTGACGGCGCTCGAGTATGGCATGCCGCCCACGGGCGGTATGGGCATGGGCATCGACCGCGCGGTCATGCTCTTCACCGGAGCCGACTCCATCCGCGACGTCATCCTGTTCCCGACAATGAAGCCGCTCGATATGCCGAAGAAGGACGCTGCGAAGAGCGAAGCCGCTCCCGCAGCGCCCGCCAAGGAGGAAGTCATCGACTTCTCCAAGGTCGAGATCGAGCCGCTGTTCGCTGACCAGGTCGACTTTGATACCTTCTCCAAGTCTGACTTCCGCGCTGTCAAGATCAAGGCGTGCGAGGCGGTGAAGAAGTCCAAGAAGCTGCTGAAATTCGTACTGGACGACGGCTCCGGCAATGACCGTGTGATTCTTTCCGGCATTCATGAGTATTACGAGCCGGAGGAGCTGGTGGGCAAGACCTGCGTTGCCATCACGAACCTCCCCCCCAGAAAGATGATGGGCAGAGAGTCTGCCGGTATGCTTCTCAGCGCCGTTCACAAGGAGAACGGGGAGGAGAAGCTGAATCTCGTGATGCTTTCCGATGCCATCCCCGCAGGCGCAAAGCTGTGCTGACATAAGCTGTTACGGCCCGGTGACTTCGGTCACCGGGCCGTCATTCATACCAATAAAGAACGCCGAAGGAACCATTTTGGGGATTCCTTCGGCGTTCTTATGATCATTGGCTGGATTTCCTTGCCTCATTCCCCCCAGGGGGTTGGCTTGGAAGTATTACTCTAACTCAAAGGCACCTGTATACAGCTGATAGTAGGTACCCTTCTGGGCAATCAGGTCATCGTGGGTGCCCCGCTCGATGATGCGGCCATGGTCCAGGACCATGATACAGTCGGAGTTGCGGACGGTGGACAGGCGGTGGGCGATGACGAAGACTGTCCGGCCCTTCA
>ERZ773108.3884-NODE-3884-length-10947-cov-6.603838_pt1 | contig 10947 bp, 16 predicted proteins | sample MGYA00580570_ERZ773108 | MGnify/ENA primary metagenome ERZ773108 (study PRJEB29015, sample SAMEA2737840) | human gut metagenome | biome: human gut; feature: human-associated habitat; material: faeces | place: China | collected 2012 ...
GTCAAAACCGTCTCCGCAGCAGGATAAATGGTAACTTTTTCCAGCTGTTCCACAGAACGCTGACTTTCCGGATCAAAGCTGCGGATGGAGTCTACCTCATCATCCCACAACTCATCATAAAGTTTTGTAGAAATAATTATAGCGTTCTGATAATTATCTCTCACTTTTCTCAAATCATTAGGAGTTCCAATGTCCTTCTTAAGGATAAACTTCTCATACTTACCGAAGTTTTCTTCTAAAGAATATGAAGGATAAAGAAACGACAATATCCTCTCATATTGAGGTTCTATGTTAATCAACTTTACCATTCTGAGAAATTAATAGGTTTAAATAACGAGGATTGAGTTTGGTTGCACGTAATTGAAATACACTCGATAAAATCGAAAGATTAGAAACTACACTTTGGTAGTCTCTTGGCGAGTCCTCATACTTTTCAATGTCAAGACCATTATATACTACCGTTGGAGGTTCCTTTTCAATACAAGCAACTCGTGACAATAATACCGAGTCACCTATATCAGTAGATGAATAAAGAGATACATACTTATTCTCCTCCAACAACTTAAGAAGCATATTTCTCATTTGTTTAGAGAATAAAGAAACATCACCAATAACTATTGGTTTATCAAAAACCATGTTGTCGATGAAATCCTTAAACTCCTGTACATTGGATATGTAATTAATCCAATTAGGTTTCTTTCTGATAAATAAGGTTATTCCCTTTAACTCTTCAAAAGCCATATTAAGTTTTCTTATAAATACGAAAGGAGAGAAGTTACTCACTCCTCTCCTTAATTCCGAAATTCACTCCGATTAGTTAGTCAGCGAATTCGTCACCGGCATCTGCTTCTTTCTTTCCTTTTCCTTTCTTAGATGCTTTATCACCTTCGGCTGCTTCTTCAGCGGGCTTTTCCTCACCAGCAGTTTCTTCAGCAGGATTTTCTTCGCCAGCAGTTTCTTCAGCAGGATTTTCTTCGCCAGCAGTTTCTTCTTCATCGTCACCAACCAACTTGTTCAAAGAATCGTTGTCGATAGCGAACACGGTGTCAAAGATTCCGGAGCAGAGATTCATTGCCTGTTTCTTGTGATCAGCGGTCTTGAACTTCAAGTCCTCACGTCCTGCAATGTAATCGATAAATTCAGCGCGAATCTGCAAACTTGCATTGTTCAATGCTTTTACAGCGATTTCCTGCAACTTAGTTCTCAGATCGCTTGTCAGCGTCTTCGGAGCGTTTTCAATACGGCTTCTCAATCTGCCCAAATTAGGGGCTGCGAAATAAACGGCTACTTTACCTTTCATAATTCTGTAATTTAAAAATTGTTGTTTAACTTAATTTCTTTACTTAATACGTAAAAGTTTCTTATTAAAATTATACCTAATCAATTGACTTAAATTATCAATATTTCGGTTTAAATCTCTCAAGGAACTCTTTACTTTATTTATATGATTTAATACGATAAAGAATTCTACTTGAATTGCAAGAATTTTAGATTGGATGCTTTCTCTTATTCTCTGGTCAGAATTAAGGTACCTGACAACCCTTTTAGAGAAATTAATAGTTTCACTACTCAGAGAAAGACTAAGGCGCTAAAGCTTTTAAATGTTTCCCACTTACCTTTACTCCAATCTTAGTTCAATTGAAACTTGATGCTTATTGCCCTTATTACCGCCTTACTCCATAAGGCTATAAAGGAGAGGAATATAGATTCCTATTCAATAGAGGAGGATACTTTAATTTGCAACTCTATTTCTAACCTTGTCCTTTATAACACTTCATCAAGTGTCAAATCTTCAAAGAACTCTTAACTCGTCTTAAACTTTAGCGCTATGAACAGTCAAACCTACTTGAAAAGACTCATCATAATAAACATTATCAAATATCAAATAGTCTCCACAGGCTCTTGAGTAATATCTAACATCATTATTCTGATCATTAAGATACAAATCTTCTGTGTTTCCATTCAAACACTTAATGATTATTGTAACAAGTAAAGCTTCACTAACCTCATACCCTTGAAACTCAACACTTAAGACTTGTACTCCCTCTCCTTCTATTGCTCTTTCTATTGAACTCCAAAGATTGGAAACTAATCCTGTCGGAGAATGCCAAGTTTTCATAAATGTAGCATTTAATCTCATTACTTCATTTAAAGTAGGAATTGCAGAACCTTTATTAATCATACTAAATAAATTTAATATGGAGGACTTAATAACTATCTACCCCCCCACTTAGGGTATAATCTTCAAAGAACTCTTTATAACCTATACGGTTAATATTTGTTGCGGAGAGTAGGACTCGAACCTACGACCTCTTGGTTATGAGCCAAGCGAGCTGCCAACTGCTCCATCCCGCGATATTAATTGCTCTCCTGCGTGGATTCGAACCACGACTCTCCACTCACGATGAGTGGCACTTTCACCATTAAGCTACAAGAAAGTTGACTTACTTCGATAACTCTCATTAACTCTGGATAAGTTAAATGGGTCCTCCTTAACCGGTTGCTTCGGATGCGTTATCTATTCACAAAGGTTTCCAACCTTTCAGTAAACGAATCTTAAACTTAACACTAAAGCAGATTCTGTACTCGTGGAGCGTAAAGGACTCGAACCTCTGACCTTGTATAATGGCTATACTGCTCTACCAACTGAGCTAACACCCCTTGGATGGGATTATATGTTTAACGGGTTTATGTTTCACAACCACTTTAAATGCGTAGGGCTTCCTCAATTCTGAACTTAACTCAGCTCTTACCGAGCCTTGTGTAGAACTTTTCAGTTCTATCCGTTCTCAAGTCATACCTGTTCTCACTTACCTCACATATTAAACATGCCGAACAGACCTAAACAATTTCAATCCCAAAACAACTAAAATCTTCAAAGAACTATGCGCTCCCTCATGGATTCGAACCATGGACCAATACGTTAACAGCGTACTGCTCTACCAACTGAGCTAAAGGAACTAATTTAGCAGAGGACTTACGGAATGATATAAAGAATGCTACATCAGTGCCTGCCGACTGCTAAAATTGAATGCTAATTTGGATGGACTCGAACCATCGACCTTATCAACCCGACTATGGAAAACACCGTCGTGGATAGTGATATGCTCTACCAACTGAGCTACAAATTAGGGACTTCCTAATTGGCGAGGAAGTCTCAGATTAGAATTCTACCTATCCAGGGAATTAAATTCTAACCAAATAACCGAGCAATCGGTGCGATACCATCTTACGAATTAAACGCTGCGTACGCTCAGTAATAATTTAACTCTTCAAAGAACTTTTGTGCAACTGAATTATGTATATTCAGAAATTAATCACTTTGTCCCCTGTTCCGGAATTGAACCGAAATCTGCCCTTGGCTAGAGCGGATGCCTTACATCTCAGGAGTCCCATATTTAATGACATAGTTGGTAATAGTAACCTACTCTTGGAAAGACATAATAATTTTCTGCAGCAAACTATATGTGATCTCCATCCAACATAAAATAATACGAACTTAAAAATTAGTTGTTCGAACAGTCCGAGAAGAAAGATCTAATTCACAAACATAGGTTGTCTTACCTTCAGATTTAGCTACTATATTTGCAATTAAACTCTTCCACTCATTAGTAAAATCCAATACTGGAATACTCTTCAACCATTCACTAAAATAAATGATTGAATTCTTATCAAGATTATACACTTCTCCGATATTCTCATAAATCAAAGAGCCAAGAGACTTGTAGTAATAGCATAAAACTGTATTATTAGAACCTTGAACAAAGAAAAATAACCTTCCGTCTACAACTGAATAAGTCAATAACCGCTTTAGTTGGAAATCTACAATAGTCAAGTCCTTGTATCGATCTTTCTTCTTATGTGTTATATTCCAATAGACAGTAGGAACTTGAATCTTAACAAGCTTACCTTCAAAAACTTTTACAAGAGTCACTAAAAAAGGATTGGCCTCCAAAACGTTATCTTTGGTAAGATTTAACTCTTTCAAACTCTTAATCTTTTCAGGAGAATAATGAAACTCACTCTCCTTAGAAGAATAATTAGAATTAAGCTTGATAACCGACACGAAACATGGGAAATTCCTATCGTGATTATCCCAAATCTGTAAACCAGGGCAGTACTTCATTAAAGATTCAACAGACTCTTGATCAGAGCAAGAATATGTAGAATAACTTTTCAAAGAACTCTGCGCAAGCAATGTCAATGCTATCGCACTACACGCTAAACTTAAAATTACTCTTTTAATGAACATGACGTAAACTATTTAATTGTTTAAATAGAATACGTCAAGTCAAATTATATGAAATTGGAAAGAGTATATCTACACCTTCAGAAGCGAATTTACTTCAACTCCCATAGACTCGATAAGTTTTCTACCTTCAAGACTTTCAATCTCAAGAATGGAAATAAACTGAGTTACCTTTATCTCCATAGATTCAAAGAAAGCAATGATAGATGCAGCTGTGTTTCCAGTAGCAAGAACATCATCTACAACTATTACTCGCATGTTTTTCACATCAATCTTTCTCTCTTTCAAAGGAAGAGCAGTATCTTCTTGTACTGCAGGAGTTCCATCAGCAGCCATCTCTTCAACCTGACCTTTCTGTTCTGCCTTATAAAGGGCTTCTTTCTGCTTGATATAAATCTTCTTCATTGCAGAAATGGTGTGATTATTTACCTGAAACTCTGATGTTCCATATTCAGACTTTGATTCAAAAGTCACAAGTGAGGTCGGAGTATAAGGAGGTACTTTTCCTTTCTTTCTCATCGGAACAAAACCCGCACCAAGAACTGCTGCAATAGTTGGTCCAAACAAGAAACCACGAGCTTCCGGAGATACAACAAAATCTATATCCCGAATAAGTAAACCTGCGTGAGTTGCAATACCTGAAAGAAAATAAGGATTGAGAAGAAGAGGAGTGACATCATAAAAAGTTACTCCTTCTGTAGGATAATTAGGAATCACTTTAAGTTCTTCCTTCATCTCTTCAGCAAATCGTTGAAGTGTTGATGTTACTGTATATCGTTCAACCTCCTCTTTAGTGAGGTTTTCCATAGATAACTTCTCAAGATCTTTAGGATTAGCTTTATAAGCCTTAGCACCTGTCATTCGTTGAATAGGTTTAACCATAATTAAAATGTTATTAAATGAATTAGGGAATGCCCTTAAACACTCCCTAATACGACAACTATATTGAAATTCAAAGTGAAATGAAGAGAAATTACTTCTGACGATCGGGTCTGGTTACACCCTCTCTTTCGTACCATTCCATAGATTTGTCAATTTCCTTCTGACGACGAGCTGCTTCTGCATCAGCAAGACGCTTTGCTTCCTGTTGTTCGTAAGTCTCAACTTCTTCCGGATGATATTGATTTTCAAATACCTGAATCTCTCTCATAAGGAACGGCTCATTCTGAATATCTTCAAGAGCGCCCAAGAAAGATTTAAGAGCATTGCGAACACGAGCACCGATCGGAGTCATTTCATCATAGCGAACAGCAAAGAAACGTGCTCCAGTGGGAATCGGCTGCAGATTGGTTGTAGAAATCAGATACTTTTCAAAGAGGCCGTAAGCAACATTGCCTTGTTTCGGAGCCTTTGTGGTAAGTACTGTGGATATTCCATCATCTCCAGTAATTGCAATTTCAGCGTTGAGCAAAAATGATTCAACTGAACCATCTCCCAATTCTACAACTACATAAGGACATGAATGAGGATATCTATCCAAATCGTGAGTTTCACCAACATAAAGAATGGCAGCATCAAGAACTTGACCTTTGTCAAATTGACGCTTGCCTTTGATTACATCGGCTTTGAATAATATCTTTTTCATAATTATGAAATTAAATTGAACATTAAATTATTGAATTACAGCAACACTTAAATATATCAATGTCAAATGAGGTGTTGTACTTAAGTGAACTTCAATTCAATCTGATAGTCAAGCTCAAAAGAATGGACATAACCATCCTCAAATTCTACAATAACAGATGGGTGAATATCACCATCCATGGTATTATCCTGAGGATATCTTTCAAATCCTCCTGAATAACCAATTGTAAGAACTGTTACTTCTCGAGTAGTTCCTTGACGATAACATTCATTTCCAAATTGACAACTTTTCAAGAAAGTTATTACTGCTTTTCTACCTTCCATATGAATTAATAATTAGAGTCTATACATCTTACCATCAATCTCGTAAATATTTGAGTGACGGTGAATATAATCAAGGTTCTCTGTTACAACTCTCAAAGATGAGTTCTCATAAAGATGTTGAATTACCTCATTCAAAGACAACTTAATATAAGTAAGCTGATGCTGAACAGTTAATGTTGCTGGAAGATGATTATAATAATTCCAACCATTGACAAGATTGTAAATCTCAAATGCAAGACTAGAATACTCCTTTAAGACTTGTCTATATTCAGGAATATTCAAAAGCTCTTGATCTTCTTTCGGCAGTTTAATTAAACCTATGTTAAATTTCTTATTCATAATCTGTATATTTCATTACCTTGATGATAAACCTTTGAATGCATAGCTATGTAACTTCTTGTCTTCACATAGTCCTTGAAACAAACACAAGCAAGATTTTGAAGAATAGACATGATTGAAACAGTATAAAATAACGCCTCTTCAAGAGTTTTACCTTTTAGCTTCATAAAAATTCCAAGCATCAATAATTCTCAATACCTCAAGCGGTAAATAAGGATGTGCATTTAAAATACTCATCTCTTGCTCTGAGATTGACTCATCACCTGAAAATCCGTTAATATGCTTGGACTTAAATATCGGTTTAAAATTGACCATAATTACTACTATTAACGACGTCCACTGTACTTAATATGAGAGGACTGTCTAATTACATTACGTGTAAATTGTCTAACAACCTTACGTGAATTGTGATTAGAATGATTGAACTTGCGAGAAGAGTTCTTATGTGAATTATAACGGAACTTAGATAGATTATTGTGATATTGACATTGATACTTATAATCTTCCTTAAGGATAGAGATTTCATCAAGATGTGATGGTAAATACTCATATGACTTTGTCAATTCGAAAGAAAGGTACTTATCGGCTACATCTTTAAGAGAAGGTGGGTTACTCAAGAAAAAATTATCAGTCACAACTATGACATTATAACCAAGATTGGTGAGAGCTTCAATAACATCCTGACCAGTGAAATTAACTTCAAGAGCTTCTTGAATAGCTAAATCAGTGTACAATTCATACTTAATATTTTCCTTCTTAAGAAAATCCTTAAATGAACTGAAACTATTGCCGAGTTCAGAATCATTCTTGATGAAGAATGAGTTAAGATAAATAGAACTATAATCAGATGTTCTGATAATATTTACACCAGAGCGATAATCAGAATAACCGACAATGATAGTTTCCTTAAAAAATTTCTTATCAGTCTCTTTAATAGTAACAGTAGATGTTACTCCACAACAGGTGTGGAATTTGTTTAGTGAGCTCGGTAATTCAGTTGGAGAATAATTAAAATCAATACCGTCTGATGAACCCTTCGATTGAAATAAACTACCAATAAGATATGATGCAACCTTAACTTTAAAGGGTCTTGAATGTAGATACTCAACAACACCTGATGTTTTGATAACAAGGTCTTTAAGATAAGAAATATGAGACTTCTGCCGACTATTAAGAATGTTCTGATAATATGTTTGTCTGATTAGATCCTCTACATAAAGTCTTAACTCAATATAATCATGGAATGAGAAATCAAAAGTGTTATAACCCTGACGGGACTTATGGTAAGACTTGAGAAGTACTACATTACTTGAGAGGTTGTTAAATGTCTGAATAATCTCATTGCGGACTTCTTCGTAAGACTTAGGGAGAAAATCAAACTTCTCCTGACTAAGTCCAACATCATTGATTTCTCTTAAGTTATCAACTGAATAATCATTCTTTATCAATTGTCTAAGATAGTCGGAGTACTCTTTAGGTTCTTTCTTAATGAGAGCTTGGATGTGAAAATTGTTAATATCAAACTCTTTTAAGATTAACTCATTAAGTAACTTCTTATAGTCTTTCTGTACATCTCTATCTTCCATATTATATTTAATTGATTCTCATTTAATAAACTACGATAATCGTCTATGATTGAGAGGTGAATTGACTCATAATGTTTTGTGGAAACCTAATAGAACGGAATTTAAGGTCATAAGGTTTAACAATACCGTTGAGTGTAGTGCACAACATGAAAACATTCTCATGAAATGCCTGTATTAACTCAATACCTTGACGGTTAGATTTAAGTGTTTCTCTTAGACTAAGACAATAATTATAGATAGCTGTAGCCATTCTCTCATCATACTTAGACTTCTTATCCATTGGTATAATAAAAGAATTAAGAATGAAATACTTATAAGATAATGCTATCGCTTCTACAAAAGAGAGAAAGTTCTCATCATCAACAATTGTGACTTCAGAGAACTCCTCAAACATCTTTATAATTTCTCTACTTGATTTGGGCCTCATTATACAATATAAATTTAAATACTTCAGCTGAAACTTTAATAAAACTCAACATAAAGAAATGTGAACGAGGAAAGAATCTTGGATGATAAAAGAAGTAATGAATTCCTCTAATTAAAAGTGTTACTTCTACTATTGTATATAAATCAACCTTCATAGAAGGACTATAATTGATAAAATTACAACTCCAATGAAAGCTAAGAAAATCACCACAGCTTGCACTAATTCAAACTGTTCTTTCCTTGTTAAATTAAACCACTCTTCTTTAGTTCTTTTCATGAATTGGTTGTATAATTATCTCACTATTCAACTTAAATGATGCTAATCGCTCTACTTTCTCAGTCACTTCATCACCATCAGTGGTAGCTGCAACAGGTACAGAAATTGTTACAATTGACACTATTTCTCCATCAACAATAACAGAACTGATGTTATAAATCTTAGTAATGAAAACTTGGCATGGTTTATACTTCGTAACTATTCCATTACATTTAAACTCTCTTGAGTCAAGAAACCAAACTAACACACTCTTCATTCCATCACCTCCAAATCTTCATTTAGAACAAACTGACAAAGAATATAATCATAATACTTACCATTCATGGTTTCTCCTTCTAAAGATTTTCTTTCTCTTTCGAAAGGCATATAACAATAAACGATAGTTACTATAGTATTGTCATATTGAACAGGAACCATACTCTGTACCTTAACTCTGAACTCCTCACCTTGTTTGATGTGGAGTTCTCTGTTAAATCTTTGTACATTAATATCTCTTACGAATCTAATCATTCCCATACTATTCCTTATCTTTTGTTAAGATTTTATACATCGGCAAAAATGACTTATCAACATACTCTTCAATCAAAAGACCTTCATTGTCAAGCTCTTTTTCCTTATCTGAGTGTCTTTTCGAGTGACATTTATGACAATACAAATGAAGATTACTCGGTGTTCCATTCATCCAGTTATAGTCTTCATGATGGATTTCAGGAAGTTTGTCCGTAAATTTATCATGACATTCCTCACATTCCCATTTCCTCATACCAAGCTCATACATCATTTTTACAGTCTCAACGTGAAGAGCGTGATATCTTACTCTTAAACGTTCAACCGGAGCTATTCCTTTATACTCTTCTTTTTGAGCTTTCTTTCTCGCATAATCTTTCTTCTGACATTCAGGAGAACAATACTTTTGTCCACGTGCATCTGACCAATAATTACGATGACAACATGGACAGAACTTATAATATTTTCCTGTTTGAGGAATCGTGGATTGCTCTTTCGGTATATTTCTCTTTGATACTTTTCTTGGCATAACTTTTAAACTTTAATTTACTTATAATACGAAGAGGATACCTGATGACATGCTCAACATCTATAACAAATTAGATGAAATTAATTTCCTACATACTCAATAACTTGACCTAACATCTGTTGTGCTTTTCTTGATGTTATATAAGTACTCTTCACATCAATGTTTACAACTTGCGATACTGTATAAAGAGTGCCGTTGATCCTTATCTTCTCTCCTACATCATATGACCCTACATACACGTCATAATCAAACCAATCAGATAAAATCAGTCTGAAATACTGCCATCCTGATGATGGATCAAGTGGTAACATAGAAGCATTACCATTATCTGTAAGTTTCCTTTCATTCCCATCAAATGAACTTACGCAATAACTTCCCGTTGTAGATGAACTTGATTTTCTTATAAAATATCCTTGCTCTTTAGGGAACCATTGAGGATCTACTTCATAAGTATCAAAATAAGACGTTGTACCTAAATCGACTTCAAAACTTGTTATGTTTCCTTCTAACTCACAATAAGTTGTTCCTTTCTTTATAACTAAAGTTTCAGATTCGTCATAAGTTGACTTAATGGTGATATCCTCAACTAAAGGATATTGACAGCACAAATAAGTCTTACCATTAAGAGCACGAACAGCATTAAGTTTAACTGTTTTAGGAAAATCAACAATTAACTTATAAGGTCTTCCATCTTGATCTTCTGTTGGATTAACAAAAGACCTTGTTAAATCCATTGTATCAATTGGCTGTCTTTTATCGACTACCCAAGTCAATTCATCAGGATGATCTTCTCCTCCAACAGATGTCCACTCAGGATAAATTCCAATTGGAACGGTGTAAGATCGACCTTGATAGTAACAATAAAATGAAAATTCAGTGTTGACTTTGATAGGATACGTAGTCTTCAATACAAAGCTCTGCATCATCCAAGCTGGTTCTCCCTTTAAGGATATTCTTATCTTATTATACTTAGATGATAAATCATCCTTCTGAACCAATTGTTGATTTGAATAACTTCCTTTGACATCACAACCCAAAGCATCTGCCTTGAGTTTTGTTACTCCTTTGGTCTCATTAGATATGAGACCTTCCTCTCCTATAGCAAAAGCTTCTGCTTCTGTTGCAA
>ERZ773108.3886-NODE-3886-length-10944-cov-3.345211_pt1 | contig 10944 bp, 7 predicted proteins | sample MGYA00580570_ERZ773108 | MGnify/ENA primary metagenome ERZ773108 (study PRJEB29015, sample SAMEA2737840) | human gut metagenome | biome: human gut; feature: human-associated habitat; material: faeces | place: China | collected 2012 ...
GGAGAAGCTGGTGAAGGCGGCGGACAAGCTCAGCGCCCATATCAAATGCCTGGAGGAGCTGAAGGCCGGAAACGAGGAGTTCCGGCAGGCGGCGCGGCAGACCGCAAAGAATCCGTTCCAATGCTTTTGAATTATGGCGCGCTGCTGGCAGCGGCAGGCGTGCTTGCAGCTGCACTGCTGGCCGTACCGGGCCTGCGAAACGGCACATTGTTTTCCGAGTGGGGAACGGCTTCCCGCACCGCATTGCACCGGCTCCGGTACGAATCCGGGCAGGCTGTGCTGCCGGAAGGGGAGTTTTCCAACTATTCCGCCGCACCGGAGCAGACATCATGCCTGACCGTCACGATGGAGCAGCCGACGGCGCTCTATCTGCGCGGCTTTACCGGCGATACCTTCACCGGCACGGCATGGCAGGCGCTTGATGCGCAGACGCTTGCCGAACAGACCGATCTGCTGTACTGGCTGCACAAGGAGGGCTTCTACCCGCAGACGCAGCTTGCCGCCGCGTCGCGCGGCCTGCACCGGCAGGAGCAGACGCAGACAGTCCTGATTGAAAATACCAGCGCTTGCAGCGCCTATGTATACGCGCCCTACGCGCTCTCCGCGCTCCCGCAGGAAAGCGCACTGCGCACAGACAGTCTGGAAAGCACGCAACTCCCGGCCAGCGGCCTGCGTGGAGCGCGGCAGTATCGCTTCACCATGCCCCTTGCCCCGGAGCAGACCGCAGCGGAATTATTGGACGCGCTGCGGGAGCAGCCGGAGAAGGCAGACGCCTATCTCAGCGCAGAGGGAAGCTACCGTGCGTTCGTGCAGGAGCAGGACGTGACGCTGCCTGCGCAGATACGCGCACAGCTTGCCCCGATTCTGGATGAGTTCTGCCGGGAATACGGCTCTGCAGATTCGCTGACGCCGGAGCAGGCACAGCTCTGCACGGCGCGCTTTCTCGAACAGCTGGACGCGCTCCGCGAAGCCGGAACGGTGCTGCCGCTGGACGAGCTTGTAAAGGATACAACCTACCAGACCGCGACCCTGACCGTGTTGGCGCTTCGTTATTACGGCATCCCCGCGCGCTATGCCGAGGGCTTCGTCCTCACGCAGGAGACTGCCGCGCGTGCGCAGGCCGGTTCTGCGATCACCCTGACCGCGGCAGACGCACAGGGCTGGGCCGAGGTCTATCAGGACGGCACCGGCTGGATGCCGCTGGCTCTCACACCGGGCTACGGAGAGTTGACGGATATTCTTTCCCCGCATCAGTCTGAATCCGCCAGTCAGATCGGCGACGCACACACGGACGACGGTTCCATCGCGCAGGCGGAAACGATTGAGGACGAAGCGGACGAAACAGAGGATACGCCGCAGGAGCAGCCGGATGACGGCGCGCAGAGCGCCCCCGCAGTCAAAGCGCGGCTCTGGCTCTGGATCGTGCTGGCAGTTGGACTTCTGCTTTTCCTGCTGGCAGCCGCCGCGCTGCGCTATGCGCTCATCCGCCGCAGATGGCGCTACCGGTTTGAGCGCACTGCACCCGCACAATCTGTTGCCTGGGTGACGGGGGCGCTTGCGGCGCTATGGCCCGCGATGGGGCTTGGCTACGACGGCGGCTCGGTCTTTGCGTTCGGCGAATCGCTCCGGGAGGCGGATGCGGAATACGCCGGAGCGGTTCGTGACCTTGCTGCGCTGAACGGCGAGGCCCGTTTCAGCAGTCACACTATGACGCGCGAACAGGCGAAGCGCGCCCTCCGGGTTTGGAAACAGACGGTAGACCGCCTGCAAAAGAATGTACCGCTGCCGCGCCGCGCGTGGCTGAAATGGATTCGCTGCCTGTACTGATAGGGGAGGACAGATATGAAACAAAAAAAGGTTCGGTTGCTCGGGCTGCTGCTTGCGGCCGTCATGCTGCTGGGCTGCCTGCCGGTGCAGGCGCTTGCAGCGGAGGGCGGCTGGTTTTACCTCGCTGCCGACTGGAACGGCACGCTGCTGATTGCGCCGGAGCGCATCAGCTACACGGCAGATCAGACGCTTTACGAAGCGCTGAACGCCAGCGGCCACAGCTTTGGGCCGGACGAGAACAGCGTGACGAAGATCGACGGCAAAACGGGCAATTTCATCCGCAGTGATGAAACCGGGAGCCACGACCTGACGCGAAACGCCGCGCAGGCCGGGATCCGGTATCTCTGCTTCACAGACAGGCTGACGGCGCAGCCGTCGGATGCCATGCAGAGCCTGATCGCTGCTATGGCCGATTACCGGCTGGAGGAGCCGGATGTGCAGCTGGCCGCAAAGGTAGCGTATAACGCCGCCTGCGCCGGATACGTCACTGCGGACGATAATGCGGCGCTCAGCTTGTACACGGCGCTTCATAACGCGGTCGAGCAGTACAAGCAGACGCTGGACGGCCCAAAATATAACGTTACCTTCTCGGATCGGAACAGCGTCTGGCAGTCCGGCGATACGCTGTACGCCGAGAACCAGTATGGCCGCGTCTATCAGGACGAGAACGGCAGCGGAATGCTCTCGCTGCCCGCCGGAAGCTATACCTTTACCATGCAGGCGCAGTCCGGCGGCGTGACGGGCAGCGTCACGGTTCCGGAGCAGACCTCCGTGACTGCCGTGCTTGACAGGACCGACTGGCTCAAAGCGGGCGGCTTCATGCTTTCATCCGCGTCCAAAACGGAGTTTGACGGCAGCAAGCTTCCCGTGGAGAAGAAGACGGCGCGTGAATTGACCGCCGTTCTGGACGACAGCTTTACCGGAACGCTCTACGCGTTCTGGCCGTATGACACGAGTGTGTTTCCGGATGCAAGCAAGCTGAAGCTGACCGCAATCTATATCCCGGCGGGCGGCACGGAGCCGCAGCAGGCCGAACAGGCGCTGAAATCCAGAACCAGCGGCGTGGACGGCGTGCTTGCCGTCGGTATGCAGGGCAATACCGTCGTGTACCGCGCCGACACGCAGGACGCGCAGGGCATGACGCAGTATCAGGACTATACCCTTGCCATCCGCCGTGCCCCGACGCTGAAGCAGCTGCGCGTGACGGAGGAATCCGGCGCGCCCGCCGCGCTGGAGTCGTTTGACGAGAGCACGCGGACATATACCTGGCAGGTGCTCAGCGAACAGGTCACGCTGGCCCTGACACCCACGGCAGAGGGCTATACGCTCTTTGCCGACGGTGAAGACGTCACGCAGACGGGCGGCTGCACGCTTTCCATCGATGAAACGGAGAAAAGCGTATCCATCGAGGTGCGGGCCGGAGGCGAAGCGACACAGTATACGTTGGTTCTGAAAAAAACAAACAGCTGTACCGTTCGCATTCCGGTCGAATCCGCAGATGTTGACCTGACGGTCTGCGATGCAAGCGGACAGATCTTCAAGGGCGTCTACGTCGCGGCTGCAAATCAGTACCGGTTCACGCTGGTTCCCGGTATGCAGTATACCTACACGGCGACAAAGGATACGTATTATCATGCAACGGGCAGCTTTACGGCCAAGGACGGCCCGCTGCCAAAGGTCACTGTGCAGACCAGCGACTGGCTGACAGAGCTGGCTCTGAGCAAGGACAATCTGACGTCCAGCAAGGGCAATATTCCGCTCGACCAGACCTTTGACCCGGCCAGCCATGCCTATACGGCGGCTGTGGCCGATACGCCCGCCGCAGTCTATCTCTGCATCAACGGCGATATCCAGACGGGCAGCACTGCCTTCCTCGCGCAATACCGCACCATCACCAACACCGCGCAGGACGATCAGCTGCTTGAGACGCAGATCACCTCCGCCCAGCTCGGAACGCCTGTGTTCCTGCGGAACCTGCTTCTGAACCAGAACGGACGCGGCAATACGCTCACGATCCGCTGCCAGCGCACCGCCGGGAGCGTCACCTACTATCAGGAGTATATCGTCACGCTCCGGCGCACGCTCTCGCTGCGCGATCTTTCACTTGCCTGCGCCGGGCAGGCGCAGACGCTCACGTACGGCGGCGGCACGGGCTATTCTGCTGCGGTGTGGGACTATACCGTCACCGTGCCCGCGGCTGCACAGACGCTTTCCGTCTGCGCAGAGGTCTATCCTGCGGATGCCGCCTGCTACCGCGATAACGGCAGCACCGGCTATCGCGTCTGGATGGACGGACAGGAGCTGACGCCCGGCGCGGCTGCCGATGTGCAGCTGAACGGCACGGCGGAGCCGGAGACTATCACGCTGACGCTGACAAATGACTTTGCGGGCGAAGAAACGGCTTCGGAGTACCGGCTCCAGGTGCGCAAGGCGCAGCCGGTCCTCTTCACGCCGCAGCTGACGCCCACGGACGCGCTGATGTTTGTCTGCGATACGCTCTCCAAAACACGCGTCTGGCCGGATGCAGACGGCGCGTATGAGCTGTTTGACGGCTATACCTATCAATACCTGCTGACCTGCCCCGGCTATGCGGGCCGGAGCGGGACCATCGAACCGTCGCACAGCGCATCCGGTGCGCTCGTTCTGAAAATCGACGAGGACGCTGTTGTCGTTACGGGCGGCGCGGCCTGCGCCGCAATGACCCTCAGCGCTGCGCAGAAGAACGAAACGCTGCGGCAGCTTCCCGCCGAATGGGCCGATTTCCGCGGAACGAGCTATGACGCCAATGGCACGCCCGGCGGCACCGCAGGCAGCAACAACGCCGTCGTATCTATCCAGATGCCGGTGGATGCCGACGCGTCCACGCTTTACTGGTCGAATGCGATCGGCAGCGGCATAGACAGCGGCTCGACCGGCTGCCCGCTGCTGGTGGACGGCGTTCTGATCGTCTGCGCGGGGGATATGATCTGCCGCGTCGACCCGGTTTCCGGCGAGATCCTGATGAAGGCCAAAATGGATCGCGCGTCGAGCTTTTCCATCACGCCTCCGGCCTATGCCAATGGCATGGTGTTCGTCGGACTTTCCGACGGTACGATCCAGGCGTTCAACGCCGAAACGCTGCAATCGCTCTGGATCTACCATGACCCGCTCGAGGGCCAGCCGAACAGCCCGATCACCGTCTGCGGCGACTATCTCTACACCGGCTTCTGGCGCAGCGAGGAATCTCCCGCAAACTTTGTCTGCCTGTCCATCACGGACGAGGACCCGGCGCGCACGGATGAAGAAAAGACCGCCTGCTGGTATTGGACGACGCCAGGCGGCTATTACTGGGCAGGCGCGTATGCCTGCGAGGACTATGTTCTGGTCGGCACGGACGACGGCGCGGACGGAAGCAAGTCCATGACCGGGAGCCTTCTGATGCTCGACGCGAAGACCGGACGACTGCTCGACAAATGGGACGGCCTCTGCGGTGACGTGCGCAGCACGATCTGCTATGATAAAGCGACCGATGCCTTCTGTTTTACCACGAAGGGCGGTTGGCTCTGCAGCGTAAAAACCGGGAAAACGTCCGACGGCTGGCAGCTGCGGACAGGCAGCAAGTGGACGCTGAAGCTGGAAAACGGCACGAGCACCGCGCAGGCCATGAGCACCTCAACGCCGGTGGTGTACAATGGCCGTGCCTACATCGGCGTCAGAGGTACGGCGCAGTTCAGCGAGTACGGCGGCCACAGTCTTACAGTTGTGGATCTTGCGTCGCACACGATTGCCTACCGCGTCCAGACGCAGGGCTATCCGCAGACCTCCGGCATTCTCACGACGGCCTATGAAGAGACGACCGGCTATGTCTATGTCTATTTCGTCGACAATTATACGCCCGGCAAGCTCCGCGTCCTGCGGGACAAGGCAGAGCAGACGCGTGCAGACTATGTCACGGAGGAATCCGGCGTGGATACGCCCTATGTCCTCTTTACGCCCAGCGGAAAGGACGCGCAGTATGCAATCTGCTCGCCGGTCGTGGATTCCTATGGCGTGATGTATTTCAAGAACGACAGCGCGAAGCTCATGGCCTTCGGGCCGTCGGTCACGCTGGAAATTACCCGTCAGCCGGATAAAACGCAGTATCGGGCCGGTGAGGTCTTCGACCCTGCCGGTATGCAGGTCGATCTCGTCTATGCGAACGGCCTGCGGCGGGACGTGACAAAGTATGTCCAGTGGTCGGAGGACCCGCTTACGGAGGAGGATGCGGCAATCGACATCCGCTTCCCCTATGTCCGGTACCACGATCAGGACAGCGAGGAGTCCGGCCGTCTCACAAACGTCAAAACGCAGACGCCGACCGCGTCCGTCAGGCTGACGGTCGAACCCGGAACGGTGGAAAACGGCCGGATCGGCATGCTGACCTGGGCCTATGATATCAAAACCGGCTCGCTTACGATCAGCGGCGAATTTGAAAATGGCCAGAAGCTGGCCGTGGCCTATTATGATCAGAATGGACGCATGGTGCAGGTAAAGCTGCTGACGCAGGCACAGACGCTTGCGGCAGTTGAAAGCGGCGCGCGGATCCGCCTGTTCCTGCTGGATCAGGATAACCAGCCGGTCTGCCGGGCCATGACGGTAAAGAGGTAACAGCATGAAAAGAATACGAGCGGTTGCGCTGCTTCTGGCGCTGTGCCTGCTCCTGTCCGCCTGTGGCGGCACGCAGACGCCGCTGGAACGGACGGCAAAGTACCTGAAATCAGCGGTGCCGGAGCCGGGCTTCGGTTCGCTGGACGGCGACTGGATCGTGTTTGGTCTGGCGCGTGCCGGGGAAGATCTGTCGGACGGATATTTTGACCGGTATTATACGGCGGTCGAAGCCGCCGTGCAGGCGGCAGACGGAACCCTCGACGAGAACCGGTATACCGAGTATTCCCGCCTGATCCTTGCCCTCACGGCGATCGGGCGCGACCCGCAAAACGTCGGCGGCTATGATCTGCTCCTGCCGCTGGCAGACCTCGAAAAGACGACGGCACAGGGTGTCAACGGCGCGGCGTTCGCGCTGCTGGCGCTGGACTGCGGCGGCTATGAGCTCCCGCAGAATTCCGCAGCCGCCGTGCAGGCGACGCGCGACGGCTATGTCGACGCAATTCTGACCCGGCAGAATGCCGACGGCGGCTGGAGCCTCGGCGGTGGCGCGTCAGATCCCGATCTGACCGCCATGGCCCTGCAGGCGCTTGCCCGCTACCGCAGCCGCGCGGACGTGTCCGCGGCAGTAGAAGCCGGGCTTTCCTGCCTGTCGCAGATGCAGGAGGAAAACGGCGCGTTTTCCTCCTGGGGCACAGAGAGCAGCGAGTCGGTCAGTCAGGTGCTCACAGCACTGACGGAGCTTGGCCTCTCGCTGGATGACGCGCGTTTTGTGAAGAACGGGCAGACGCTGGAGGACGTGCTCCTGCGCTTCGCGCAGGACGACGGCAGCTTCGCCCATACGCCGGAGGACGGAGGCAACCTGCTTGCTACCACGCAGGCGTTCTACGCCCTCACCGCCCTCCAGCGCGCCCGCGACGGAAAACCCACCCTCTACGATATGTCAGACGTTACGCCCTGAAAGCCTGCACCCCAATCCTCACCCTGCCGCACGGCAAGGTGGGGATTTTCGCGTTTTACAGCACACACCAGACACTTTCCCTGTACACAGACACCGATCTGTGTTATAATCATCAAATAAAACTGGACGATCAGGAGGCAGAACTATGATTCCGACCAGAGAGCAGGCATGGGACCTGCTGTGTGAATATAATGAGGGTGAATTCCACCGCCTGCACGCGCGTATCGTGGGCGATGTGATGCGGTATTTTGCCGCCCAGCTTGGCTATGCCGATGAGGCGGACTTCTGGCAGACCGTCGGTATCCTGCACGATCTGGATTTTGAGCAGTATCCCGACCAGCACTGCACGAAGGAGGCGCAGATCCTGCGCGAGCGCGGCGTGGACGAGCGCCTTGTCCATGCGGTCGTCAGCCACGGCTATCTGCTCACCGTCGACGTGCAGCCGGAGCACCAGATGGAAAAGGTGCTCTACGCCACGGACGAGCTGACCGGCCTTATCGGCGCAGTCGTGCGGATGCTGCCGACAAAAAGCGTGCAGGACCTTCAGCTCAAGTCGCTCAAAAAGAAGTTCAAGGATAAAAAGTTCGCCGCAGGCTGCTCACGCGAGGTCATTGAGCGCGGTGCGGATATGCTCGGCTGGAGCCTTGACGAGCTGATGGAGCGCACGATCACCGCCATGCAGGCGTCCCCGGCTGCCAATGGAAACTGAAAAGGTACTGGTCGCCATGTCCGGCGGCGTGGATTCCTCCGTCGCGGCCAAGCTGCTGACGGACGCAGGCTTCTCCTGCATCGGCTGCACGATGAAGCTCTATGATAATGAAGACGCGGGCATTCCGAAGGCCAACACCTGCTGCTCGCTCGACGATGTCGAGGACGCACGCAGCGTGGCCTACCGCCTCGGTATGCCGTATTATGTCTTCAACCTCAAGGACAAATTCGCCGAGTGCGTTATCGACCGCTTTGTGGATGCCTATGAGCACGGCATTACGCCGAACCCCTGCATCGACTGCAACCGCTATCTGAAATTCGACAAGCTGTTTGAGCGCGCCGATATCATGGGCTGCCGCTATATCGCCACCGGGCACTATGCCCGCATCGAGCGGGAAGGGGAGAAGTACGTCCTCAAAAAGGCCCTCGACGAGACGAAGGACCAGAGCTACGTGCTCTACGATCTGACACAGGAGACGCTTGCGCGGGTCAAGTTCCCGCTTGGCAGCCTGCGCAAGACCGAAGCGCGTGAAATTGCCGCCGAAGCCGGCCTGATCAACGCCCGCAAGCACGACAGTCAGGACATCTGCTTTGTCCCGGACGGCGATTACGCGAAGGTCATCGAGAACCGCACCGGCAAAACGCCCGAACCCGGCCCGTTCCTCGACCTGAACGGCAATGTCGTCGGCACCCACCGCGGCATTATCCACTATACCGTCGGCCAGCGCCGGGGCCTGCGGATGCCGTCGGACGGCAAAATTTATGTCGTGAAGATCCTGCCGGAGCGGAACGCCGTCGTTGTCGGCCCGAACGAGGCGCTGTTTACAAGAGAATGCCTTGTGCCCGGTATGCACTGGATCTCCGGCGAAGCGCCTGCGCTTCCGTTCCGGTGCAGCGCAAAAACGCGCTACCGCCAGCCGGAGCAGCCCTGCACGGTCTATCCGGCAGGGGAGGCAGGCGTCCGCCTCGTCTTCGACGAGCCGCTGCGCGCCATCACGCCCGGCCAGTCCGCCGTGCTCTATGATGGCGATACCGTCCTTGGCGGCGGCATCATCGCAAGGGAGGAATCCGTATGCTGATCTCATCCATGGGCCGCTACGCGGTTCTGATCCTGCTGGATCTGGCGGAGCATCGCGGCGGCTTTGTCCCCGTGCGGCAGATCGCCGAGCGGCAGGAGCTGTCGCAGAAGTATCTTGAGCGCATCCTGCGCACGCTGGCAGAGCACGGACTGGTCGAGGGAACGCACGGCAAGGGCGGCGGCTACCGCCTGACGCGCGAACCGTCCGACTATTCCATCGGCGAGATCATCCGCGCGGCGGACGGCTCCCTGTCCTGCCTCGGCACGAACGTACAGCTGACGCGCTGCGAGGTATCCTCCGGCCTGTCCGCCGTCTGGAACCGGCTCGACAAACAAATCGCCGCCTGTCTCGACGCCATCCCCCTCTCCACCCTGGCCACCGCCGACGCAGCGGATGAATATGTGATCTGACTGATTTTAGCGCAGCACCCAGCGGCCTTTCCACCGGGGAAGCCGCTGGTGCGTGCGTTTTCTGCTTCTTAACAGACCCTTGACATACCGGCTGTTTTCTTTTATGCTATTATATACTGGGTGAGGATTGATGGATATGACACGATATACAAAGGATCAGACCTTACGCGGGCGGCTGCGGCAGATATTCCTGTTTTCCTGGCGCGACTGTGCCGTGTGCGTCGGCATTCTGGCAGCGGCGGCGCTGCTGTGTGCGCTGCTGCGGATGATCGACTCGTCCGACGTGTATGTCGCGCTGATCTTCGAATGCGCGGTCGTGCTCGTCTCGCGTTTCACCGACGGGTACCTGTTTGGTCTGCTTGCTTCGGTGATCGGCGTCGTCGGCGTGAACTGGATCTTTACATACCCCTATATGCAGCTCAATTTTACCATTTCCGGCTATCCGCTGACCTTCCTTGTCATGCTGGCCGTCTCCGTCGTGGTCGGCACGCTGACCACCCAGATCAAGCAGCAGGAAAAGCTCCGTGCGGAAGCGGAAAGAGAAAAAATGCGCGGCAATCTCCTGCGGGCCGTCTCTCACGATATCCGTACGCCCCTGACCGCCATCGTCGGCGGCATCGACGCAATTCTGGAAAACGGCAGTCAGATCTCACCGGAAACCAGCAGAGATCTGCTGGAAAATATGCGCGACGAATCCAACTGGCTCATCGGCGTGGTGGAAAATCTGCTGTCCGTCACGCGTATGTCCGGCGCTTCGAATATCAAAAAGGAGCTGGAGGCGGGAGAAGAGGTTCTCGGCGCAGCCTCCATGAAATTCAAGCGGCACTATCCCGCGGTCGAGGTCAGCATCACCGCGCCCGATACGCTGCTTATGATCCCGATGGATATCATTCTCATTGAGCAGGTGCTGATCAATCTGATGGAAAATGCCGTCCAGCATGGCAAAACGACCACAAGGATCGAGCTGCGCTTGTCGAGCGTCGGCGGCCTTGCTGTTTTCGAGGTCGCGGACAACGGCTGCGGCATCGAGAAGGAGCTTCTGCCGCACCTGTTCGAGGGCTATCTCACCCGCGATCAGGAGGAGATCTCCGACCAGCGGCGCAATATGGGCATCGGCCTGTCTGTATGTATGTCCATCGTGCAGGCGCACGGCGGTACGATGCGTGCGGAAAACCGGAAAAAAGGCGGCGCTCTGCTGCAATTTTCATTGCCATTGGAGGAAAACAGCCATGAACATCAGAGATAAGGTTCTTCTGGTCGAGGACGAGCGGACCATCCGCAGCTTTATGCAGGCGATCCTGACGGCAAACGGCTACGACGTGCTTATGGCCGGCAC
>ERZ773108.3895-NODE-3895-length-10913-cov-18.766624_pt1 | contig 10913 bp, 10 predicted proteins | sample MGYA00580570_ERZ773108 | MGnify/ENA primary metagenome ERZ773108 (study PRJEB29015, sample SAMEA2737840) | human gut metagenome | biome: human gut; feature: human-associated habitat; material: faeces | place: China | collected 2012 ...
ATATAAATATCAAAAAGCTAAATGCTGTTAAAGAAATTTTGATGCGTTTTCTCTGGGAAATACCTGAGCATGTTGCGTCAGATGCCGGAAATACGGCTGGCACAGACCAACTTCAGTGAGCCGCAGACTTCGGCCAAGGTGGTGCTGAAAGAAGATGAGGCTTCTCGTCTGGGCATACAGAATGTGCAATTGGAAAGCACGCTGGCCATGCGCTATGGCGACGGTATAAAGGTGGCTAGTGTGTGGGAAGGCGATTATGATATCCCCGTGACATTGAAAAGTGAGAGAGCCGATTGTGCCGGTTTCTCCGATCTGGAAAACGAACTGATTCCGGTATTGGGCGGTACGCAGGTTCCCTTGCGGCAGGTGGCAGAAGTGATACCTTCCGTAAAAGACGGACAGCTGGTACGCCGGAACGGTATCTATACCATTACGGTCATGGCCGATGTGCGCCGTGACGTGAACGTGACTGCCCTGACGAGTGTGATAAAGGAAAAAGTGGCAGCTATCCCTCTGCCGGATAAAGTGACGCTGGCTTACGGAGGTGACGACGAGCAGGACAATGAAAACCTTCCGCCTATCATGGCAGCTCTGGCCATTGCGGCTTTCATCATCTTCTTCATTCTGCTGGCTCATTTCAAGCGTATTAGCATTGCTCTACTGATATTTGCCAGCATGACGCTGTGTGTTCGGTACGGCAGTGGGCGTATTGATACAAGGAGTAGATTTCGGTATGACTTGTACACTGGGTATTATCAGCCTGATGGGAATTATCGTGCGTAACGGCATTATCATGATTGACTATGCCGAGGAACTTCGGGCTACGGAGAAACTCTGTGTGCGTGATGCCATTTATCATTCTGCCCGCCGGCGTATGCGACCCATCTTCCTGACTTCGGCCGCTGCCTCCATGGGAGTCATTCCGATGATATTGGGCAAGAGCGGACTCTGGATGCCGATGGGTACGGTGATTTGTTACGGTACGCTGATTACCATGCTCTTCCTCTTGACGGTGCTTCCGGTAGCCTACCTGGTGATTTTCAGAGGAAGCAGTCAGAAACGTGCCCAACTGGAAGCATTGGAGAAAGCTTGATGAGGTGATTAGGAATCAATCAAAAGAAGAATCATTATGAAAACAAATCGAAACAGAATAATAGCTTTTCTATTGATAGGTGGGGCGTGCATGAATGGGGCTTTCGGACAGAAAGCCTATACGCTGGATGAATGCATTCAGGCTGCCTTGACAAACAATGTGCGAATGAAGAATGCAAACAATGAACTGGAAATGGCCAAGCAGGATAAGAAAAAGGCATTTACCAATTATTTTCCGAGCGTGAGCGCGGCTGGAACCGGTTTCATGGCAGATAAAGGATTGATGCAGATGAGTTTGGGACCGGACATGAACATGTCCATGCTGAAGAACGGAATAGCAGGGGGAGTCGGTGCCTCCCTGCCGTTGTTCACCGGCGGACAGATTGTGAACGGAAACCAGCTGGCCAAGGTAGGAGTGGAAGTGAAACGCCTGCAACGGAACTTGTCCGACAATGAAGTATGTCTCACCACGGAACAATATTTCTGGCGGGTAGTGATACTGAAAGAAAAGCTGAAAACCTTGTCCAAGGTTGAAGCCCAACTGGCACGTATTCTGAGTGATGTGGAAGCTTCGGTACAGGCTGGAATCGTGACGCGGAATGATCTGCTTCAGGTACAGTTGCGGCAGAATGAAACAAAGAGTACTCGTTTGCAGGTGGAAAATGCCTTGTCGGTATCCCAGAATATGCTGGCACAGTACACCGGACTTTCGTCTGATACCCTTGACGTGGCCTTTGCAGTGGATACTCAGCTGCCTGCACGCCCCGACAGTCTTTATTGCGATCCAGAATCGGCATTGGGACTTACCAGCGAATATGCCCTGCTGCAACAAAACGTGAAGGCCAGTCGCCTGCAATACAAGATGGCGGTAGGAAAGAACCTGCCTACGGTGGCCATTGGCGGAGGCTATGTATACCATAACTTCTTGCCGGAAGACCAGCGTTTCTGGGTGGGATTTGCTACGGTGACCGTTCCCCTGACCGGATGGTGGGGAGGAAGTCATGCCATTAAGAAAGAAAAGCTTCAGGTGAAGAACACGGAAAACCAGTTGGCCGACCAGGGAGAATTGCTGGTTATCCGTATGAAGAATGCCTGGAACGGGGTGAACGAGGCATACGAGCAGATGAAGATTGCCCGTCTGTCCATTGAGCAGTCCACCGAGAATCTCCGCCTGAATACCGATTATTACAAGGCAGGCACCTGCACGATGAGCGATTTGCTTGATGCACAGACTTTGTATCAGCAGAGTCGTGACAAGTATGTGGAAAGCTATACGGATTATGAATTGAAAAAAAGAGAATATCTGCAAGTCACGGGGCGCCGTTAAAACAACTTTTTCTTGATGTGAAGGGCTGTCGGGAAGTATTTCCGATGGCCCTTTGTGATAAATTCTGCATATTAATTGCATATTAATTTGATTTGAGCTATCTTTGCAGCGCAATTGGGAAGCAGATAAAGTAAAAACGTCCTGAAGAAGATGTAGCTTTTTCAGGAACTTTTGTAGGTTTCTTATGTGAGAAACGTAGGGTTTCCGACCGGGAAACGTACGGTTCCGCAAAGGAAAACATAGGTTTCCGGGCAGGGAAACGTAAAAACTTATTCTACGTTTTCACAAAAACAGACTAGAGTTAGAACTTACACAGATTTAGAATATAATATACAGCGTATGAACATGTGCAGGCAACATAAAGTAGTTCGGATAAAGGTCAGTACGGCGCTTTACCGGAGATGTCATGCCCGTGCGCATTGGTTCAGCGGATTTCTTCATGAAAGTTTGTAAGACACGGGAAGTTGCGTCTTCCTGACGTGGTGTGAAATCTTTCTTATAAACTTTTACTCTCAATTTTGTTATGTGGATTATTTTATTGATTGTCCTGGCAGGTATTCTGGCAGGATATAGCCTTCGTATGTGTGTTTTTTTGAAAAAAGTGAATCTGACTATCTCGTGTACCATTTGTCTGATGCTGTTCGTATTAGGACTTTCCGTGGGTTACAATCCGTTGATTGTAGGAAACTTAGGTTCTTTCGGCGGACAGGCGTTGCTACTCAGTGTGGCCGGCATTACGGGAAGTGTGTTGCTGGCACGCGTGGTATATCTGTTGTTTTTTAAGGAAGGAGGTGAAAAATGAAAGGAAGTTTGCTGGTATTGTCCATGTTCTTTGTAGGCTGTGTGTTAGGCTACGTGTGGAACTTTTCCGGATGGGAGTTGGGAGATACGCACCACTTGTCCATGTATATTCTGTATGCCCTGATGTTTCAGGTAGGCGTCAGCATTGGCGGGGGAGAGGATTTCAAGGAACTGCTTCGTGGTTTCCGTCCCAAGATGCTGCTGATACCGCTGGCCACCATCGGAGGAACCCTGTTGTTTTCGGCATTGGTCAGTGTGCTGCTGACCCGCTGGAGTGTGTTCGACTGTCTGGCCGTGGGCAGTGGACTGGGGTATTATTCGCTTTCGTCCATCCTGATTATGGAACTCAAAACCCCAGACCTTGGTGCACAGTTGGCTACGGAACTGGCCACGATTGCACTTCTGACAAATGTCATCCGCGAGCTGGTGGCACTGGTGGGAGCTCCTTTCATCTGCAAATATTTCGGGAAACTGGCTCCTATTTCGGTGGCCGGAGTAACCTCGGTCGATGTAGCCCTTCCCTCCATTATCCGTGTGTCTGGAAAGGAAATGGTGCCCCTTGCCATCTTCCATGGACTGCTGGTCGACATGTCCGTGCCGTTTTTCATTTCTTTGTTTTGCAAGCTGTAGAAGGAATCCCCCGTCTGCAAAGCAAAGAGATGAAAACGGCGGCGGGGAGCCTTAGATGTCCATGCCCATGATGTAATCGTTCATGTAATATCCGTTGCCGATGGGGAAGTCCCCTTCGCGCACCTTCTTCATGCCCATGTGCTCATAGAATCCAAGTGCCGGATTCTGTCGGTTCACATTCAGTTCCATGCGGCAAGGTTCTGGATGAAGTTCCTTGATACCCTTTATAGCCTGCTGGAACAGTTGCCGTCCGAGTTTGTATTTCTGGAAGTAGGGGAGTACGTAAATCTTCTGCAAGTGAAACAAATCCGTATCCTCCTGCTGGATGGACACATAGCCCGCAGGCTCACATTCTTCGTAAGCGATGTAGTAAATGTGATGCTCTTTCTCCATCTGGTTTCTCAGGCTCTCGCTGGAATACATCCAGTCCATCATGTAATCAATCTGTTCCGGAGTCAGAATGTGCTGGTAGGTAGCCGGAAAGGTCTGTGTCGCCAGCGTCCGGATGATTTCAATGTCTGCAAGAGTAGCTTTTCTAATCGTAAACATAGGCATTTCCTTATTATATTGTGTTTTCTGCAAAAGTAGTTTATCTTTTGTATGTATGGGTTTTATCGAAACATAAACTTGTTAAAAGTTTTGAAATTATAATACCTTGTAATACATAGTATCAATATAAAACCTATATTTGTGTCATACAAGATAAATGAGATGTAATGAATGTAGACAATGTAAAATCGCAGATGCGCAAGGGAATGCTGGAGTATTGCATTCTGTTGCTGTTGCACCGGGAGTCTGCCTATTCTTCCGATATTATCCAGAAGCTGAAAGAGGCCCGGCTGATTGTGGTGGAAGGCACGCTTTATCCGTTGCTGACCCGCCTGAAGAACGACGGACTCCTGTCGTATGAGTGGGTGGAGTCCACGCAAGGACCGCCCCGAAAGTATTATGGACTGACTCCGGAAGGGGAGGAATTTCTGAAAGAACTGGAAAGTGCCTGGGACGGACTTTCCGACACGGTGAATCATTTAAGACAAAACATTTAAAAATCACATGACATGAAAAAGACACTGACTGTAAATTTAGGTGGCACTGTATATCATATAGATGAAGATGCCTATATCCTGCTGGATAATTATTTGAACAACCTTCGCTATCATTTCCGTAAGGATGAAGGAGCGGAAGAGATTGTGCGCGACATAGAATCCCGTATTGCCGAACTGTTTGATGAGGCATTGCGTGGCGGATTACAGGTGATTACTATTAAAGAGGTGGAAGAGGTAATTGCCCGTATGGGAAAACCGGAGGAACTGAATGGCGAAGAAGACGGTAACCCGTCTGCATCGAACAGCAAGACTTTTGATAGCGAATCGACGGAAACCCGCCGCCGCTTGTTCCGTAATCCGGACGACCGTATTCTGGGTGGTGTGGTATCGGGCATTGCAGCTTATTTCGGCTGGGATGTGACCTGGACCCGCATCGTCTTTATTCTGGCCGGATTTTTTATTCATGGTTTGATTCTGGCTTATCTGTTGGCATGGATTATCATTCCGCTGGCACATACGGCTACAGAAAAGTTGCAGATGCGCGGAGAACCCATCAATGTGGAAAACATCGGCCGGACGGTGACCGATGGTTTTGAAAAGGTGAACGAATATGTACATTCAGAACAGCCCCGTTCTGCCTTGCATAAGTTTGGCAATGGGGTGGTAGCCGTGGTCGGTTTCCTGCTGAAACTTTGCCTGGTGTTGTTGCTGATATGCTGCGCTCCTTTCCTGCTGGTAGGACTCATCGTCTTGTTTGCCTTGCTGATGGCCGCCACGGGAGTCATCGTCAGTCTGCCTGCCTTCTTCTATAATATATTGCCTTGGGTAGACTGGGGTGGTGTGTGCACCATGCCGGGAATGATTGTCGGGCTCACCGTATGCGGTCTGTTGATTGTCGGTATCCCGGTAGCCGGACTGATTCAGGCCGTCATGCAGTCGTTCGGTAGCTGGAAGCCTATGGGCACTTCTACGAAAGTAGTGCTGGTATTGTTGTGGATGATTGCCCTGGCTATAGGAATTGTGTTGTTCTTTCAGATTCCTTTCCTGACAGAACCACTTTTGTCAGCTCCTTTCTGGGGTGAGTTTCTCTGATTTTGTCAGTCTCACCTGAATGTGTGAGACAAGAATGTCACATAAAACAGCCAAAATGGCAGTCCGTGTCAGAAAAAAATGCTGGCACGGGCTTTTTTTTGTTCTGGCATGGCATTTGTCTTTTAAAGGGCGTAACGTTTCGGCGTTACAGAATAAATCAAATTAGAAAATAATAAAAATAGATACAATTATGGGAAAGATTATTGGTATTGACTTAGGAACAACAAACTCATGTGTTGCAGTATTTGAAGGTAACGAACCGGTGGTAATTGCCAACAGCGAAGGTAAACGTACCACTCCTTCAGTAGTAGGTTTCGTAGACGGCGGCGAACGTAAGGTAGGTGACCCTGCTAAACGTCAGGCTATCACAAACCCGAAACGTACAGTATATTCTATCAAACGTTTCATGGGTGAAACTTACGATCAGGTTCAGAAAGAAATTTCTCGTGTACCTTATTCAGTAGTAAAGGGTGACAACAATACTCCGCGTGTAGACATCGACGGACGTCTGTACACTCCGCAGGAAATCTCTGCAATGATTCTGCAGAAGATGAAGAAAACTGCTGAAGATTATTTGGGACAGGAAGTAACAGAAGCTGTCATCACCGTTCCGGCATACTTCTCTGACTCTCAGCGTCAGGCTACGAAGGAAGCTGGTCAGATTGCTGGTCTGGATGTAAAACGTATCGTGAACGAACCGACTGCAGCTGCATTGGCTTACGGTGTAGACAAGGCTAACAAAGATATGAAGGTTGCCGTATTCGACCTTGGTGGTGGTACATTCGATATCTCTATCCTCGAATTCGGTGGCGGTGTGTTCGAAGTATTGTCAACCAACGGTGACACTCACCTGGGTGGTGACGATTTCGACCAGGTAATCATCGACTGGCTGGTTCAGGAGTTCAAGAACGACGAAGGTGCCGACCTGACTCAAGACCCGATGGCTATGCAACGTCTGAAGGAAGCTGCCGAGAAGGCTAAGATTGAGCTGTCCTCTTCTACCAGCACTGAAATCAACTTGCCGTACATCATGCCCGTAGGCGGTGTGCCCAAGCACTTGGTGAAGACGTTGACCCGTGCCAAGTTCGAGGCTCTGGCTCACAACTTGATTCAAGCTTGTTTGGAACCGTGTAAGAAGGCTATGAGCGATGCAGGTCTGAATAATGCGGACATTGATGAAGTAATCCTTGTTGGTGGTTCTTCACGTATCCCGGCTGTACAGAAGTTGGTAGAAGACTTCTTCGGTAAAGTTCCTTCCAAGGGTGTGAATCCGGATGAAGTAGTAGCCGTAGGTGCTGCTGTGCAGGGTGCCGTTTTGACAGATGAAATTAAGGGCGTTGTGTTGCTGGATGTTACCCCGCTGTCTATGGGTATCGAGACTATGGGTGGTGTGATGACTAAGCTGATTGAGGCCAACACTACCATTCCGTGCAAGAAGAGCGAGACATTCTCCACTGCTGCCGACAACCAGACGGAGGTTACCATCCATGTATTGCAGGGTGAGCGTCCGATGGCTGCACAGAACAAGTCAATCGGCCAGTTCAACCTGACAGGTATTGCTCCGGCACGTCGCGGTATTCCTCAGATTGAGGTGACATTCGATATCGACGCCAACGGTATCTTGAAGGTGTCTGCCAAAGATAAGGCTACCGGTAAGGAACAGGCTATCCGTATCGAAGCTTCCAGCGGTTTGAGCAAGGAAGAAATCGAAAAGATGAAAGCCGAAGCCGAAGCCAATGCCGAAGCAGATAAGAAAGAGCGTGAGAAAGTAGACAAGTTGAACCAGGCCGACTCTATGATTTTCCAAACCGAAAATCAGTTGAAGGAACTCGGCGACAAGCTCCCTGCCGACAAGAAGGCTCCGATTGAAGCTGCTTTGCAGAAGCTGAAAGATGCCCATAAGGCTCAAGACCTGGCTACCGTAGATTCTGCCATGGCCGAACTGAATACGGCATTCCAGGCTGCAAGTGCTGAAATGTATGCCCAGAGCGGTGCTCAGGGTGGTGCACAGGCTGGTCCTGATATGAATGCAGGTCAACAAGGCGGTGCTCAGGATAATACAAAGCATGGCGATAATGTGCAGGATGCTGATTTTGAGGAAGTGAAGTAAGTTGCAATAGGTGATTTTATAGAAAAAAGAGGCGTGTAATCCATTAAGTTGCACGCCTCTTGTGTTTTTGAATTTCAAGTCAATCTTATATACTTATTTTTCAGTTTGAGGATTAATGACAATGCGCCAATAGCCACCAAAGTCCGCACCTTCACGAGATAAGATACCCATAGACCGCAATTTTGCAATTTGTTTTTCTACGGCACGAGAACTTATACCAATCTTGTAAGCCATAGTTTCGGCTGACATAGGAGGATCGGAAATGACGAAATCGATAATCTTCTGTGCTGTCTTTCCTATGTTTTTAGGGGCATCTGTGCTCTCTCCGAACCTTGTCTCCGAACTTTTGTCGTTTACACCGAACATTTTCGCATTTACACCGAACTTTTCGACCGAACTTTCTTCGTTTGCAGGATACTTTTTGAGGGGACTGTTTACCCTTTCGGCCACTTCTTCTACGGGTATTCTTTCGTTCTTTCCCCAATTCAGATTATAGAATGTAGTGAAGAAAGAAGATGCTTCCGTATTGGCAAAAGCCGACACGGATTTAAGCCATGACTTCACTTTCTTACGTTCCAACATTTCCTTGAAATCATAAGCTGAACATTCCGTTATCAATGTATTGTTGCGTATCTGCATCGTTTTCTTTTTGTTGTTCGGGATAACTCTCTAATATAGTTTACAAAAGTAAGGATAAAACCGAGGAATTGGTTAACCCCCTCGTTCCCTTTTGATTTTCATGCATTTACATTACGTAGTTTATAACAGTTATTTTATCTTTTCTTTATAACACTATTCACTACCCGTATAGAGGAAACCAGTTTATTGGTGGAAGTAAATACGTCCACATTCCACACATGGGATGAACGCCCTTTATGAACGATGGTTGCCACTGCCCTTACGGTATCTCCTTCGTGTGCAGAAGAAATATGATTTCCGCTGACTTGCATTCCCACGACAATCTCATCAGGTTCGCAGATAATCATGGAGCCGAGCCCGGCAACGGTTTCTGCCAAGGCAAGGGTGGCACCGCCATGCAGAATGCCGAAGGGTTGGCGGGTACGGTAGTCGACCGGCATGGTTGCTTCTACGCGCTCATCCGAAGCGTATGTGTATTGAATGCCCAAGTTTCCCATCAATGCGTGTCGTGCCCGTTCGTTCAGTAAATCAAGAGGCACCTCTGCTGCACGCACTTCTGCCAATATTAGTTTTTCTACGGCCAGGGCCACTCCATCTTCTTCATTCGATGCGGTCACATAGTCTGCACAGACCTTTACAGAATCTTGTGAATGTCCCATAGCTACCCCCATGCCGGCCAATTGGAGCATGGTCACATCGCATACGCCATCTCCAACGGCAATGACTTCTTCCCGTGTTACTCCCAAATGCTCTAATAGGGCGCCTAACGTATTCGCTTTATTGACTCCGCAGGGCACCACCTCTAAAAAGTAAGGCTCGGAACGGAAAGCATCCAGAGTACCTGCCAGGCGTTTTTCCCAATGTTGTTCCAGCCCTATCAGAGCTTTTTCCTTGTCACTCACCAGCATGCACTTGCAAGGTGCGAAGTCTATGGCAGTAGAGAATTCATCTTCCTTGATTATCTTCAAATTGTTTAGCAGGGCTTCATTCTTTATATATTCATTGTCCGGACTATCCGTAATGAGGGTATCATCGTGGTAGGTGAAGATGGCAAAGCCGTTCTTGCGGGCTTTCTTTTCCAGATAAGGCAGCATTTCCGGATTGATGCGTCGTTCAAACAATATTTCTCCGTTCTGTGCTTTTATTATCTGGCAACCGTTATAGGAGAGAACAAACCCTCCATAATTGCCGAGTTCGAGGGTTTTGGCCAGTGGCATCAATCCATAAGTCGGCCTACCGGATGCCAAAACTATGCGCACTCCCATTTGCTGGACCTTTAGCAGAGCAGCTAATGTCCTTTTACTAATTTCTCTTTCATCATTGAGTAGCGTTCCATCTACATCAAGAACCAATAACTTATATTTCATGGCAACTCGATTTTGGGGTTATTATGTTACAAAGTTAAAAAAATGACTGTTAAAACGGTAATATTCGTTTTATTGTTTACTGAAACTTCTTTTATTTATCCTATCTTTGTCCACGTTTTGTTCCGCGTTCTCTATCCGGAGAAGCGGATGAAAAGGGAATCGGGTGAAAGTCCCGAACAGTCCCGCTGCTGTGAGTTCCATGCTCGGTGTATCATACTTGTGCCACTGTTCTTCGGGAAGAACGGGAAGGCGATGTACCGGGAACGAGTCAGAAGACCTGCAAAACAAAGTCGAAAAATTGTCCATTCGAGGAAAGTGGGCAGTGCGCAAATGGTTTAAGATAATCTTCATTTATTCTATGTCAGGAAGGACTAAGGTATTACTGGTCTGTGCTGTTTCATTGGGTGCAAGTATACTCCGGCTCTCTGCCCAGGAGGTGGGGGGAGATACGATTACGGGGAAAGTGCATCAGATAGAGAAAGTGACAGTGACAGCACGCAGGTCGCCCAATAAAGTGACTTCTGCCGTACCCATACAGACGATGTCACGGCAGGATATCAGCCAGCTGGGAATACAGAATATGGCAGATGCTGTACGCCGTTTTGCCGGAGCCAATGTAAAGGACTATGGAGGCATTGGAGGACTGAAAACGGTTTCCATACGCAATATGGGAGCAGCCCATACAGCTGTCAGTTATGACGGGGTGGCGGTGAGTAATTGTCAGGCAGGGCAGATAGATATCGGGCGTTTTTCGCTGGACAATGTTTCCATGCTTTCGCTCGCCATCGGGCAGTCGGAGGACTTGTTGC
>ERZ773108.3901-NODE-3901-length-10906-cov-4.942770_pt1 | contig 10906 bp, 5 predicted proteins | sample MGYA00580570_ERZ773108 | MGnify/ENA primary metagenome ERZ773108 (study PRJEB29015, sample SAMEA2737840) | human gut metagenome | biome: human gut; feature: human-associated habitat; material: faeces | place: China | collected 2012 ...
ATACGTCTTACATCGATGTCGATGTGACGCTGGGAGACAATCAATTGAACGATAATGTAGTCAACCATTATAATGCTTTGGATCAGCTTACTAAAACGCTAACAAAGAACTATAAGGTAAGCTTTACTTATGATGCCGAGGGACTGCGTACCAGCAAGACAGTAAATGGGAAGAAAACTGTCTTTATATGGGATGGAAATCAGTTAGTGATGGAGTTGTCTGAGAGTGGTATAGTGAAGAAGCGATATATCCGTGGAAATGATTTGGTTTATGTAGACAAGGAAGCGGACAAAGATTCTGGCAAATTTGAGGATAAGCAGTATTATGTAACAGATTCACACGGTAATGTGGTGCAATTGACCAATGTAGATGGAAAAATTATCAAGACTTATGAGTACGATTCCTTTGGAAATGAAGTGAATCTGGATAAAAAGGATGATAATCCGTTCCGTTATTGTGGGGAGTACTATGATAAAGAGACGGAGGAAATTTATCTCCGGGCAAGGTATTATCAACCGACAGTGGGGAGATTTCTTACAAGAGACACCTATACAGGAGAAAGCGGTGATCCGCTAAGTTTGCATTTGTATACTTATTGTGGCAATGATGGGATGAATAAATGCGATGCTGATGGTAATGCATGGACGTGGATAAAGAATAAGTGGAATGCATTTTGTGATACAGCCCAAAAATGTTATAATGGTGCAAAAACTTATGTAAAAAAAATTGCAAGTAATGTTAAGAAAACAGCGGCTAAAGTAATACGGGGAGGAGTTAATTATTGGAAAAAAACTTGGCTTGGGAAAGAATTTTATAAAAGAACAAAATCAGGGAGCGACTGGAAAGTGAATTTACTTTTAAAGTTGGGTGGTTTTGAAAGGGAAAAAGGCAAAAGTATATTTCATGCAAGGGATATTTGTATACAGAAATTAGGAGGGTATAATAATTTTTATGATTTTGTTTTTGATTCAGCGACAAACATATCTAAACCGTTAAAATATAAATTTACAGATAGAAAAGATTATAAATTTAATATGAAGAGAAAGTATGTCATATGGGCATGGAAAGGTGATTATTTGAATTTGGGGGCAGGATGTGAAGTGGGTTTCTATAACACTTATGGAAGTACGAAACATTACTTTTTTGTAAAAAAAATATTTACAGAATTAGAGATGCGGTACAATGGAAATTTAATTAATAACTATAGGCCGCCGAAATCCAAAGGAGAAAAAGTGGGGCATTCATGGTGGATTACAACATTTAATGCTGGTATGCAAAATAATGTCAATCCTTCAAAGATTGGATTCCGATGTGTAGCAGATCTATCTGTATTAAAAGCTTATGCTCGAAAAGCATTGGAAAGACGACTTGAAAAATCAAAGAGGTGGAACGTTGAAGGAAACAAGGCGACTTTAAAATGGAACTATTAGTGAAAGAGGAATTAGATTGAAAAATAATGCTGATTTGATTATTTTTCACACGGCTATTTGTGCCGAGAACGTCACAAATAAGCCTTAATCCGACACGGGAGAACTGCAATGCGGCAAGAGTGCCGTATTCGCAGCTTTCTCGTGTGGTTTCTCGAATGCAGACGTTCTCAGAATGAGAGGTTTTATGAAAAATAAATATTTATATCTGTTTTTGATATCTGTTATTATGATGATATTGTCAGGGTGTACTCTTAGAACTTCAGATGGATTTACGTCTGATGAAAAAAGTATATGCGTGCTTCAGAATGGACGTTCAGCCCGCATTGGGAATACGGTACTTTATGATTGCAGTGAAGATTATGGTACTTATATAAAATTGGAAAACAGTGATGTCTCAAGAAAATTAGACGATGTATCACAAAACTTTGCTATCGATAAAATATCCAGTTCCAATCAATATTTTTATCTGTCTGGCAGGGAGATTTCGGATGTATGGGGAGGCAAGACAAATGTACTGGTTATGGATGTAAATGGAAAAATTATTGCAGCAAAGGAATGCTGTTGCGACTGGATTTATGCCAGCGGAAGTACCATTTTTGGTTATTACAAATGTCGCGATGAATCCGAAAAAGTGCTTGCGTGGGAGGCAACACGTATGGAGGTAACACATTATCAGGATGAGGAAGAATTTCTGAACAGTGCACACAATAATATAGAGGAATGGACGCCAATGACTGGCGAGAGTTTGTCGGTGGACGGGAAAGAATGGTTTCGTCAAAAAAAGGATTACGAACACTCCCAAAATTATTATACGGATACGGTATATTGTGATACTTATTACGTTTTGGAGTGGTTAAATTATGTGGACGGGAGAGAATCTTCGGGGTTGGATTGGGATGTGAAAGTACAATCTAAAAAGTACATAAAGCAAATGCGGAAACTCATGGGGGCAAAGAAAAATTTTGAAGTATCCTCCTGGCAATTGGAGGACAAGTTAGTTGTTATTTGTCGTGTTTATAGTCGGTCGGGAGGTCTTTTGCAGCATTTTACAAAAGACATAGAGCGTAGTTTGATTTTCCAATATGATCCGGACACGGATTCTCTTCATTTGGACAATACCTATGAGGGAAAGGAACTGGCGTATTGGGATGAAACCTGGATGATATATCGGAAAGGAAAAGAACTGTTTGTTGAAAATATTCCCACGCATAAAGTAAGTAAAGTATTTGAAAATGATACAATTATTAATATTGATTTGTCATATGACATTGTTACTTTATGGGATACAAAGGATGGGAAGTTGAATCGTTCAGATACATTTATATTGCAATAAGAAATTTAAATGTATGAACTATCTGACGTATATCTAAAAGACGTAATCATTATAATTGTGGAGGGAGTATATAGAAATAACTATTTATTAAATCACACAATACGAAGAATATAATTTGAAAGTTAATGATTGCGTAAGAAAGGGAATAAGTGGCAATCTTTATTGGAAGGTTGTGTGAGGAAATAGGTGTTTAGTAAGTGTGTTTTAGGTATTAAATTTTTATTTGTTGTATTGAAGTTTGAAGGAGTGATAGTGTGAAAAATAATGCCGATGCACTTATTTTTCACACCACTATTTGTGTTGAAGCGCCACAAATAGTATTGATGCACAGAGCAAAAACAGCTACGTTGCTTTTTGCTCGTGCCTCCTCCGCTGCGCTTCGGAATGGAGGATTAAAATGAAAAAAGGAGACAAAAAGTGCTTGCTAATAACAGTTTGTATAGTAAATTTTCAAATGTGTATGTTTAGTTATGCTACTGCATGCGAATCAACGCCAAATATTAAAGTAAATAGATCTAAAAGTAGAAATGTATACATGAAAATTATTTCTGCAACACCAAAGACAATTAAAATAAAAATTTTTAATAAAAGTGAAAATATAGCACGATATTCGGAAAGTTTTACGCTGTATAAGTATAAGGATGGGAAGTATAAAAAAATAAAGAAAATTTCAAAAACACCGAAAAGTTTATATCTTATAAAAAAAAATGACAGTAAGGTGGAGAAGCTAGTGTGCAAAAAACTTTTTGGAAAAAAACTGTCAAAAGGGAAATATAAAATCAAATGGATTCAAAGTAAAAAATTTACAATAGAATAGCATTTAGTAGTATGATGGTTCAAATTGTGATTGATTGAAAAAAACTGTAAAAAAGTAAAGGAGTAATGTACGATATGAAAAAAAAGTATACAGTGTTGATACTAATTTCTTTTGCTATGGGAGTGATTTTTTCATTGATGCTTATGTTGCCATTGGCAGAAAAGAAATTACAGAAAAGTATATCTGATGATAGAAATAATACAATTACAGAGATGAATGAATTAAGTGACATTCTAAGGCTGTATAATCTTTTTTTAAAAAATGAGGTTGGATCAAATAATAAGAAAGGGGAAAGTTATTTTCTGAAAGATTACTGTAATAATTTTAATAAACTTGATAAAACGGGGAATGGAGTTCGATATGCTTTGTTTGATATGACAAACGATGGAATACCAGAACTCCATGTATTGACGGATATTTCGTATTCCGTTCATACGGTTGAGGGCAAGAAATTAATTACATGGTATGAAGGGGATCGGTATAGAAGACCCCTTAATAATAAAGCTATACTTGGAAAAACAGAATCAAGTGAAACATATTATGAATATATTGTTCTAGATAATAAAGGAGAGGAAGTTTTTTCTTGTGCCTTTGCTAAGAATCAAAGAAATATTTGTTTATTTTCCAATGGTGAGGACTATATTAAGTTATCAAAGCGAAAATGGGAGAAACTAACAAGCCCGTTTTTGTCTATTGGTTCAGATAAAATAAATTGGAAAAATATAAATGATAAAGTGGAATGGACGGAATTAAAAGGTAAATAGTATCAAAAAAACTATTGGGAAAATACAAATTATTTCTAAGTCATTCAAGTAGGGATGTTACGATTATCAGAATCTAAATCGGTAAGTGTGTGCCTGATAGCGGTCAGAAACATACGATAGATAGTAATGATGGCTTTCTTGTGACCACGACGTGCTTATATGCGTCGATATCGATTAGTAATGATTCGGGCAAAAGGAAAAGCCTCGGACAATCGGAAGTGGTCCGATGTGGTAAAGAAAGAGGAACTGCAGGCGGCAGAAACGACCGAGGTTCCGAAATAAAAAAGACATAACAGGAAGAAGAGGAGTTTAAATTTATGAGAGACTTAAGAGCAGTGATTCACGGAATTACAACAGCAGTTTTGTGCGGCATGGCAGTTTTCTCCTGCAGCACCATCAGTAAAGCTGCCGGAGAAACATATCAGACAGCAGTGGAGGCAGCCTATGGAGATACTTTTCGTGGCGTCTATGAGAACTATCTTGCCGGTTCCCCGTTAGAGGCAGAGAACCCGGACGGTGTTGACACGGCAAGCGGGCGGCTCATGCTTTCCCGTACCGACCTTTCCTTAGAAGGAACCGGCGGGATGGACTTGGAACTCAACCGCTATTATGACAGCAACGAAGCCAATCTCGGACATGCAACCGTCGAATATTTAGACAAACTCGAAATCGACACGGTATGGGTTAAATACCGGACACAGGACAAAAAAGAGCACAAAATCCTTGTCAACCGTGCCCTGTTATCCAAACATAAAAAAGCGTTAAAAGACCTCTTAGTTTCTTATGAAGTGGGCGAGGCTCACCGCAATGTAGAACAGGATGGGGAGGATGCGATTGAAACCAAAACCCAGCGGACGAAGATTGTCAGCCGGGAAGGGCATGACGTATACGGGATTGCCAGCGGATGGCGCTATGACCTTCCGTGGATTGAAACCGTAACACTGGCAGAAGAAGAGGGCTGGGGAAAAAATCCCGCGTATCTTCACTATGGAAGTGCCGGTGTGATTGGGATTGAAACGAGCGCCGATACAGCAGCAAAAACTTACGCAATCCAAGGACTGAGTGGCTACTCTTACGAAGATTTGAAACTGGAGGATTTTAAGCAGACGGTGGATGGCATTTCCTGTACCTACCTGCTTCGTGATAAAACCGGACTTCGCACCTATTTTAACGAAGATGGTGTTGTTGTGCTGCAAAAAGACGCCCATGACAATGCCATTACCTATACATACACCGATGCCATTCATCTGGCAGCCATTACCGATTCCGTCGGACGAAAGATTGTATTTCATTACGAGGGTGAGGGCGATGACAAAGTGCTGAAAACCGTTACCGTACAGGGAAAAGAAGCGGCAGGTGGCGTAACCAAGAAAACGATTACTTATGAAACGGAAGGAAAAACATACACGCCGCACCACGGAGATGTGTTAAACGGCTTTGTGCTTACGGCGGCAACCGTCGATGGAAGCCGGGAAACCTATACCTACCGGACCGTGGAACGGCTGATGAATACCTCTGGAGCGGGAATCGCTTCCCAGCGAGTTTCCACCAATCAGAGCTATCTTCTCACAAAATGTAAGGCAAACGGCAGTGAGACCAACTATGAGTACCGTGCCTGCTCGCTGCGCGGTGAAAAAGAAGGGGGAACCGGACAGAAGAGAGATGTGGTGACGGAGCAGTTTTATGTCACCAGAGAGTATGAAAAAGACAATAAAACCGGAAAGAAATCAAATGGTACAAAGTATGACTATTTCCAGAAAAAAGGAACCGACGGACTCCGTTCCTATGATGATTTCAGGGAGCGGGAAAAAGACGATAAGGGCAACTGGAAAACCGCTTATGAAGTCTGGCAGTACGGAAATGACGGACTCCGCACAGTAACGGTTGTCAGCCGTTTTAATCCGAATAAATATAAAACCAACAAAAAGTATTATGATTATACCTATAAGAAATCCAAAATCAACCCGGATACCTTAAGGCTTAAAAAGGATACCAAGAAAAATGTCAGTCTGTATGTATATAATGAAAATAAACTTCTTACGGATGAGATAAATTATGGGAAAGAAAAGGAGGAAACCCTGTACAGTTATGATAAAAATGAACAGGGTTCCCTCGTACTTACGGAAACCGACAAGTCCTTCGGAAAGAAGGGAGATAAGGCTGTCACGACCAAACAGGGGCATACTTATGATAAGTACCGGAATGTCTTAACCAAGAAATCCCCCAAAGCATATCTGGCAAAAAATAAAGGGAAGGAACACCTGTATACGACGACATACACGTATCAAACAGCTCAAGGATATCTGGCAGGGGACGCTGCTTTTGTATGCCCTCTGGTGACGGAGGAATCCTATTCTGGTGCAGGTACAAAAAATAAACTGGTAAGCACGGTGTCGACACGCCAAGCGGGCGGCTCATGCTTTCCCGTACCGACCTTTCCTTAGAAGGAACCGGAGGGATGGACTTGGAACTCAACCGCTATTATGACAGCAACGAAGCCAATCTCGGACATGCAACCGTCGAATATTTAGACAAACTCGAAATCGACACGGTATGGGTTAAATACCGGACACAGGACAAAAAAGAGCACAAAATCCTTGTCAACCGTGCCCTGTTATCCAAACATAAAAAAGCGTTAAAAGACCTCTTAGTTTCTTATGAAGTGGGCGAGGCTCACCGCAATGTAGAACAGGATGGGGAGGATGCGATTGAAACCAAAACCCAGCGGACGAAGATTGTCAGCCGGGAAGGGCATGACGTATACGGGATTGCCAGCGGATGGCGCTATGACCTTCCGTGGATTGAAACCGTAACACTGGCAGAAGAAGAGGGCTGGGGAAAAAATCCCGCGTATCTTCACTATGGAAGTGCCGGTGTGATTGGGATTGAAACGAGCGCCGATACAGCAGCAAAAACTTACGCAATCCAAGGACTGAGTGGCTACTCTTACGAAGATTTGAAACTGGAGGATTTTAAGCAGACGGTGGATGGCATTTCCTGTACCTACCTGCTTCGTGATAAAACCGGACTTCGCACCTATTTTAACGAAGATGGTGTTGTTGTGCTGCAAAAAGACGCCCATGACAATGCCATTACCTATACATACACCGATGCCATTCATCTGGCAGCCATTACCGATTCCGTCGGACGAAAGATTGTATTTCATTACGAGGGTGAGGGCGATGACAAAGTGCTGAAAACCGTTACCGTACAGGGAAAAGAAGCGGCAGGTGGCGTAACCAAGAAAACGATTACTTATGAAACGGAAGGAAAAACATACACGCCGCACCACGGAGATGTGTTAAACGGCTTTGTGCTTACGGCGGCAACCGTCGATGGAAGCCGGGAAACCTATACCTACCGGACCGTGGAACGGCTGATGAATACCTCTGGAGCGGGAATCGCTTCCCAGCGAGTTTCCACCAATCAGAGCTATCTTCTCACAAAATGTAAGGCAAACGGCAGTGAGACCAACTATGAGTACCGTGCCTGCTCGCTGCGCGGTGAAAAAGAAGGGGGAACCGGACAGAAGAGAGATGTGGTGACGGAGCAGTTTTATGTCACCAGAGAGTATGAAAAAGACAATAAAACCGGAAAGAAATCAAATGGTACAAAGTATGACTATTTCCAGAAAAAAGGAACCGACGGACTCCGTTCCTATGATGATTTCAGGGAGCGGGAAAAAGACGATAAGGGCAACTGGAAAACCGCTTATGAAGTCTGGCAGTACGGAAATGACGGACTCCGCACAGTAACGGTTGTCAGCCGTTTTAATCCGAATAAATATAAAACCAACAAAAAGTATTATGATTATACCTATAAGAAATCCAAAATCAACCCGGATACTTTAAGGCTTAAAAAGGATACCAAGAAAACCGTCAGCCTTTATGTATATAATGAAAATAAACTTCTTACCAATGAGATTAACTATGGCAAAGAAAAAGAAGAAACCATAACCGCTTATGATAATAACGGCAATGGTTCTCTTGTGGTACTTGAAACTGACAAATCGTACGGAAAGAGCGGCAAAGCGGTTACGACAAAACAAGGGTATACCTATGACTGCTGTCGAAACATTTTAACTGAAAAGACAAACGCCGCTTATCAGAAAAAGAATCAGGGTAAAGAACACCTTTACACGACCAGCTATACATATCCGGCAGGAACATATCCGGATTCGGACGGTGCTTTTGTCTGCCCGGTACTTACTCAGGAATCATACAGCGGAGCAAAGACCAAAAACCGCATGGTAAGCACGATGGCGGCAAACGGTGTGGATTATGCCAGCATATCCGAGCAGAAAAGTGTAAACGGCGGCGCATACCGGACACTTACCAAAACGGATTTTACCTACGATGAACACGGCAACGAAACACGGGGCAGAGTTTATCCTTCCTATGATACGGACGGCGAAAAAGAAGTAATTCAGAATGACTACACCTTCAATGCACTGGGCCAGCAGACTCAGACTAAGGTTACGCTTACTTCTGCGAAAAACCCATCCGATAACCGGAGCTATGTGGAAGAAAAGATAGCATATGATTCTTTTGGCAACGAGCTTTCCTACACCGATGAAAACGGACAGACCTCCAAAACTTCCTATGATGAAGAAACCGGCGAGGAAACCGAAACCATCCGTGCCGTGGGAACCGCGTATGAATCGAAAGACAAGGAATATACCTCCGCGGACGGCTTAAAAACCATGACGGTCGATGCTTACGGACAGGTCAATATCAGTATTCAGGACGGCTTTGGCAACACGCTGATAAGCAAAGATGAGGCGGCCGGCACCTGGACGGAAAGCACCTATGAGTATGGCAGCGAGGGCAACGGCGGAAGCGAAACCGAAGAGACAGAAGACGATGTCGACGAAGAAAAAGAAGAAACATCCCGTCTTCTGGAAGAAAAAACATACTCGTTTGAGCCGGACGAAAAGAAATTTATTGTCAATGAAAACGGAGAAACCGTGGCAAACTTTTACATGACCGGAAAAGGCAGTGAACTGTTAAGCGGCAGCAAACACTTTTATGACGACCTCGGCAATGAGATTGGAAGTGCCGAATTTATGAATGGAGAACTGGATAAAGCCCACTGCACTTCCTTCCGGTTCAGTAAAAGTGAGACCGAAGTAACCGGCGAAGAAGACGAGGCACAGACGATTACCACCGGTTATGAAAAGGAAATCAATCCGTCTTCTTATACCGAAGAAGTTGACCCGGCAAATTTTTACGACCAGTTTAACGATTCGGTGTTAAGTGAAACAATTACAAAAACCGTAACGGATGCCGAAGGCAACAACCTTTCCCAGACGACTAGTTATCTTCGGGGAAAAAATAAAACGGAAACCGTTACCACGTATGAAAATGATGACTTTGGCAGAACGGTCAAAGAAAACACGGTTCAGAAAAAATATCAGGATGGCAGATGGCTTCCGTCTTATGAGACAGAGGTTTCTTATACTTACGATGAAAATGGAAATGTAACCGAAACCGAGACAAAGAGTCGAAAAGAAGGGGAAACCGACTGGCAGATACAGAAAACAAAAGCTGTCTATGACAGTAAGGGACAGGTTACAAAAGAATACAGTCCGCGCGGTGTCAAAGAGAACGTGGCGGCAGCATACACTTATGACCTTTTGGGACGTAAGATCAAAGAAGAACTTCCGCAGAACAAGACAGACGGAAGTGCCGGTTACCAGACCGTAGTAAACGAATATGATAAATCCGGCAACCTCGTGGAAACAAAAGAGCAAATCGAGGGTGACAAGAACAAAGAAATCGAGTATACTTATGATAAACAGGGAAATCTCGTTCAGGTGAAAAGCAGTCTGGAAAATGAAAAAGCACAGTATGTCCAGTATGTTTATGACGAGCAGGGCAACAAGGTGCGCCGGTTTACCGGCATGACCGGTCCTTTGACGGTAACGGTAGCGGCAGTTGAAAATGCCAAAGACGATGCCGGTAAGGATACCTTTACCTATGGCGGTAAAACGTATGCCGTTTTGGTAACCGGGAAAAAGAAATCCGATACCATCCGGGAAACAAAGTATGTGTATGACACGAAAAACCGTCTGGTTTCTTATACCGACCCGGAAGGAAGAACGGAAACGTATACTTACGACTGCAACAGCAACCTGACGAAAACCGTAGATAAAAACGGAAATATTTTGAAAAACACATATGATAATAAAAACCGGCTGACCGAGAGGACAGCAAAGGAGAAAAAGACCGGAAAAGAAACCGTACATACTTACCGTTACAACGCCTATGGAGATGTGGCAGTACAGGATGATACACAGTTTGTGTATGGCGATGTATCCGGCCAGGTCACAAAAGAAACGACCAAACTGACAAAAAATAAGGATGTCGTAAAGAATTATACCTATGACAGTAAGGGGAACAAATCCACTTTTTCCGTAAAAGCAGGGGAGGATACCAAACTTTCCTTGTCGTATGAGTATGATGGCAGTTCCCGACTGATTGCCGTCAAAGACAGCGAAGGAAACCGGGCTGTTTCTTATGCCTATGATACGGAGGGAAGCCTTAGCGAAAGACAGGCGGCA
>ERZ773108.3902-NODE-3902-length-10900-cov-4.490364_pt1 | contig 10900 bp, 6 predicted proteins | sample MGYA00580570_ERZ773108 | MGnify/ENA primary metagenome ERZ773108 (study PRJEB29015, sample SAMEA2737840) | human gut metagenome | biome: human gut; feature: human-associated habitat; material: faeces | place: China | collected 2012 ...
TGCCTGCTCGAAACTAAGCGGCAATTCAAAGGAAAGAGAACTCCTACCTATTTGCGATAGCTGCCTGTGCTGCTGTTAAGTTAATAGCACTTTTCCAAATTTATATTCCCTTAACATCAAACCCTATTGCTGTCATTCTTTTTATAAATTCTTTTCTAAACGGAGCTATTTTGTTCTCATCTATTACAATAACTAAATTTTCTTTTGCACGAGAGCATCCTACATAAAATAATTTATATGCCCATAAAATGCCTTGAATTTTTGTTGATTTAAAGCAGTCTTTTGCATTAGTTGAATTAGGATTGCCCAAATACTTATCATAATATTTTTGTTGACAAAACAAAAAATATTTATTGTCCTTATACTTGTTTTTTATATACTGAGCATATTGTAAATATTCTCCCTCATGAGCTTTATACGTTTTAGCTGGTTTTAAATATGTTAAATTAATTGATTTTATTTCGGATACATAATCATAATAAAAATTCTGAAAATCCGTTAAATTAATATCCTCAGCACATAACAACTGAAAAAATTCATACATATAAACTATTGGATTTCGGGTTGAATCTTCGGCAATAAAGCAAACATTATTATGTCCTTCACCTTTTACTCCATGCTGTGTAGAAACGCTAGGAGCACCTAAATATGCATATAATGCATGCAGTTGTGACAACGACACTTTCAACACTTTTTCATATTCCGTATCTTCTATAAACGGAAGAAAAATATCCTTATTACAATATTCATTGTCAGTCAGAAATTCACAAAACCCTTGTATGGTCATCGTCGACAAATCATATGCTTCCTCTAATTTTTGAACTTTATCATAGAAAATGATTTTATCATTATGAAACTCAATATTAGTAAATCCACTGTTAAATATTTGCTTTTTTTCTCTAGCAAATTGAATGCTTTTGCCGTAGGCAGCCATACTTACCATTTTAATAAAATCACAAACACAAAATAATATCCGAAATAATTTATCAGGATTATCATTTGTCGTATCTGTCAACACATCGACAGGCGTATATTGAGAAGGAAATTTATACGCTTTCATATCTGATAATGCACTATATAAATCACTTGCTCCAATCTTTTCAAAACGTTCACGATTAAACAGATATAACTGCATATAATCTTTAAATTGCTCCATAAAAGACTCCGAAAAATCATTTGTTATCACAATAGTAGGATTGACTTTTCCACTAGATTTATTTGGTTGCTGAAAAAATTTCTCATCATTATACAAGTTGTTGAGAATTCCAACAATATTTGAAGAACAACGATAATTAATACGCAAGTCATCATCTTGATTAAACTTATTAAGTATAGTATTAAAAGAACCGTCGTAATTATTGTATATCTCTTGCATTTTGTCTCCAAGCAAGTATAAGGTACTGCTCGTATTCAGCACAGATTGATAAAAAATATATAACACATCCGCAGATGTATCTTGGTACTCATCGATAAAAATATACCTATATTTATTAGATAAACGTTTTTTTAACATCTCAAACTTTTCAAACATCTTGCGACAAAATAATAACATATCATCATGAGAAAGCCCTCCATAATAATAGCTACTATAGGATTGCTCATTGTAAAAAACTTTATGTAGATTATTTTTAATAGTTTCAAAATCCAGTTTTCCAAACTTATCAATATATCTTGCATTTTTGGAATCATCTTCTCCATTGTCAATCAGTGCCTTTATCTTCTTTTCAAACACTTGAAGGTATAAATCAATCACCTCTGGTTTTGAAAAGTAAAGACCAACAAAGTCAGAAAGAAATGAATGAATTGTATCTATTGTAACATTTTTACTATTAATTCTAGAATTTAATTCTTCCTTTGCTCTATTTGTATAAGTAATGCTTAGTATTCTACGATTAGGATATTGGGCAAGTAGATTAATAATCGTATTTTCAATGTATGTCGTTTTTCCGCTACCTGCCGGTGCGTTAACTAAAAACATATTATTCAATTTCTTTACATCAGCCAAATTAATCCCTCCCGTATATAATTCGGTAAAGCTTTTAAATGTAATTCCGATAAAATTATTGAATACATGAAATCTGTTTTGTTATTTTTATTCTCATTTAAAATATCTCTTACCGTTATATTCTTTTTTCTAGTTGGAATATCCAATTTAATTTTATTAATCGATATCTGTTTTTCCCACCAATTCGAACTTTTTTTGCTCTCTACTGTAATTCCTAAGAGTTTGCATAGCATCGCCTCTTCCAATGTACGAGTATACGCATCAGCTTCTCCTTGTGATACAACTTTAATCAATTCACAATCAGGATTTTTTATCCACGAATCAATATCTACTACAGTAGGTTTTTTCTTCATAATAGAATAATCTGGTTTTTTTATTTTAGGGCATGGCTTTTTCCGAAAATCTGACTGTATTAAAGATATCCTTTCCATTTCCGTTTTTTCATAAAGGCAATCTTTTAATTGTTTCCTACACTTATGTTCACAATATGGCAAAATATCTCTCTTTATTATGTTAACAGTAACGTAGTCCTTATAATACTGAATTAAGCCTGCATTTGTAATTCCATCATCATCTTTGATTTCATCGATTGATGTTAATTTTTTGCAATAGTCAATATCTGTAATTATCAGCGTCTTTATTTTCAGGAAATACACCAACTTTCTGTACCAATGAGTATACGCACCACCCACCTGTACAAAAGAAACATATTGATTTGACAATCCTTCAAATTCTTTTTCTGCTAAGAGTTTTTCAATATATAATTTTTCAGTATCTCCTTCATACATAATGACTTTATTCGCAAATATCAAATCTGAATAGTTTATAGAGAATAAAAATGAGAAAAATTGTCTTTCTTCTTCTGTTTCCAAATTCTGTTTAAATAAATTCATATCATAAACAGCACTTTTTAATAGTTTATCAATTCTTAATACTCTAATATTTTTTAAATCGGAACACTTAATTATCTCACTAGAATGTGTCGTAATAATTCCCTGCACACGGTTATTATCCTCGTTTAGCAATATTTCATTTAAAAATTTGATTAACATTCTTTCCATTTGTGGGTGCATATGGGCTTCTGGTTCTTCAATGACAAAGATATCCACTACATCAGATTGATATTGTTGGACAAATGCTTCTACCTTTAGGCACATAAATATTAGATTACTTATTCCTAATCCCTGAGAAAACTCTTTAAGTTTGGTTCCATTTTCGAATTCAAAAAATGTCTGTAATGAAGACGATAAAAAGCCTAAGAGTAATTCATCAGAGATATCTGTTTGTAATGAAAATTCTCCTTTATTATACTCAAAACATTTTTCAATACTATCCAAGGCGTTTTGTGCTTTTATTAAAGAATGTTCTTTAACTTTCTCGTTGAGCTTTTGTTCTTTTAGACCTTCTTTAATATCTTTTATTATTTGCTTTTTAAATTCTTCCCAATCATTACTTTTTTTAAAATGACTAAGTAGTTCTTTACTTATCGAAAAATAATTATCTGTTTTTTCATCATTTAATAAACGCGTAGCATTTAAATAATTATAATTGAAAAGTGATTGAAATTCTCTTACACTAATCTGCCCTGCATTCTCATAATTTTGGTCAGCAAAATATACTCTATTTTCTAATGCTCCATCAAATATTTCTTTTAAAAATTCTTCATATTCTGCTTGTAATTCAGTTAACTTTATTCTAGTTTTATTGGTCTTTCTTCCTGCTTCCAGTTTTTGTATTTCGTGTTTTTTATCCAATAAATTTGTAGCATTCAAACTAAGGAGTTTATTTAATTCAGTTATATTAACTTCATAATTAAATAAAAAGAAGAAGCTTGTACATGTGTCACTTAATTCCATCAAGTAGTCTGAAAACAAAGAAATACTCTCATTCTTGTCATATTGAACTTCTATCTTGATTTTTATAGCTGTCCATTTGTTATTATTTTCTGTAGAAAACTCTTTCTTAACATTTTCTCTAAACTCTGTCTCTTTATCGGTAATATTATATATTTTATTTATACAAGATATAAAGTCATACTGTAACTTTGAGTAGTACTCTGCTGAAATATCCTCTTTTGAAAAATTCTTATCTTTAAAAATTCTTTTGAACAATTCAATAATAGACGTTTTTCCACTATTGTTAGCACCAGCTAAAATCGTCAATTCATCATCAAAATTAATAACTGCATTTTGAAACTGTCTATAATTTGTAATTGCTATCTTCTTTAGTTTCACCTCAACCCCTCCTTATCTAAATCTATTTAAATCAAATCAAAATGCTTCAATGCATCCTTTATCGCTTCCACTTTCTCCGCTGTCGGATGCTTCCTCGGCTGTTTCAATTCTTCTACCGCATTAGGAGCATCGTACATCGGCAAGCCTAAATCTCTCTTTACCTCTGCGATATATGCGGTATGTACCTTGAAGCCGTATTTAGCTTCTATGTACTCCTTTATCATTTTGTAGGTCACTCGTTCTTTGGGCTTATATTCTTCGGCTCTTTTAGCGATATTATCAAGCGGAACTTTTCCCTCACCCTCACCAAACTCAACTTTTACGTTGATATGTCCGTCTGGCTTTTTGTGGGAAAGCAGTACTACCGTCTCAACATGTGCGGTACGGGGGAACATATCTACGGCCTGCAATTTGGCTGCTTGATATCCGTTTTGACACAGAATCGCTGCGTCCCGCGCCGCTGTGGCGCTGTTGCAGGAAATCATGACGATTCGACCCGGCGCCATCTGCCCAATGGTTTCCAACAAAGATGCATCGCATCCCTTTCGCGGAGGATCCAGCACAATGACATCGGGATGCAATTCTTCCGCGGCCAGCGTCTGTGCCGCGCCAGCAGCATCTGCACACAAAAAACGGGCATTTTGAATATTGTTTCGCTGCGCGTTTTCTTTGGCATTTTCCACCGCTTCTTTTACAATTTCTACCCCGATAACTTCCCGGACCAGATGAGCCATGGAAAGACCGATGGTGCCGGTGCCGCAATAAAGATCCAGCAGCAGTTCATTCCCGGAAAGAGAGGCAAAATCGGCAGCAATGCGGTATAATTTTTCAGCACCGCTACGGTTAACCTGATAAAAGGACAAGGGGGAAAGTTCCACCTTGATACCGCATAAAACATCAGAAATAGTGGGTTTTCCGTACAATACCTGACAAACGGGGCCTAGAATCACATTGGTTTTGGCTGTGTTGCAATTCAGCTGAATGGAAGCAATCTGCGGGAATGCTGTTGTCAACCGGTCAATCAAGATGTCCGCATGAGGGAGTTCTTTCCCGTTGAGAATCAGGCAAACCATCACTTCGTTGGTTTGCTCGCCCCAACGCAGAAACAGATGGCGTACCAGCCCTTGGTGTGACAGTTCATCATAGATGGAAATGCGGTATTTCTCTAAAAAATTTTGTATCAGACTGAGAATGCTGCCAAAAAAGGAGGGCTGCAAATCACAGCAATGGTTTTCTATGACGCGATGACTGCGGGGCGCAAAAAAACCAATTTTAATTTTTCCGTCCGGCCCGCGTCTGATCGGATACTGCGCCTTGTTTCGATAAGCACTTTGGGCGGGCGAAGGCTGAATTGGCAAAGGGGTGAGATCGATTCCGCCAATACGGCGGAAATGTTCTGTCACCCAGTTTTGCTTGATCCGGCATTCAGCAGAATAGGAAATATGACGCAATGAGCATCCCCCGCACTGCCGGGAGACCGGACAAATATCCTTAATCCGGTCGGAAGATGCCTTTACAATACTTTCTACAATGCCGTATGCGTAGTTTTTCAAAACCTTGACAATCCGTACTTTCAGTTGGTCGCCCACTGCCGTGCCCGGTACAAAAACGGCGATGCCTTCATGGCGGCCAACACCGGAAGCCTCGTTGGTGATATCCGTGATGGTCAAAGAAATCAAATCATTTTTTTGCAGCATATTTTTTACCTTTCTCCGGCATAGGATGGAAAAGCCGGATGTTTGGATTCCTTCCTATTGGTATCGGTGGCCGAAATAGACGGCAGGTGATCTACCGGCACGGTTTCATTCCGATGGGTGGCGTTATTATCCATGCTTTTGCCTACAAAAATCCTATCGGTTTTTTGTGAATCAAAGCTGTAAATTTACCAACATAACAGCGAGATGAAAGCGTGAAACGCCAACCAAAATGCGGCAGACGGCCACCGATGTCGGACGCTTTATGCTTTCATTTTACTCAGGCGCCGGGAATCTATCATTTCCGGTAATGCCGTGAGGTTATTATAGCATAAAGCGGCGCGCTGAAAAAGCTTTCGGTGAATTCCGCAAAACTTTTGAAAAACCTGTAACAGATTGTTGTCAAACAGGGTCTAAAATTAGTAGGACCGAATGTGACGAATGGGTGAAGGCCGGACGCCATATTTCGTTATGATGGTGTGAATAAAACCGCGAAGAGCGGAATTTGCCGGACACAGGAGGGAAAACCTTGGGAAAAACGCCCTTTATTGAAATCAGGGGCCTGCGAAAGGTGTATAAGCTGGGTAAGGAGCGGGTTGTTGCACTGGATGACATCAACCTGACCATTCAGCGGGGTGAAATCTGCTGTATTCTGGGTACTTCCGGTTCCGGCAAATCTACGCTGCTGAACATGATGGCAGGGCTGGAAAGACCGACGAAAGGCCAAGTGTTGTATTCGGGGAAAGATGTCTGCCGGTTCGACGAGCGGCGCTGGGCGCTGTTTCGCCAGAAGAATATCGGTTTTGTATTTCAGTCTTATAATTTGATGACCGGCCTTTCCGGAATCGAAAATGTAGCAATGCCGCTGATGTTCCGCGGGATGGACAAAGACAAGCGGACCCGTATCGCCAAAGAGATGCTGCGGGAAGTGGGATTGGGTAACCGCATGAAGCATAAGCCAACCCAGATGTCCGGCGGTCAGCAGCAGCGCGTCGGCATTGCCCGTGCGTTTGTGACCAAGCCGAAAATTGTTTTCGCCGACGAACCTACCGGCAACCTGGACTCCAAGACCACCACGGAAGTGATGGAGCTGATGGTCAATAAGTCCCGGGAAAACAATCAGACGTTTATTTTGGTTACCCACGATAACGGCATTGCGCGCTATGCGGATCGCATTGTAACCATTGTGGACGGCAAGATCGTCCGGGATGAAAAAAATGAGTCCATTGCCCGGACTAGGGAGCAAATCGCCGCTGACAATGCCCGGGAAAACCGGCAGCAGGCGGAGCCCGAGGAAGCAAAAGTTTCCGCGCCGATTCCAGCGGAAAAGGACGCGGTGAATATGAGCACAGAAGGAGCAGAGTGATGAAACGGATCATTAGTTTAGGTTTAGCGGCACTGATTTTGCTTGGCACCCTCACCGGGGTTTTGATGTCTGCGGCATACGCGACAGTTGGAGATTCCACTTCAAGTAGTTCTGGTACGGATGACAATGAAACTGGTGGAAAACCTAATATTGTGACCAGCGACGGTATTTTAATTGAAAGTTATAGCTATTCCAAACGAACGTTGACTTTGACGTTGGTGGATACAAATGTAAGATACCAAAAAGGAAAAGATACGTTCGATGAGTTTTATGCTGCGTTGCTGACAGGGAATTTTTACCCGAACGGAGTCAGCGACGAAAAAAAAGATGAAACCAGCATTACTACGAATGCAGAAATATTAGGGAAGGACGGAGAGAAAAATCTCCGCTTTAAGGTGTCGTTCCCGTATGTCGGTTTCGACAAAAAAGGGACGGAAGCCAAGTTTCGCATGTATTACAATTATCCTTCCTCCTCCAACGAGAATTTTTACGAATATGTGGTGTCGGCAGACCTGTCCCGCTATACCCCGGAACCGCAAGAACCGAGTACCCCCGCCCCCGATCCCACTGTTCCGGATCCGGCAACGCCCTATATCCTGGTACAAAATTACAGCTATGGCGGTTCGGACGTGGCGGCCGGTTCTGATTTTTCGCTGAACGTAAACTTCTACAATACCAGTTCCAACATCACTTTGGAAAATATCATCATGAAAGTGGAACCGACCACTGGCCTTTCGATTACCGGTGCATCCAACACCTACTATATCCCTACCCTGGACAAAAAGGGCGCGATGACGAAATCCATTCCGCTCAAGTGCCGGACCAGCGCTGTGCCCGGGAGCGAGTCAGTACATATTACCTTTAGTTACGAATATGTGGCCAACGATACCCGCCAAAGTAAATCATCGGAGGAAACCATTTCCATCCCGATTGCGCAGGTGGAACGTTTTGAAGTAGATCTGACCGAGGTCCCAACAATGCTTTGGCCGGGTGAAAGCACCAATGTAGTGCTCAACTATGTCAATAAAGGCCGCGCGGATATCTATAACCTGACGGCGAAAATTGAGGGCAATATCGATGAACCCAATCAGGTGCAGAACTTAGGAAATATCAAAGCCGGAGATTCCGGTACGGCAAAATTCTCCGTTTCCTCCATGGAAGCGGGCGGAGTGGTTTCCGCTGTCATCACCATTACTTATGAAAATGAAAAAGGCGACGTATCAACAATCACCAAGGATTTTACCTGTGATGTTCATGACAACAGTGGCGATATCAGCGATCCGGGTCAGGACCCAGGCGTGAATCCGGGTTTGGAACCGATAGAAGAAGATACCGGCATGCGCTGGTGGCAGTGGGCGATGTTCGGAATTGGCTGCCTGGCAGTGGGCGGTGTATCCGGTACCTGGATTTTCTTAAAAACCAAGCTGAAGAGAGAAGAGGCTGACGATGAAGATATTTGATCAGATCGCAATGTGCCTGCAAAACCTCTCTCGGCGGAAAGTTCGAACCGCTCTGACAACTATGGGGGTGGTCATTGGCACCTGCGCCATCGTGGTCATGATTTCGCTGGGTGTGGGCCTTCAGAAAAGCCAGGAGGCTATGCTGGCCCAAATGGGCGATTTGACCAAAATTGAGATTTACAATTACAGCGGCGGCGCCGGCGGGGCAAGGAGTATCCCCAACCTGGACGATAGCATCATTAAGCAGATTGCCGCTTATGATCATGTAGACGTAATTACGCCAGTTGTTCAGGCCGATTGGGGCAAGGTGAATATCCAGTGCGGAGACTATGTTTATCAGGAGAGTGTTTACGGCGTGTATCCGGAAGCACTGGAGAAACTGGGATATGAGTTGAAAGAGGGAAAATTCCCCACCGGAAAAGAAAAGGACTATACCATTTTGTTTGGAGAATATGGACCATTCAGCTTTTATAATCCCAATGGAAAAGGGGAATGGTATGACCCTAGTATCGACGATCCGCCGGTAGATATTTCGAAAGATACGTTTACCATTTCCGTAGGCAAGCAGGACGGCGAAGAAAATACACAGGAGCCGGAAAAGCATAAGGCGACGGTGACCGGACTGCTGGTCGGTGACTGGAATAAGGGGTATGAAACCGTTTATGGCGCGTTTTTGTCCATCGATCAGCTGTATGCGCTATATCAGGAATATGATGATTTCAACGGGATTTCTTCCTCTTCCAGTGCAGCGTTTAATCCGCGTAAAATCAATTACAATCATGTTTATGTCAAAGTAACAGACATAAAGTACGTGGATGAAGTGGAAACCAAAATCAAGGATCTTGGTTATGATACATACAGCATGGAAACGGTGCGTAAACCCATGCAGGAACAGGCCAATAAAATGATGCTGATTTTGGGAAGTTTGGGCGGCATTTCGCTGTTGGTAGCGGCCATGGGGATTACCAATACGATGATCATGTCCATTTATGAGCGGACCCGTGAAATCGGCATTATGAAAGTACTGGGCTGCGTAGTCGGCGATATCCGGACCGTCTTTTTGATGGAAGCAGGGCTGATTGGATTCAGCGGCGGTGTAATCGGCGTAATTTTGAGCTTTATCATATCTCTGGTGCTAAATGTGGTGGGCGGCGGTGGACTTGGAGGTATGATGGGAGGCTACTATTACGGCGGAGCAGAAGGTGCCAGCCAGATATCCGTGATTCCTATTTGGCTGGTTGGATTGGCGTTGGTTTTTTCAACGCTGATTGGTTTGGTCTCCGGTTTTTCTCCGGCCAACCGGGCAGTTAAAATCAGTGCGTTGGAAGCAATTAAACATGAATAAAAAATGGACGGATTGATCCGTCCATTTTTTTGTAACCAGTATTTTTACGGTAAAAATACTGGTTATTAGGAATCTTAATGAGACAAAGAAAATATATAGCCCTAGGAAAATTTTTTGCGAAAAATGTTTGATCTCTTTATTTTTTCAAAATAACAGCGGGATACAATATGGCAGATATTCCATTGGCAGTAGAATTTTGAAAGATATGGTTGAAAAATCAGGACGATTTAGATAAAAAATTTCCCAATATTTCTATATGAAATGTATTTCATTTACAAATAGATGCTTGCGTAGAATAGAAGAATTATGTATAATGTATATATTGTGAACGGGGAAAAAGGTTAGGTTGTCCATTTTGACAATACCCTTCTCGTTCTGCCGTTTGGGAAGCGGCATGTCCATTCTGAAAGGAGCGTAAACATTTATGGCACAGTATACTGCGGAAAACATTCGCAACATTGCATTAGCTGGACACGGCAGCGCAGGAAAAACTTCGCTGGCAGAGGCTTTGCTGTTTAAGGCTGGTGCAACGGATAGATTGGGAAAGGTACTGGACGCGAATACCGTATGCGACTTTGATCCGGAAGAGATCAAACGGCAGGTTTCGGTTTCTCTGGCAGTGGCTCCTCTGATCTGGAAGGATAGAAAGATCAATCTGATCGATACGCCTGGATTGTTTGATTTCGCCGCGGGAATGTATGAAGGTGTGCGAGCGGCAAACAATGTGTTGATTGCTTTGTCGGGAAAATCCGGTGTATCGGTAGGTACAGAAAAGGCCTACCGCATGGCGAAAAAC
>ERZ773108.3905-NODE-3905-length-10894-cov-8.191531_pt1 | contig 10894 bp, 7 predicted proteins | sample MGYA00580570_ERZ773108 | MGnify/ENA primary metagenome ERZ773108 (study PRJEB29015, sample SAMEA2737840) | human gut metagenome | biome: human gut; feature: human-associated habitat; material: faeces | place: China | collected 2012 ...
TCAGCTTCTATAAGCAGGGCGAGTTCACCGACCTCTGCGCCGGCCCGCACCTCGATTCCACCGGCCGCATCAAGGGCAACGCCATCAAGCTGACCGCCTGCAACGCCGCCTACTGGCGCGGCGACAGCAAGCGTGAAACGCTCCAGCGCATCTACGGCGTCGCTTTCCCGAAGAAGGAAGAGCTGGACGCCTACCTCAAAGAGCGCGAGGAGGCCGTCAAGCGCGACCACAACAAGCTCGGCCGCGAGCTCGAATATTTCACCACCGTCGACTGCATCGGTCAGGGTCTTCCGGTGCTGCTGCCCAAGGGCGCGCGCGTCGTGCAGGTGCTCCAGCGCTGGGTCGAGGATACCGAGCAGAAGCGCGGCTATCTTCTCACCAAGACCCCGCTGATGGCCAAGCGCGACCTTTACAAGATCTCCGGCCACTGGGATCACTATCTCGACGGCATGTTCATCCTCGGCGACCCGTATGACGAGACGAAGGAGTGCTTCGCCCTGCGCCCGATGACCTGCCCGTTCCAGTATCAGGTCTACCTGAACCGCCAGCGCTCCTACCGCGACCTGCCGATGCGCCTGGGCGAGACCTCGACGCTGTTCCGCAACGAGGATTCCGGCGAGATGCACGGCCTCATCCGCGTGCGTCAGTTCACGATCTCCGAAGGCCACCTCGTCCTGCGTCCCGACCAGCTCGAAGAGGAGTTCAAGGGCTGCCTCGACCTTGCCAAGTACTGCCTCGGCACCGTCGGCCTTCTTGACAAGTGCACGTTCCGCTTCTCCCAGTGGGATCCCGCGAACCCGAACAACAAGTACGAGGGCACGAAGGAGCAGTGGGATCACGCCCAGAGCGTGATGGAGCGCATCCTCAAGGACCTCGACGTCGACTACACCATCGGCATCGACGAGGCTGCATTCTACGGCCCGAAGCTCGACATCCAGTATAAGAACGTCTACGGCAAGGAAGACACCCTCGTCACCATCCAGATCGACATGTTGCTCGCCGAGCGCTTCGGCATGTACTACATCGACGAAAACGGCGAGAAGAAGCTGCCGTACATCATCCACCGCACTTCTCTCGGCTGCTACGAGCGCACGCTCGCCTACCTCATCGAGGAGTATGCCGGCGCGCTGCCGACGTGGATGGCGCCCGAGCAGGTGCGCTTCCTGCCCGTCACCGACCGCGCGAACGAATACTGCGAGAAGGTCGCCGCGCAGCTCGAGGAGCAGGGCTTCCGCACCGAGGTCGATTACCGCAACGAGAAGATTGGCCGCAAGATCCGCGACGCGCAGACCGAGAAGGTGCCCTACATGGTCATCGTCGGCGACCGCGACATGGAGAACGGTACCGTCTCCCCGCGCCACCGCGCGGACGGCGATCTCGGCGCGATGAGCGTGGACGAGTTCTCCGCCCTGCTCAAGCGCGTTGTGGACAACAAGGAGCAGAAGTAAACCGATCTTTTTGGAAAAACAGTCACTCGTCAGAGTGACTGTTTTTTTGCCTTGGATTTAGCCGAAATGACGGACGGTGAAGGAAAACTTGCATAAATTCGAATAAGGTGCATGAAAAATTTATATATGAAGAAAAAGTAAAAATTTGTCGTCACCAAAAAATTTGTGTGAAATAACGGAACGAGCGGAAAAAGAAAGGGCTAAGAAAAATGGATTCCGCCTTAATTTTGTGCGAATAGCCAAAAGTGCAAAAGTATCTTGCAATAAAACTTGCAATAAGTTATAATGGCTATGCCTCAAAGAGGTACATTGGCCGTTTTGCAAAACGAAGAAGCGCCGGCCGACGCTCATGCACAACATTGGACAACGTTGTGCAGAATGTCCCCGACCGGCGGTAACGTTGCCGAAACGGTAAAACAAAAAGGAGATTGCGTATGAAAAAGTTCTTAGCCCTCATCCTGTCCGTCGCTATGATCTTCGCTCTTGTTGCCTGCGGCAGCAAGGAAGGTGATACCCCCAACACCGACGGCGACACCCAGCAGACCGATACCCCCGCCGCTCCCGTTGACATCGTCATCGCCACCGGCGGCACCACCGGTACTTACTATGCCGTTGGTAACGCGCTCGTCACCACCATCGGCGACAAGCTGAGCCTGTCCAAGCTCACCGCTGTCGACTCCGGCGCCTCCAAGGCGAACGTCCAGCTCGTCACCGCCAACCAGGCCCAGATGTCCATCCTGCAGTCCGACGTTCTGAACTATGCTCACAACGGCTCCGGCGGTGAGACCATGTTCGACGGCGCTGCCGACAAGAACTCCCTGTGGGTCGCGGGCGTTTACAACGAGACCGTCCAGCTCGTCACCGCTCCCTCCATCACCAGCATTGAAGACCTCAAGGGCAAGACCGTCTGCGTCGGCGACGTCGGCTCCGGTACCGCTCTGAACGCGGCTCAGGTCCTCGAGGCCTACGACATGACCTTCGACGATATCAAGGTCATGTACGACTCCTTCTCCGGCGGCGCTGAGGCCCTCAAGAACGGCCAGTGCGATGCGGCCTTCACCGTTTCCGGCGCCCCCACCCCCGCTCTGACCGACCTCGCCACCGCCTACAACTTCAATATGCCCTCCCTCAGCGATGAGGCTGTTTCCTATCTGACCACCAACTATCCGTTCCTGGTCCAGGATAACCTGCCCGCCAACACCTACACCTGCGTTGCGGACGAGACCGTCTGCGTCGCCGTCAAGGCCGTCTTCACCGCCTCCAAGGACCTCAGCGAGGATGTCGTCTATGAGATCACCAAGGCCATGTTCGACAGCCAGAGCGAGCTCGCCGGTGCTCAGGCCAAGTTCGGCTTCCTGAGCCCCGAGGGTGCTGTTGCCGGCTCCTTCGACCTGCATCCCGGCGCCGAGAAGTACTACAAGGAGATCGGCGTTCTGTAAGAACACCCAATCCTGAAAGAGTGCGAAAGTGCAACTGCGACAACGCATAAGCATGGCCGCTGCAATAGTCTTGATTATTGCAGCGGCCTCCCTCTTGATTCCCCGCGCCGGCTATTACCTGACGCTCCGCAATAAGGACAGCGGCGAGCTCTATGCGCGCTACCGCATGGACGAGGGGGATCGCTTTTCCATTACCTTTAAGCATTCCGTCAACCAATATCCGCTGACGGACACCTTTGAGATCAGTGAAGGAAAGATCTATGCCGAGGAGTGTAAGTACTATGCTTACGGCGCCGGCGTGCAGGTGGAGCTGAATCCCGGAGAGGAGCTCAGCTATACCGACGACGGAGCCATGCTCATCACCGGCATACATCAGGATAGAACCGGAGTCTGTTATGCCGTGGCCACCGTTTACGACTTCTTTTTGAAGGTAAAGGACGGTCCGGATATCAGTCTGCGTGATTTGTGTGGAAGAAATTCGCTGGTGACGCTCAATTATGAGTTCTTCCTCTATTGACGTCACAGTGTTCACCAATAAAAAGGAGGAGAAAAACACCAATGACTGACGCTGAAAAGAAAGTCTTGGACGAAGAGGTCGTCGTTGAAAGCGTAGACGTTGAAGTCGGTACGATGGAAGACGTTGACGCGATCATGAAAAAGTTTGACCGCGAGTCCAACACCCGTGTCTGGGAGGGCACGCCGAAGAAGATCCTGCGCTATGTGCTGGCCGCCTTTATGCTCTTTATGGTCTACATGAACCTGTGGGCCACCTGGAGCGGCCAGATCCGCCGCTGCCTGTTCGTCGGCTTTGTGATCCTGTTCACATTCTTTATCTACCCCGTGAAGAAGGGCAATGTAAAGCCCAACTCCATGCCGTGGTATGATATCCTGCTCGCTGTCGCGGGCTGTATTCCCTATTTCTACTATGTTGCCAACTTCAAGAGGATTGTGGCGATGGGCATCGCCATCGGCCAGACCGAGGTCATCCTTGGCATCATCGGCACGCTGGTGCTCGCGGAGTGCTGCCGCCGCGCGGTGGGCCTTCCCATTCTGATCGTGGCGGGCTGCTTCGTGCTCTACGCCTTCATCGGCCGCGGCATGAGCCTGGACCTGGTGGTCTACAACATCTTCTATACCACCAACGGCATCATCGGTACGCCGATCTCCGTCTGCTCGACCTACATTGCGCTGTTCCTGCTGTTCGGCGCGTTCCTTGAGGCGACCGGTGTCGCCAACTTCTTCATCGACTGCGCGAACGCGCTGGTCGGCTGGGCGTCCGGCGGTCCCGCGAAGGTCGCGGTCGTCTCCTCCGCCCTGTGCGGCATGGTCTCCGGTTCCTCCGTCGGCAACACCGTTACCACCGGTTCCGTGACCATCCCGATGATGAAGAAGACCGGCTATCCCCCCGAGTTTGCCGGCGCGGTCGAGGCTGCGTCCTCTACCGGCGGCCAGATCATGCCTCCCATCATGGGCGCTGCGGCGTTCATCATGGCGGAAATGACCGGCTATGAGTATTCCGACATCATCGTCCGTGCGATCCTGCCCGCGTTCCTGTACTTCCTCGGCATCTTCCTGGGCGTCCACTTCAAGGCCAAGAAGCTCGGTCTCGTCGGCCTCAAGCGTGAGGAACTGCCCAAGTGGAAGCTCCTGCTGCCGAAAATCTATCTGCTCCTGCCCCTGATCGTCCTGACCTGGATGGTCATTGCCGGTCAGACCATGGCCAAGAGCGCCATCTACGGCACCATCGTCGCCATTGTGGTCGGTATCATCAACAAGGATGACCGTATGACCCCGACCAAGTTCGTCAACGGCCTTGAAAACGGTGGCAAGAACTGCCTGTCCATCGGTATTGCCTGCGGCATCGCCGGCATCATCTCCGTGTGCATCACGATGACCGGTCTCGGCGGCAAGCTCATCACCTACGTCGTTAAGCTCTCCAACGGCCACCTGTTCATCGCCCTGTTCCTCACGATGATCTGCTGCATCATCCTCGGCATGGGCGTTCCCACCACGGCGAACTACATCATCATGGCCTCCACCTGCGCGCCCATCCTTATCAACGGTATGGGTATGCACATCCTGGCTGCCAATATGTTCGTGTTCTACTTCGGCATCGTCGCCGACATCACGCCTCCCGTTGCGCTCGCGGCTTATGCCGGTGCTGCCATCGCCAAGGCGCCCCCGATGAAGACCGCGCTCAACGCCACCCGTCTGGCGATCGCGGCATTCATCATCCCCTACATCTTCGCTTATAACAATGCGATGATCTTCGTCGGCGATGTCACCTTCCTCGGCGTGACCTCCATCGTCATCTCCGCGACGCTCGGTATGGCGTCCATCGCCTCCGGCTTCATGGGCTATCTGATCCACGACCTGAAGTGGTACTCCCGTATCGCGCTGATCGCCGGCGGTCTGCTGATGGTCATCCCCGGTACGGTCACCGACCTCGCCGGTCTCGCCATTCTGATCGTTATCCTGCTCATCCAGAGGGCTGAGAACAAGAAGGAGAAGAAGGCTGCGGTCTGATCTCCCGAAAACACGAGAAAAATAAAGAGACGCTTCGGCGTCTCTTTATTTTTGCCCGATCGCCCCTCAAGGTCGGGAAGTCGGCACATGAAACGGCGCGGCGGCGCATAAAATGCAGGGAAAGGGAGGCGTCGTTATGCCGAAGATCTATCTCAGCCCCTCCACACAGGAGAGTAATCCGTATATTACGGGCAGCGGCAGCGAGGAGTACAATATGAACCGGCTCGCCGACGCGCTGGAGCCGTATCTTTATGCCAACGGCATCCGCTTTGTGCGCAACACGCCCGACATGACCGCCGCGTCCTCCATCGCGCAGGCGAACCGCCTCGGCGGCTTTGACTTCTATCTCGCGCTCCACTCCAACGCCGCCGCGCCGGAAAACTCCGGCAGCGTGCGCGGCGTGCTGGTGTTTTACTATCCGACGAGCGCGGAGGGCAAGCGCGCGGCGGACCTGTTCGCCGCGAACCTCAAGCGCGTTTATCCGCTGCCTGACCTCGTGCGCACCGTGCCCACCACCGCGCTCGGCGAGGTGCGTCAGCCGAAGTATCCGGCCAACCTGCTCGAGCTGGGCTACCACGACAACTATGCCGACGCCGCGTGGGTCGAGAACAATATGGACGCCATCGCGCGCGAGCTGGCGCGCTCGCTGACGGAGTATTTCGGCCTGCCGTTCATCGAGCCGCAGCCGGTCGTGCAGGGGACTGTCTCCACGAGCGGCTCGCCGCTGCGCCTGCGCGCCTACCCGAGTGCCGCGGGGCAGACCATCGCGCTCATGCCGAACGGCGCGTCGGTCACGGTCTACGGCACCTGGCAGGGCTGGAACACGGTAGAGTACAATGGGAACCTCGGCTACGCCGCCGAGGCCTACATCGAGAGCTGACGGGCAGCCGGGAATGCCGCTTTTTAATTGGGCAGTGCGGAAACGCGCTGCAGGAGCGGCCGAGCGGAAATAGAAGCAGACCGGATCGTTTTCGGAAAAACAAGCACACTGCTCCCGAAGATCCGGTCGAGATTTGAGGTCCGGGGGTCAAGGGGCTTGCCCCTTGCGTTCTCTTGGGGTTCCAAAGGGGTGGTTCTCTTCGGAAGAGAATCACCCCTTTGACAAAAGCCGTGCGTCGCGCGGCTGACCCCACGCGCTTTTTCGACAAATAGTTTTTGCTTGACACTTGTTTACAAAAAGGTTACAATATTCCGTGGATTTATGGAGGGGAGAGAAGGGGCTCTCCCGTTTGTTGATTCAAAAACCCGTTTTGATATACCATCGGGACACGGTCGGACCGGCCGCTCCGATGGAAGCAAAAGTGGACACAGGAGGAATCAAATGAATATACCCAGCCTTGTCATCGGCTTGGCGGCGGGACTTTTCATTGGTATTCTTGCTTGTATTCTGTACCGCAACAAGAAGGCGAAGGACGATAAGGAAAAGATCGCCAACGCCGAAGAGGAGGCGCTGCGCATCATCAACGATGCCATCAAGAGCGCCGAGAGCAAAAAACGCGAGGCCACGCTGGAGGCGAAGGAGGAGATCCTCCGCTCCCGCAAGGAATACGAGAAGGAAGAAAAGGAACGTCGTGCCGACCTGCAGAAGCAGGAACGCCGCTTACAGCAAAAGGAAGAAAACATCGACCGCAAGACCGACGCGATCGAGAAGAAGGAAGAGGCCCTTGCCCAGAAGCACGCCGCTCTGGACAAGGAGAACGAAGAGATCAAGATCATCAAGCGCAGCCAGACCGAGATGCTCGAGCGCATCTCCGGCTTTACGGCTGACGAGGCCAAGAAGTACCTGATCGAGCAGGTCGAGTCCGAGGTCACCCACGAGACCGCCCTCAAGATCAAGGAGATCGAGGCCCGCGCCAAGGACGAAGCGGACCAGTATGCCCGCGAGATCGTAGCGTCCGCCATCCAGCGCTGCGCCGCCGATCACGTCGCCGAGATCACCGTCAGCGTGGTTCCCCTGCCCAATGACGAGATGAAGGGACGCATCATCGGCCGCGAGGGCCGCAACATCCGCACCATTGAAACGCTCACGGGCGTCGACCTCATCATCGACGATACGCCCGAGGCCATCACCGTCTCCTGCTTCGAGCCGGTGCGCCGCGAGGTCGCGCGTCTGGCGCTCGAAAAGCTGATCGCCGACGGCCGCATCCATCCCACCCACATCGAGGAGATGGTCGCCAAGGCCCGCCGCGAGGTGGACGCCGTCATCAAGTCCGAGGGTGAGCGCGCGGTGCTCGAGACCGGCGTGCGCGGCCTGCACCCCGAGCTGGTGAAGCTGCTCGGCCGCCTGCATTACCGTACGAGCTACGGTCAGAACGTGCTCCAGCACTCCATCGAGGTCGCGCATCTTGCCGGCATGATGGCAGCCGAGCTCGGCGCGGACGTCGCCACGGCGAAGCGCGCCGGCCTGCTGCACGATATCGGCAAGGCCGTCGACCACGAGCTCGAAGGCACCCACGTCGCGCTCGGCGTGGAGTTCCTGCGCAAGTACCATGAGCGTGAGGATGTCATCCACGCGGTGCAGGCGCACCACAACGACGTCGAGCCGCAGACCGTCGTCGCCTGCCTCGTGCAGGCCGCCGACGCCATCTCCGCCGCCCGTCCCGGCGCCCGCCGCGAGAACATCGAGAACTACATCAAGCGCCTCGAAAAGCTCGAGGAGATCACCGGCTCCTACCCCGGCGTCGAGACCTCCTACGCCATTCAGGCGGGCCGCGAGGTCCGCGTGATGGTCAAGCCCGAGCAGGTGAGCGAGGACGATATGGTCATCCTCGCCCGCGAGCTGGCCAAGCGCATCGAGAGCGAGCTTGAGTATCCCGGTCAGATCAAGGTCCATGTGCTGCGTGAGACGAAGGTCATCGAATACGCCAAATGAGAAAAAAGCACCGCCGAAGCGCCGCTTCGGCGGTGCTTTTTTCGTCTGCTATGAAAATGAAAAATGCAGAGAATTCCGATTATGAAAGGATTCTTTCATAAAAAGGGCAGAAGAGACAAAAATTTTTCCGCATATTTGGTGAAAGTCTCAAATCGCGAAATGATTTGAGACTTTTTCTTGCGTATTGAGCGCCGAGAGCTTATAATACAGAAGAACGGGACTGATTTGTGAAAAATTAGACAATCCAAATAATTTATAGTGAAGGAGCAAAAAGACTATGGATTTCCATCTGTCCAAAGAGCATCTGCTGGTTCGCAAAATGTATCGCGAATTTGCAGAAACCGAAGTCAAGCCTTTAGCCGAAGAACTCGATGAGGAAGAGCGCTTCCCCATGGAGACCGTCGAAAAGATGGCCAAGCTCGGCATGATGGGCATTTACTTCCCCAAGCAGTATGGCGGCGCGGGCGGCGACGTTCTGAGCTATGCCATGTGCGTTGAGGAGCTGGCGAAGGTCTGCGGCACCACCGCGGTCGTCGTCTCCGCTCATACCTCCCTGTGCTGCGCCCCGATCTTCGAGAACGGCACCGAGGAGCAGAAGATGAAGTATCTGCCCGACCTTCTCTCCGGCCGCAAGATCGGCGCGTTCGGTCTGACCGAGCCCGGCGCCGGCACGGACGCTTCCGGCCAGCAGACCATCGCTGTCAAGAATGAGAACGGCGACTACGTCCTCAACGGCAGCAAGTGCTTTATCACCAACGGCAACGTTGCCTCCACTTTCGTCGTCTTCGCCATGACCGACAAGAGCAAGGGCAACCACGGCATTTCCGCTTTCATCGTCGAGAGCACCTTCCCCGGCTTCTCCACCGGCAAGCACGAGAAGAAGATGGGTATCCGCGGCAGCTCCACCTGCGACCTCGTTTTCGAGGATTGCGTCGTTCCCAAGGAGAACCTGCTCGGTAAGGAAGGCGAGGGCTTCAAGATCGCTATGAAGACCCTCGACGGCGGCCGTATCGGCATTGCTTCCCAGGCTCTGGGTCTTGCCGAGGGCGCCATCAACGAGGCGGTCAAGTACACCAAGGAGCGCGTCCAGTTCGGCCGCCGCCTGAGCCAGTTCCAGAACACCCAGTTCCAGCTGGCCGATATGCACACCCGCACCCAGGCTGCTCAGTACCTCGTTTACGCCGCTGCCTGCAAGAAGCAGAACCATGAGGATTACTCCATGGACGCTGCCATGGCCAAGCTCTTCGCCGCGGAGACCGCTTCCGACGTCACCCGCCGCGCGGTCCAGCTCTTCGGCGGTTACGGCTACACCCGTGAGTATCCCGTTGAGCGCATGATGCGTGACGCGAAGATCACCGAGATCTATGAGGGTACTTCCGAGGTCCAGCGTATGGTCGTCGCCAAGTATCTCGGCGTGAACTAAGAAAGAGGAGGTAACAAAACAATGAAGATCATCGTTTCCGTTAAGCAGGTCCCCGATACCTCCGGTAAGGTCGCCGTCAATCCCGATGGTACCCTGAACCGCGCTTCCATGCAGACCATCATCAACCCCGATGATATGAACGCCGTCGAGGCCGCCCTCAAGATCAAGGACGCCACCGGCTGCAAGGTCCTCGTCGTCACCATGGGTCCCCCGCCGGCAGAAGGCATGCTGCGCGAGCTGATCGCCATGGGCGCGGACGAAGGCTATCTCGTTTCCGCCCGTGAGTTCGGCGGCTCCGATACCTACGCCACCTCCCAGATCCTCGCCGCCGCCGTGGATACCATCGGCCTCGACAAGGACGACATCGTCTTCTGCGGCCGTCAGGCCATCGACGGCGATACCGCACAGGTCGGCCCCCAGATGGCGGAAAAGCTCCATCTGCCGCAGGTCACCTACGCCGCCGACATCCAGAAGGACGGCGACACGCTGACCATCAAGCGTATGCTCGAGGACGGCTACATGACCATCAAGGTCAACACCCCCTGCCTCATCACCTGCATCAAGGAACTGAACACCCCGCGCTACATGAGCGTTTCCGGCGTGTTTGAGTGCTACTCCAAGCCCGTGACCGTTCTGGACTACAACGCCCTGAAGGATCATCCCCTGATCGACGCCACCACCATCGGCCTCAAGGGCAGCCCCACCAACATCCTGACCTCCTTCACTCCCCCGCAGAAGGGCGCCGGCCAGATGCTCGAGGGCAACGACATGAAGACCTGCGAGAAGCTCGCCGGTATCCTGTCTGAGAAACACATCATTTAAGGGAAGGAGAGTACGACAATGGTTGAGAATTATAACAGCATGGATCTCGCTGCCTTCAAGAACGTTTGGGTCTTCTGCGAGCAGCGTCAGGGCAAGATGATGCCCACCACCTTTGAACTGATCTCCGAGGGCCGCAAGCTGGCGGACGAGCTGGGCGTGAACCTCTGCGGTCTGCTGCTCGGCGACAACGTCGAGGGCATCGCCAAGGAGCTCGGCGGCTACGGCGCGGACGAGGTCATCGTCTGCGAGCATCCTCTGCTCAAGAACTACACGACCGACGCTTATGCCAAGGTCATCTGCGACGTCGTTTCCGAGATGAAGCCCGAGGCATTCCTCATCGGCGCGACCAACATCGGCCGTGACC
>ERZ773108.3906-NODE-3906-length-10890-cov-173.944070_pt1 | contig 10890 bp, 8 predicted proteins | sample MGYA00580570_ERZ773108 | MGnify/ENA primary metagenome ERZ773108 (study PRJEB29015, sample SAMEA2737840) | human gut metagenome | biome: human gut; feature: human-associated habitat; material: faeces | place: China | collected 2012 ...
TCAAAACGCATTCCTATTTCTTCTAATAATTTGATTTGTTCTTCTGTTATTTTATTGGAACCTTGACCTTTATATGCTTTACGTTGAGTAGTTATCCATATACCTAAAGTTATTCCATTTTCTGCATATTCATATCCATTCAATGTTTTATAATTATATGGAATTTCTAAATTTCTATTATGTTCAAAATAAGCTTTAGCCAAATTATATTTATACATCCAACTTTCTTTTATACTATTTTTCATAAAGCCCCCTTTTTTAAATAACACATATTATAACACTTTTTTTTATTTGTCAAAAAATTAGTAAGCATCAAACTTACCAATTAATTTCATTTATTATTTTTTTATTTTTAGACGTTTTATTTTATGATTTAATACATCCATCATTCCTTGATTAATTTCTTCTTTTGATAATACTTCGCTTTCATCTAGTGTATTTAAATATGATCTTACTCTATTTAACATTTCTATTTGTTTTCTTTTACTATTTTTTTCTGTTATTACTTCTTCTTGGCTTTTTTTATCAGTTCCAACTTTTAAGAACCATTTAATTCTTATCTCTTCTAATAGTTTAATTTGAGTTTCTGTTATTTTATTGGCATCTTGACCTTTATATGCTTTACGCTGAGTATGTAGCCATATTCCTAAAGATATTCCTCCATCTGCGTACTCATATCCATTTAATGTTTTATAACTGTATGGAATTTCTAGATTTCCATTATATTCAAAATAAACTTTAGCTAGTTCATACTTTTTATTCCATTCCTCATTATTATCACGTGTTTTAAAACGCATTCCTATTTCTTCTAATAATTTGATTTGTTCATCTGTTATTTTAAAATTACCATGACCTTTATATGCTTGACGTTGAGTATTTAGCCATGCACCTAAAGCTATTCCTCCAGCTATGTACTCATATCCGTTTAATGTTTTATAAGTGTGTGGAATTTCTAGATTTCCATTATGTTCAAAATAAGCTTTAGCTAGTCCATACTTTTTATTCCACTCACCTTCTTTATAATTAGTTTCAAAGTGCATTCCTATTTCTTCTAATAATTTGATTTGAACTTCTGTTATTTTACAATTACCTTGACCTTTATATGCTTGACGTTGAGTATTTAGCCATGCACCTAAAGCTATCCCACATTCTGCATATTCATATCCATTAAGTGTTTTATAACTTTGTGGAATTTCCAGATTTCCGTTATGTTCAAAATAAACTTTAGCTAATTCATATTTTTTATTCCATTCTTCATTATTGTAACACGTTTCAAAACGCATTCCTATTTCTTCTAATAATTTGATTTGTTCCTCTGTTATTTTACAAGTACCTAACCCTTTATATGCTTGGCGTTGATTTGTTATCCACCTTCCCAAAGTTATTCCATTTTCTGCATATTCATATCCATTAAATGTTTTATAATTATGTGGAATTTCTAAATTTCTATTATGCGCAAAATAGATTTTAGCTAATTCATACTTTTTATTCCATTCTTCATTATTATCACGTGTTTCAAAACGCATTCCTATTTCTTCTAATAATTTGATTTGTTCTTCTGTTATTTTATAAGTACCTACCCCTTTATATGCTTGACGTTGAGTATTTAGCCATGCACCTAAAGCTATTCCTTCTTCTGCATATTCATATCCATTAAGTGTTTTATAACTTTGTGAAATTTCTAAATTTCCATTATGTTTAAAATAAGCTTTAGCCAAATTATATTTATACATCCAATTTTCTTTTATATTATTTTTCATAAAATCCTCCTTTGAATGTTATGTATTATATCATAATTTAAAGAATTGTCAAAAAAAGAAGAATTTTATTCTCCTTTTAAAACATCTATAGCCTTTCTCATTTCTAAATCGTATTTAATCATTTCGATTCCACCAAATTGTTTTAAGAATTCATCTTTTTCCATTTGATACTTTTTAGATAATTCAACAGCTTCTTTATCTGCTTCTTCATCTGAAATAACGATTTTTTCTTCTACTATAATTTCTTCAAGCATAAGTCTAAATGTAACTCTTTTTGTTGCTTCTTCTTTCATTTGATCTCTAAGTGCTTGCTCATCAGAATTTGTAAATTTAAAAAATTGTTCTAATGATAAACCTTGCATTTGTAAATTTTGTTCATATTGTTTAATCATTCTATCTTGTTCATCTTTAATCATAGCATCAGGAATTGATACTTCAACATTTTTTGCTGCAGCTTCTAATAATTCATCAATATATTTATTTTCAGCATCTGCTTCTTTACGTGTTTTAAGATTTTCTTCAATTTGTTTTTCAAGACTTTCTTTAGAGTTGATTCCATCCATTCCTAAATCTTCAAAGAAATCTTCATCTAATTCTGGAATTCTTACAGTTTTTACTTCATTTACTTTAACTTTAAATACTACTTCTTTTCCTTTTAAATCTTCACTGTGATAATCCTCTGGGAAAGTAACATTTATATCTTTTTCTTCATTTGCTTCCATACCAATTAATTGTTCTTCAAATCCTGGTATAAAACTATGTGAGCCTATTGTTAAAGGATAGTTTTCACCTTTTCCACCTTCAAATGCTACTCCGTCTTTGAATCCTTCAAAATCAATTATAGCAATATCTCCATCTTCTACTTTTCCTTCTTTAACAACATTTTCAGCATAATGACTTCTTAAATGTTCAATTTCATGTTCAACTTCTTCTTTAGTTACTTTTACAGTATCTTTTTTTACATTTAAACCTTTATATTTTCCTAATTTAACTGTTGGTTTTAAAGTTAATTTAAATGCGAATTCAACTGCTTCAGATGAAATTGATTTTAAAGATATTTCTGGTTGAGCAACAATTTGTAAATCTTTGTTTTCTTCAATCATTTCCATATAAGCTTCTTCTAAACAAATATCAGCTGCATCTAAATTTAATGCATCTTCGCCATATTTTTTTATAACAATATCTTTTGGTGCATGACCTTGTCTAAATCCATCAATTTTAATTTTTTTACTAACTTTTTCTAATGCTTTTGCTTTTGCATCTTCCCAAGCTTTTCCTTCAATTTTTTTTGTAATTTCTTTTATATTATCCATCTAATTTCCTCCAATACTAATATAGTATATAATATATATCTTTTTTTTTCAAGCCAACAAGCTTTATTTTCGTGTTAATTTTTTTAATTTTCTTAAAGACTTATTTGATGCCGTATTTACAGTTAATCCATGTTTTTTTAACATATCTTTATGTGTAACAAAAAAATTGATTTTTTCTAATTTATTTAATTCATTATTTTTTATTAATGCATAACATCCATTAGCAACTGCTACACCTGCACAAAATAATGTTACTCCAGACAAAACTATATCATTTGATATAATGCATTGAGCACCAAACCCAACTGTGCATACAGACTCCATAATAGTATACAAAAATTGCCTTTCTAAATTTGTTTTTTTATCATCATATTCTTCTTCAAATTTTTGTTCTATTTGCTTTTCCATTTGAGAAAGAATAAGTTTTTCTAATCTCAAACTATACTCATATCTTTTAATACAATCCTCATATTTAACATCTATAAAAGTATTTCCAACTCTATATCCTAAAATAGTTTTATCATAATCATTTTCACTTAGAAATTCTTCCATGAAAATTCACTCCTTTAATGTATGTACTTTATCACATTAAATATTAAAAGTCAAAAGAAAACTATCAAAAGATAGTTTCAATTATTAATTTAATGCTTTTGCTCCATCATTTGAATCATATGTAAATGTTTTTCCATCTACTGTACAAGTAGCAGTAATTTTTCCATCTTCATCCGAAGTTATATTTGAGCAAGTAACATTGCTACCACTATAATTAACATCTAGCTTATCACCAAACTTTACATTTTCATCTTCCAAAATTGCTTGATAATATGCTGTTTCATAAGTTTTCATATAAGCTTCAACTGAACGTGCATTTGCACTTTGTGTTGCATTATTAATTTCACTTATAGCCATAGCTGCAAAAAATTTGTTTTGTGTTAATTTATTCATAATATTCTCTAAATCATTTTGTTGTAAATCATAAGCTGAAACTGAATTTTTATCATCAATTTCTTTTAAAATAACATCACTACTTTTTTCATATGTTGTTTTTACATTAAAATTAAATACTTCTTCATTTGATACATTTAATTTAATAAATGAATTTAAAGTAGCGCTATCTTTTTTATTTGGTAATTCAATAGTACCAGACAAATCCATTCCTGAAGACAATTCACTAACATTTATTGTAGAAACTATCTTTTCATCTGTTGTTTTTGTATTAATTTTACCTGTTGCTGTAAACATTGTTATATTTGTTTCTGTTTCATTTTTACTTATTTCTTTAGTAGTTGTTGTTAGGAAAGTAATTGAATTAGCAATTAATTTAAATTCTTTAACATCTTTATTATAGAAATATGTTAATTTAATATTATTTTGATCTTCTTTTACAGTTAAACTATATCCTATAACATCATTAAGTAATCCTTTTGTATAAACTGTAAGTACTACTTTAGAATTTGCCAATTCTTCTTTATAACTAGATTCTACTTCATTTAATAAATCTTCAAATGTTTGATTCAATTCTTCTTTTGTTTTTCCAGTTACAGAAGTCATTTTATCAAGTAATTTTTGATTGTTATTTATTTTTTCTTTCATTTCCTTTAGAATTCTTTTAATTTCATCTTTATCAAATTCATAAGAAATTTTATTTACCTTCATTTCTTTATCTTGTAATGTTATATTTGCTTTTTCTTGTTTAAATTTTGAATTATCTAATGAATTTAAGAAAATATTTTTTAATTCTTTTGCTACATAGTTTAATGATTCAGTATCTAAATCTTTAACTTCTGATACATCTAATTTTATATATTTAGAATATAAATTTCCTAAACCAACATACATTGATTTTTCCCTTTTATAAAGTTCAAGTTCTAATTTATCTGAACTATTTGATAATATAGTATTTAAATCAAAATTTAAAGTTTTACTATCGATGCTTTCATTCATTTCTAATTTTAAATTGTTTATGAAGTCAAGCATTTGTTTTGTAGAATTATCTACATATTTATCATTTACTTTAACATCAAAAGTTGTATTTGTTTTTAATGATAATGTTTTATCATTTTTATCGTTTTTTTCTATTTTTTCTATAGTATTTGAATATGCTTCATTTATTCCTTTAAAGAATAAATTTTTTGGTGTAAATACAAAGAACTTAACAATTAATAGAGCAATTAATATTAAAGCAAACACTATAGCTACTATTATAAATGCTTTTTTACTTTTTTTAGGTTTAACAGATGGTTCTACTACACCTACAGTATCATTGTTTGCAATAATAGGCTGATTTTCTACATTATCTGTAGCATTTAATTCAATATTATTATTTGATAAATCAACAGTGTACTCGCTATCAACTTGTTCTTCACTTTCATTTTTAGTTTCAATATTTTCTGTATTAACCTCATCTACTTTGTTTTCTTCTTGAAACTCATTTTTTACTTCTTCTTTAGAATTATCAGAATCAGTTAGTGGTGATCCACAACCTACACAAAATTTTTCATCTGACTCTGTTTGTCTACCACAATTTGGACAAATCATTTAACTCACTCCTTTTTCATATTTTAACAATATCATAATTTTAACTATTTTTCAATAGTTCCATCCATACTCCAAGTTTTAACATCAGTAATTTTAACATCTACTATTTTCCCTATATATTTTTTATCTGCTTTAACATTTACAAGTTTCATTGTTTCTGTATATCCAACTAACATATTTTCATCTTTTTTAGAAGTTTCTTCTAAAAGGACTTTAACTGTTTGATTTAAATATTTCATATTATTTTCTAAAGCATATTTATTAACAACTTCATTTAATTCATATAATCTTCTATTTTTTTCTTCTAAAGATATACTATCATTCATTTTTGCTGCTGGAGTACCTTCTCTTGGTGAGAATATAAATGTAAAAGCCGAATCAAATTTGCATTTGTTTACTACTTCTAATGTTTCATTAAAATCATCTAACGTTTCATTTGGGAATCCAACTATTATATCTGTAGTTATAGAAACATTAGGTATTGTTTTTTTTAATTTTTCAAATAATTTTAAATATGACTCTTTAGTATATCTTCTTCCCATTAGTTTTAGTATATTATTTGAACCTGATTGTAGTGGTAAATGTATATAAGGCATTATATTATCGTATTTTTTAATAATTTCTATCATTTCATCTGTAAAATCCCAAGGATGACTTGTAACAAATCTTATTCTTTCTATACCAGTATTAGCAACATCCTCTAACAAATTTGCCATACCATAGTTTATATCTAAATCTTTACCATAAGCATTTACATTTTGACCAAGTAGTGTTACTTCTTTATAGCCATCTGTAACTAGTTTATTTACTTCTTCTATTATAAATTCAGGTAATCTACTTCTTTGTTTTCCCCTTGTATAAGGAACTATACAATAAGTACAGAATTTATCACAACCATACATAATATTTACCCAAGCTTTATATTTTGAATCTCTTTTAACAGGAATATTTTCAACAACATCCCCTTCTATACTAAGAACTTCAACATTTATTTTTTTATTTTTTAAAGCTTTTAATAAAATGTCTGGTAAGGCATGTATATTATGTGTACCAAATACTATGTCTAACCAATTATATTTTTCAAGTATTTCATTTATGACTACTTCTTCTTGTGCCATACAACCACATAATCCAACTATTATATTTGGTTTTGTTTCTTTTAAATGTTTTATTCTACCTAAATATCCAAATACTTTATTATGAGCATTTTCTCTTATAGCACATGTGTTAAGCAATATTAAATCTGCATCTTCCATTTCATCTGTATATTCAAAACTCATTTCTTCTAATATGGCCTTAATATTTTCACTATCATGTTCGTTCATTTGACAACCATAAGTTTTTATAAAATATTTTTTATTTAATCCTAGCTCTTTTAAATTCTCTTTTATAATATAATCATTTGTTTTAATTAAGACTTCTTTTTTAGTTCTGCATTTTGCTTTTTCTAAACTTGGCAATAACATTTTCTCACTTCTTTTCTATAACATAGTTATTATAATCTATAAATAAAATAAAAACAAGAAAAAATCTTGTTTAATTTCTTGTTTTATACTTCTTGAACAACGATTAAAATCATAGGTTTGCACTCTGTTTGTTCATAGAAGTATTTGCCAACCTTATCTCTAATTGCCATTTTTATTTTATTAAAATCTACATAATTTGGTTTTATATTATTTTCTATTATATCTTTTGATATATTAGTGGCTTCTTTAATTAAATCTATATTTTCTTTTACATATATAAAACCACGAGTAAGTATTTCAGGTCCAGCTAATAATTCTTTTGTAACTTTATCTAATGTTACTGTTACTATAACTATACCATTTTCACCTAAAGATTCACGATCTTTAAGTACTAGTTCACCAATATCACCAGCTGTTTTACCATCTATTAAGATATCATCAACTTTAACTTTTTCGTTTGTATCAACTAATTTTCCATCTATAAAAGTTGCTACTTCACCATTAAGTTTTAAGATAATATTCTCTTCTTTCATTCCAATTTTTAAAGCTACTTCTTTATTTGCTACTTGATGACGATATTCGCCATTAACTGGAAAATAATATTTTGGATTCATTAGATCTAGCATTAACATTAAATCTTCACTAGATGCATGATTAGCTAAATATTTTTTTTCTGACAATATTACTAAGTTACTTCCTATTTTTGATATATCATCAAATACTTTAGTAGCACTCTTTTCCATACCATCATATACAGGTGAAGCAAATACTATTGTATCTTTTTCACTTATTTTTACAAATTTATCATAACCTTTTATTATTCTCTTAATATTTGAAAAAGGTTTTTCTCTTTCATCAGATACTATTACAACAGCTCTTGAATCTTCAGCATTAAAAATACTTTTTATTCTGTTTTTATCAAAATGAATATATCCCATTTCAATTGCTCTTAGTATTATACTTTCGATTCTTTTCCCCATTATAACTACATTTCTATTCGTAGGAGTTATTTCATTAAGTATTTGTTCAATCCTATATATTTGCGCAGGAGAAATATTTATAAGTACTCTTCCTGAATTATTATTAATTGTTTCTTTAATTATTGAATTTATTCTATGATTTGGAGATGTATAACCTTTTTTATCTGCATACCCACTTTCACTTAACAAACATAAAACTCCTTGTTTTCCTACATAAGCAAGTTTACCTATATCTGTTTTAAATGCACCTAACATAGACGCATCAAATAAAAAGTTTCCCGTATAAAATATAATTCCATCTTTTGTATATAAAGCATATCCAACGTTATCAGGAACAGAGTGTGTTAAACTTATAGGAAATATACTATTTTCACCAAACTTGATTTTTTGATGTGCTTTTATTTCTATTAAGTTTTTACATTCTATTTTATCTTCCATTAATTGATTTTTAATAATTTCTAAAGTGAAAGCAGTTCCGTATATTTTTAAATTTGGAATATCTAAAAGTAAATCTGATATAGCACCCATTTGACTATCATGTCCATGAGTAATAAAAAGTCCTTTTATTCTATTTTTATTTTCTTTTAAATAATCATAATTAGGTATTATATAATCAATACCAAGCATTTTATCATCTGCATATTTTAACCCGGCTTCAAATACAAATATATCATCATTTACTTCAACAACATACATATTTTTACCAAGTTCATTTAATCCGCCTAAAGCAAATATTTTAATTTTATTCATTTTTTCTCCTTTCTTTAAATTAAAAAGCCTAATTAATTATATCACAAAATAATTAATTAGACTAATTTTTTATAAATTATTTACAAGTATATCCATCTTCAGTCATAGATTTGATAAAATCTTCACTAGATTGATTTTTGAAATCATCTTTAGCTAATCCTAATTGATCATATGTATCATCACTAATTTTAGAAGCATCTATTTCCATTTTTAATGAAACAGAATCTTTTCCTTTAGTAGCACTTGCTTTAACACCATCATAATTCATAGACTTAGCTGCTGTTTCCATATAAGTATAAGTTAAATCTAAATATTGAGAATCAACTTTTACAGCAGATTCAATTGTTGCTTTTGTTACATTATTTCCACTAAATGTTGCTTTTATACTAGTAGTTTGTTCATCTTCTGTTTTAGTACATGTAACAGTTTTACCTCCACAAGCTGTTAGTGAGAAAATAGCCACTAATGAAATTGCAAATCCAAATACTTTTTTCATACTCCTTACTCCTTTCAATAATATAATAACATAAATTTTAATTAAAAAAAAGTTTTATTTTTTATCAACGATAAAAATACTATAATTATTAAATTTTAATTTTTTTAATACATTTTTTGCATCTTTTATATTTAATGATTTAGCTATACTATGTATATTTGTAATAACATGATTATACCTAACTATATCAGACATAATTTTATGATTTATAGAAAATATATTATCACTCATAAACACATTTGAGCTTATTATACCTTTCTTTTTTCGTTCTAATTGTTCCTCATTAATCGAAAGTTTATTTATCTCATTAGAAACAAGTTCAATTGCTTTTTCTTTACTTTCAGTTTCTAAAAATAAAGTATATACAACATGATTACAAGCTTCAACACTGGATATTTCAATATTAGAATTTATTATTTCCATTTGTTTTAATTGTTCATTAAATAAAGAAGTTGGCCCAAAATTAATATCAAATATAAGTGATAAATACATCATTTTTTCTTTTTCAGATAAATGATCAGGCAAATCATTTAAATTAAATTTATAATTAAGAGAAATTTTAGGTATTGTAACATTCATTTTTAATACTTCTTTTTCTTTAAAAACCTCATCTGGCTCATCATAAATTTTAACATCTATTTTTTTCATTTTTTCAAATGTTTTATTATTTTGATTTTCTTCTATAATTTGAAAAACCTTATCTTTATCAACTTTTCCTGTTATAACCACAAACATATTTGAAGGATTATAAAATGTATTATAACATTTATATAAAATCTCTTTTGTAATACTATTAACACTTTCTGTTGTTCCAATTACTGAATTTCTAATAGGATGTTCTTTAAATGTATTAAATAAAATCCCTTCATATAATCTACTATAAGGATCATCTTCATACATTTTTATTTCTTGTTCGATTATTCCTTTTTCTTTTTCTACATTTTTATCAGTAAAATATGGTTTTTGTACATAATCAAGTAAATAATTAAGGTTTTCCTCAAAAAAATCTGGGCCTGAAAATAAATACGTTGTTTTAAAAGCTGATGTATTTGCATTTGCATCCGCTCCTCTTTCTGAAAAAAATGTAAAAGGATCTACACCATTTTCTTGTTCAAACATTTTATGTTCTAAAAAGTGAGCTACACCATTTGGAACTTTTATCATTTCACTTTCATTTACTGGAACAAATTCATTTTGAACCGAACCATATTTAGTTGAAAAAGTACAATATATATTATTAACATTTTCATTTGGTACTATAAATATTTCTAGTCCATTTTGTAGTTTTTTTGAATACAAAGTTAAATCTAGGTTTTCTAAAATACTTTTATTCATCTATATCACCTTCTAACAAATATATTGTATCTAAATGTATTTTCTTTGAAACTGAAATTATCATATCTCTGTTAACTTTATTAATATTTTTCATTCTATCGTCTATTAAATCCATATCTAAGTATTCTTTAGAAATATATGTATTTATTATGGAACTAGGGTTATCTGTAATGCTTTCAAAACTACTAATATATGTGGTTTTTGCAGCTTCAATATCTTCATCTGTAAATAAACCTTTTTCCATACTTTTTA
>ERZ773108.3910-NODE-3910-length-10886-cov-6.879697_pt1 | contig 10886 bp, 17 predicted proteins | sample MGYA00580570_ERZ773108 | MGnify/ENA primary metagenome ERZ773108 (study PRJEB29015, sample SAMEA2737840) | human gut metagenome | biome: human gut; feature: human-associated habitat; material: faeces | place: China | collected 2012 ...
CTTTGCTCTTTCAGCAAGGTCTCTGAAATACTCACCCATTTCATCCTTATTGCCTGACTTAAGAACGTAATCATCGAGAGCACCTTCAAGAACATTAGCACGAAGTGCATTAACTTTTCTACATACAATATAAATCTTCTCCATATTAATCCTCCAACATGATGTTTGAATAATTTACAATATCTTCAGCAGCAAGCTTAATCTTAATTAACAAATGAGCTCTTTCTGCTTTATACTTTCCATAATCACGACAATTAGTGATATACATTGATTCTTTCTCCAACTTACTGAGTTCTGTTCTCAATGCTGAAAGGTCTGATATTTTCTTAGATAAATTCTTCATAATCTAATTGAATCTGATGCTGAATTTCCAAAGTATCAGTAAATTCTTCATAATCACTTGTACTTTAGTTATTATACTTAATAATACGAAGAACTTTTATAATTAAATGGTGCTAATCTTGCGCTTCTTAAACCTATCCATATTGGATAACATTAGCATTGAATTAAGTTCATTATAGAGCTGAGTTTTAAAAGCAACTGATTTAAATCTGTCCTTGATGCCCGACTTAATAGATTCTTCCTTCACTCTCTTCATAATAAATTTCTCTGCTTTAATCTCGAGAGAACCAATAAGATTAACAAGATTATCATCACCTCTATAAACAATATAAAATTCTCCTGAGATTGTTGTAGGTTCGCACTTCACTCCTGTTAAGGAAGCTATAGCAGTAATCCAACTCTTCTTAAGAGGAGATAATCCATGTGTCTTCTGCTTAGAAGCATAGAATGAATCATATCCCTTAAGGTGAACATTCCTGAGTTGATTAACTATGTCTTTATAAAGAGCTTCCATATCAACATGAATAATCTACTAACCAATAAGTACCATCTCTCATCGGAAACATCATATAACCACTATAATCATCATCTGAATATCCACAAGTCTGCCAAACTAACCAATGATCATTACCTTCTCCAAACTTAACAAAGCTAAACTTAAAGATTCTTTCATCAAAACCTTCTTGAGGAATAATCTTAAAATACTCATTACTTGGATATTTATGATAAGGTGTTGTTTCTACCTTCTGAACTTTTACATAACCGATATGAGAAGCTTCGCAACCTCTAATCATTTCCTTAACAAACTCTCTACTTGAGTCAGAGTTCAGCAAATAATGCTTATAAGCTTTCAGAAAATTAATCTTCCTTTCATAAGCTTCTTTAGCTATCTCTTCATAAATCTTATCAAGCTTTTCTTCTTGCTTCATTCGTTTGTAAGTCATATCTTCTATCAAATTACTCATACTTTCCTTTAATAATTAAAAATGCAACCACTAACCATATCAGCACAATCTGAATGATATGTCCTATAAGTTCAACTAACTTTGACCATACTCCTTCGACTAACATTTGAATCAGTTCAGCTATAATTAATAGAACGAATAGGCATACAGTTAATATGCCTATCCTTTCAACTCTACCTATTCTCATGATATTCTTTTCTTCATGTCCTTGGCCTCTTTTCCATCTCTAACTCCTGTTACAATAGCGTGCATATCTCCAAACGATGCCGGAGCAGCGCCTCTCACAGTTCCTGTTGTCATCTTATCTGCCAACTCTTCAACAGCCTTAGGAACTACAATCATTAATGCATGTTCTTTTACATTCTCAACAAGAGATTGAACAACTCCAGAAGCAAAACCTTCAAAATAATCATTCTGCATTCTAAGAGCAACTGAACGGCTCCACATAAGACCGAAATCCTTTCTTCTCTGATCAAGATATTTCTTACAGAGCTTCTTAAAGACAAGATAAGTCCACTCAAACACCTCAATAAATACTTCAATATCCTCTTTATTACCAACAACTTCAATTCTTCCTGAAAGTCCTCCAGCAAGAAGAACTCTAACTTTAAAATGCTTCGCCATAACAGTAGCAAGACGACGTCTATGAGCAGATAGACCGTTAGTTTTTTCCTGAATTATCTTAGATATCGGAGCTTCCTCTTTATCTATTTCATCTGACTCTTGGATATAGATGCCATTCTCTGACATTAACTTCTGAGCCATTCGTAAAGCGTTATTAGCTTCACCTACATTGTCAGACTTAGAAAGTCTTAATAGTTTCTTTATCTTTTCAATAACTCTTGAATTGTCTGTAGTTTCCATACTCAAATTATTTAGTTGTTACTCATTTAACTTTTCTTATTATACGAAGAAAGCCTGTAATTAAATTACAAGCCTTCCACATCAATAGATAAAATTGAAACTATATTAAAGATAGACATTCTCTTAATGGATCAAAGTACTTCTGAGCATCTGATTTGTACATCTTCATAAAAGCACCTACACCTGAGTTATCTTCATCTTGAGGGATATCTGATATGATTTTCATTGAAGCCATCGGCACTTTGAACTTTTTACAAGCTAATGCAACAGATGCTGATTCCATATCAAAACAGGTTACATTTGGATAATCTTTAAGAATCTTTTCTACATCAGACTTATCAACAAACTTATCACCACTTGCACATTGAGAAAAGTATTCAGTACAAAATGGTACCTGAACATCAAGAACCTTATTAGACTTCAGCTCCTCAGAGAACTCATCTGGAAGAATAAAATCATGCTGTACAATCTTGGAAGGAAAAACAACATCTCCAAGATTTGAACCAATAACTCCTGCTGCAAATCCTACATTAAGAACATAATCACAACCATAATGATTCTTATCAGTAAGAATAGCTAACAATCGTGACAAGTTAACTGCGGACTGTATCTTCCCTATTCCAATTAAAGAGAACCAAATAATCTTATCATCCGTAAAGTAAAACTCATTTCCAAACTCTCCATAGTATTGAGTTCCAAATATTGCATGATAAGATTGCCTATACTCTTCTTTCATAGCACAGGCGATCACTATTATCTTATTCCTCATCGTAGTAATCTTTAATTACATAAGTGTTATCAAGGAAGAAGTTCTTCTCCATGTGATTTGTATTTTGGAACATGTTCATCTTACCGGAGATTTGATCGATAAAATGCATAACCATTGCTTCAGGAATACAAGGCGGAACAGGTGAACCGAAGTCTCTTTGTCCATGATGAGCAAGAATACAATGAACCATCAAATCTCTATCATGTTCAGATATGATCATATTCTCACCAACAAACATTTCCCTTGAATTACACAAATTTATTGCATTTTCCTTCTCTTTGATAGCAGATGAAATAACTCGATTATACTCATCAATCAAATTAGATAACATATGAGCAGACATGAAAATATGTCCAAGAATTGGCATGTAAGAAGTATTTTCCCACTTCTCCAAATCGTATTCTTTCAACTTACCGAAGTCATGAAACAAAATGGCAGTTACAACAAACTCATGCCGAAGTCCCTTTATCAGATTTGACTTAGTCATATTATAATAAAGAGACATCATCTCATAAACATGCTGTATCAAACCACCTTTCAAGGAGTGATGTACTTTAAGTCCGGCAGGAGTATCGCCATAACTCCGAATCAAATCCTTGTAGCAAACATACTTGTAGAAATTTCTGAACTTCTCATGCATTTTAAGCTTGAGACAAGCTTCAACAGCAGCAATAAGATTCTCCGGAGTAATGTCCGAACGTACTTTAATCTTTCTCAACGGTGAATCTTCCGGCTCATCATCCCATTCAGTAACTACCCATTGAGCTCCCTCAATATTCAAATAATTACCTTTCTGAACGAGGGTCATTCTTACCACTCTATGAATATAATTTGATGGTGTTGCACCTACAGGTGGATTAAAACAAGATGCAGTTTGTTTTGTCTCACCATCATTAAGAACAAACTGTAAATAATCTTTTCCTGTCGAGGTAGTTAGCTCACTACAACTTTCAACATAAAACTTCTGATTCATACTTAATTTTTCTATTAAATACGAACAAAAGAAATGTGCTAAAGACAATAGCCCTTAGCACATCAACAAAATACCAATAAATATTAAGAACCTGACTCTTGAAAGAATCCGTTAGGACATTGAATCTTTCCTGTAGATAACCAAATAGAGTTATTTCTAAACAAAGTCTGAATCTGAGCCCAAGTAATAGATGCTCCTGATGCTCCGGTTGGTCCAGTGGCTCCTGCAGGTCCGGTCGGTCCTGTTGGACCAGTTTTACCGTCAGAACCTGGATTACCTGGTTGTCCTTGTGGGCCAGTCGGTCCAGTAGAGCCGGGATTACCTTGTGGTCCTTTAATGTTCCGAGCTGTAGGAGTAGTCATTGAAGTAGATTTTGCCCAAGTAAGGTTACCACTCGCATCAACAGTAGGATACCAAATTGAATTATTAGCGGGACCCGTTGGACCTGTATTACCTTGAGGACCTGTGGGTCCTACACTTCCTGCACCGCCAGCTCCTTGTGGTCCGGTAGGACCTGTAGGTCCAACTTTTCCTTGTGGTCCGGTCGGTCCAACTCCACCTGTAGAACCTTGAGGTCCAGTAGGACCAACTCCACCGGTAGCACCTGTCGGACCCGTTGGTCCGGAAGCTCCTTGTGGTCCACGAATATTACGTGTAGTAGGTACAGTAGATGAAGAAGATTTTGACCAAGACAAATTTCCACTCGTGTCAACAGACGGGAGCCATACATCCAAATTCCCCGCATTGACTTTATCAAGTAGTGCTTCTACTTGAGCACCTGTGTACTTTGAATTAAATGCCATAAATAAAATCCTCCTTGCTTTAGATTTAAATAAAGTAGAGGAGGGTATAGCTTCAATTCCTTTGAAGAAAACTAGTAAGGAGGTTAGTTTTTCAATATCGGTCGATAGGCTAACCCCCCCCACTTATTTAACTAAATATATTGAATTTTATCAGCATATTTCCTAACTAAATACGTTCATCTATTCTTTATCCTAATTCAAAATCAAAACAGATATAACCATCTTCGTTAGTAACTTTGCTCAAATCAATTAAATAATCATTAAAACTACATTCTCTATCTCTCTCATCTTCTACTATTTTACAAGAAACATAACCTATTTCAGGAGCTGTGCCAATATCACCATCTCGAATGTAACAATCACAATAGTTCAATTCAGCAGACCCTTCTAAATTAATTTTCAAATACCCGCCTAAATTAACTTTAGGTCCTGGAGCATTTGCAAACCCTACTTCATGATAAGAGTAAGAACTTTCATTCTGATAATCTACTTGAGTTGCTCTATGATTTTCATCAATCCATGCTTCAAAATAAACATAAGGACTTATATTTCCATTATCTCCATTATCAGGAATCTCTATATCACCTACAGAATACATACCTGCCCAAATTATTAATTTGACAGCAGATTTAGATAAATCCTCTAACTTCACACATTGATTGTTATCATAATTACCGGAAACTTTGCAACCAAGTTGATCTGCTCTTAACTTAATACAAGCTTTAGTAGATTGAGGTGCTCCTTTCTTACCTATAGCAAAAGCTTCTTGCTCTGTCGCTATTTTCTTACTCATAAATCCTCCTTGCTTAAAGTTTTAAAATTAAGCGGAGGAGGGTCTAATTCTAACAAGAATTTGACGTTAAATGGGAAGATAGAACTTTACCCCCACTTACTATCTAATATACGCTAATAACCTAAGTAACAATCAATCACAGTAGTAGATTCTGCCACAAAACTTGCAGTAGCTTGTAAATCACCATATGAAGAGAAACTCTTATCCGATAAATTATACTTCTCTCCTTTATTACATTCAAATGTTCCGGCTACAGGATTACCTGACGTTGTTCCATTTCTACGAACAGTGTGACCAGTAGTTGATATGTACTCCAATGTGTACCTTACAATAGTACCTACGGGAATTCCTGTTGGAATTATTGAATATTTTACATTTACCTTCTCAACTGCCTTAGATAAATCATCCTTCTGAACCAATTGTTGTTCAGCATAAGTGCCTGCTACTTTACAACCTACATCTACAGCATCCTTTTTAGTTGCACATATTGGAGTTGTGGTAGCCTCAGAACTCCCAGCAATTTGCATTGCCTCGTTTAAAGTTGCTATCTTTCCCATATTCTAATGAATTATAAATTAACGTCACTAAAATATATCTCAAAAGAAAATCCTTCTCATTAGTCAAATGAGAAGGATTGTGAGTACTAAATAAATTTAGTAAAATTGGTAACTAACCTTTCAATACTAAGAAATCTTCATAAGCACTCCCTGATTTAACCATAAAACCTTCAAAAGCGGAACCATTCTTAACGTCAAATGGATATCTTTTTCCAGTTTGTGAACAAATCACGGATGCTGTTTTACCTCCACTAGTTCTGACAGTTACTGTAGTAGTTCTATCAGCACCTTCATTCACAGAAGTGGTAACCTTAATTTGAGCATTACCACTCCCACTAGTTTTATCTACAGATATCCATGATTCCATACTTCACAATTAAGATACGGTCCAGCTGTCGTTTGAAGATACTTTGAATGTCTTGCCTTCGCCCGCAGTAGCAAATGTGAGTGAAATAGGATCGACAGAAACACGAGAAGCAGCGGCAGCCTGAATACAGGTAGCAGTTCCTTTAATCGTTGATGTTTCTGAATCAACCATCTCAACTGTTTTGTTAACTGCCTTGAGGGTGTCATTCGCAGTAAACATGATAGTAACTTCAACAGTATACTGCGCAGATGCTCCAGGATCGCTTGCAGGTGTATAAATTCCTGATGTTGCTGTAACAGCTGCTCCATTAGCAGTTACTGCACCTACTGTAACTCCTGAACCTGGTTTAAGCTTAAATGCCTTAGTGTTAGTTGTAAACGTCAATTTAGACGTTGTGATTGCTGCAGCAACATTAGTATTAGCCCCCGGAGTGATAAACAAAGCTTTTGCAGTCTGAGTACAAGCAACAGTAGCTGTTTTACCTCCATTTGTGGTAACTGTAACTGTTCCTGTTCTGTTGACACGTCCAGTAAATGCTGATGCAGTCAAGGTTATAGTTCCGTTCCCTGTTCCTGAGGAAGGGTTGACGGTTATCCATGCTGGTTTTGCCATAACGTAAATACTTTAAAATTAGTAACTTATGTTAATATATCAGCATGCTGACGCTCTATGTTATAAATAGAATCCTCTTCAGCTTTCTACAACTAAAGAGGATTCAAAGAAAAAGCGCTAAAACAAACAGAACTTATTTCTTAATTAACTGATTAAAATCAGATTCAACTGAATCAAAGATTCTACCGATAAATCTTACAGGTTTCGGAGCTTTAGAAACAGAATCAGAAATAGCTTCAACAAAAGCTTTGTAAGAATCTTCTTTTCTCTTGGCTACCTCTTCAGGTGATTCAAATTCATCTTCAGTTTCACCTTCTTGGTTCCCTTCTTGATTTCCTTCCTCACCTTCAGATTTCTCCTTTTGTTTCTTTTCAGGCTCAATCTCCAAATCAGTTCGAATGATAATCTCATCATCATCTTGTTCAATCTGAACCTCAGCTTCGTGATGTTGTTCTTCAACATGCTTAGTGATTGCAGGAATGATTACATTCTCAATAAATGCCTCAACATCTATCTCGTTTTCTTCATCATCCTTAACACGAATCAGATGAAACTCATCAAACTTCTTCTCCTTCAAGAAAGAATCAATTACCTCATCAACTTTAGAATAAGTATCATCAGTTGCAGTAATCTTTATGACTCCATTCTCATCAGTATCCATTGTTACAGGAACACCATGCTCTTCAAGAAAATCCTTGATTGCAGGAGCAGCAAACTCTCTCAACCACTTATCAGTCTGTTCAGGAGTCATATCTTCCTCAATCTTCAAAGTATCCTTTTCTTCTCCAAACTCATCATCTTGGATGAATTTCTTAAAGAACTCTTTGAAACCTTGATTATTTCTTGCAATTTCTTCGCAAGCATCCTGTATCTCCTCTTCAGAGGAACCATTAATGGTTATTGTACCATCATCTCCGGCAACTACTTCTACCTCATTGCCAAGAATCAAATCAAGAACAGGTTTCACATTCTTAGTTACCCATTCTACAACATCTTCTTGTGCAACTTCATCAAACTCTCTAAAGTCTGCTTGATCAAGCTTATCTTTAACAGAGTCTGTTATTCTTGATTTGGTAATAAATTTAATCTTTCCCATGATTCTTAGTTTATAAGAATATATTCATTAGGCAAGCTTTTCCCAAGTGAACGAGGAAGCAAGAATATGACGGTCAGTGAATTTCGATACTCCGAAATGTCCGTTATGAGCAGTCGGAGCATACTTGATATTCTTCAATGACAAGAAATCAATGATACCCTGTGGAGTCAAATCAAAGTTGTTCATACACCAATGAGCAAGTTCTTCTTCCTTCACAGCATCCAAGAAGTTAGACTTAACTTCGATAGAAGTCGGCTCAGCAATACCGATGCCGTAAGAAAGATTAACAACAACACTACAATCCTTATCAGGAGTAGCATTATATTGTATGATTTGTTTAGCAAGGAAGCGAGCCATATAAGCTGCAGAACGGTCTACTTTTGAAGGGTCTTTTCCTGAGAAAGCACCTCCACCTACAGGACATACACCACCATAAGCGTCACACACAATCTTACGACCTGTCAAACCAGTATCTCCAGCAGGTCCACAAATCACGAAACGTCCAGTAGAATTCAAGTGAATCTTAGAGCCCTCAATGACTTGTTGATAGTCCGGATAACGCTCAAACAAAGCATTGAACAGATGATTAAGATATTTTTGAACATCAGCATCCTCATCATGAGAGATTGACATTACAAGAGTATTCTCTCCCTGTCCAACAAGAGTAAACTGACATTTTGCGTCCGGACGAATGCCAAAGTTTTGGCGACGACCGATGCTGTTGTTATGAATGTCCATCAACTCTTTACAAATATGAAATTGAATGGGAAGCATTACATCTGTCTCATTGCAAGCGTACCCTATCATGATTCCCTGGTCGCCCGCACCTTTTACAGCTCTCTCACCAACTACACCCATTGCAATATCAGCAGACTGCTGATTAATAAATTGATTAACTTTCAAAGTATCGAAAGAGAAACCAGGAATATCAACATAACCAAGTTTCTTTACAGTTTCTCTTACTGTCTCTTCTACTTCTGCCTCCGACAGATGGACGCCACCAACCTCTCCTCGAATGATTACCTCATCAGTACAAGTCATAGTCTCAATACCGCAACGGACGTCTTCGTTCTTCGACAATGCCAAATCCAGCAGTGAATCACTAATAATGTCTGCTACGAAGTCTGGATGACCATTTCCACATTGTTCTGAGGTTCTTCCTACTTTTAATGCCATAAATTAAAATTTTAAATTGTTATTAATTATCATATCGAAATTCATACATATCTCGATACTTATATTTTCCTTTGTTTCTCTTTAAACCTTGACTTATTGTAGCTCTTGTTATATGCTTACCAATTTCATCAAGATATTCTTCACAAGATTTAATTGAATAGAAAGACATCTCGTCACCAGTGTGAATATCTTTCATTATCTTAACTTCAACAAAATGTGGTTTTCCTTTGATAGATTCAGCTACTTTCAATGATGCTTCTCTATAACCTTTAACTCTCCTTACATTGATTGATTTCTTTCTTGCTTCAGGAGTATCTAATCTCTTTATAGATTCCTTACCATTCAAAGACGCTGCTTCTCTTGCTTTCATTCTTACCTCTTCTGTGGAAATAGTAGCCATATTTCTTAAATCTTGTCTTTAATGCCTTAATTGTTGCTTCCGGACCGTTAAACGGATCATATCCGTACTTTCTATTCGCTTTAATCTAAGCTCATCATAATTAATTTTACTAACAACCTTTTCTTCTAATTTCAGGAGAACTTAAATGCAAGTTACTATTAGCATGCAAATTAATCATTCTTCCTATTTTATACTTTTCAAGAGTTGAACTATGAAGTAGAACTTTAGCACATTCAGCAACTCCATATTTCAAATAATTCAGTCTTATAAATCTACTCTCAAGTAAAGTTTGTTTGATTTCTATATTCTCTCTTAAATACCAAATCTCCAACAACTTAATTTGTGATTTATTATAATCTGAATTTTGAATACTATTTGACTTTCTCCAGTTATAATGAAGATCTACTCCAGATGAACCAAAATAAGATTCTCCAATAATATGTCTTTTGCTATTAACAAAAGAACCTACATAAATATAGCCATTATTGTAGGTTATTCTATAAAGACCTCTATTTCCTTCTTTAATTCTACCTATCAATATTTCCATATTCTATTACTTATTTTGTATATCAGCCCATCCATTACATTTGAATGTAACTCTTACTTTATTAGTCTCTACAATACGAGTCTTACCTACCTTGTAGTCTTTTTCTATAACTTGACCTTTGGCTCTTAGCTTAGAAATAAAATAATCAATTTCTGTTTTTGAAACTCTAATCATAATAGGTTATACATCACAAATGGTACTTGACTAAGTGATGCTATTTCAATTCCGTTGGGTCCCATAATAATATCAATTTCTCCATGAGAGATTGTTACTTCCGGTAGTGCATTTGGAAACTCTATGAGAGGATTTTTCGGAGCATACCCAAACCATGATTGATAAACATCTTCACATTCAACATATCTGTATTGAATATTATCAATTACGAGTGTTGGTGTATCATCACCATAACCTCCATTATCTTGTGCCCACTTCCTAAGTGCCGAAGTTATAGGAACAAGTGTTTCATTCCTTTGAAAGGATAAAAGAGAAACAGGATATGGAAAATGAGGTTTCTCTGAATTAGCATGAACTCTTCTTGTTGCTTCATCAGAGTTTCTCAACCATCCTTGGTTCTCTTGAGACGGCATTATCGACCTGCTGACAATTTTACCCTTTTTCTTCC
>ERZ773108.3921-NODE-3921-length-10855-cov-8.869722_pt1 | contig 10855 bp, 9 predicted proteins | sample MGYA00580570_ERZ773108 | MGnify/ENA primary metagenome ERZ773108 (study PRJEB29015, sample SAMEA2737840) | human gut metagenome | biome: human gut; feature: human-associated habitat; material: faeces | place: China | collected 2012 ...
ACGATCTGGGGAACCTACAAGTTCCTTCGTATCCGCTGGGAAGGCTACTCTGTGCACGGCAATCGAAACGAAGCAACTCAGATGGTATGGGATGCAATTCTATTCGATACCGGAGAAATCTGCGTCTCCTTTGACGCGATTCCAACCAATAGTAGTTACCTGGCAGATTCCAGTCTGGTTGCCGGGAATGGCACGATTTCCTTTACAGCCCTTACTGGAAAGATCATCTCTTTTAAACCAAAGGACGAATCCGGGAATGGCTTTGAATATGTGGATCATGCGCCTGTTTTTCTTGATCCATATAACCGAAGATATCTCATCTCAGATGCAGATAGCACTCTGTATACCGTGGAAGAGAATGCGCTTGTGAAACTTAAGGAAATAGAACTTACAGCAGCGCTTTTTGAAGCACGTGGTGTACAGGATATCCCGGATGGAAAGCTTCTCATCACGCTGCATGATCCGACCATCCTTTATTGGCATGATTCCGAGAATCTTTTCCCAGACATGAAGGTAAGCTACACAGGAGTGCCACTTCCACAGGTGCTTTATTCCGAAAGCATCGATATGTCAGATTCCACAATTCTTGGCATTGAAAAGGTAACTGCTGACTGCTCGGACGAGGTGTTGTTTGCGGTCTCCTTTGATGACGGAGCGAGCTGGTGGAGCTGCATCAATGCTGTGTGGGCAAAGCTGTCCGAGGAGAAATCCGGAATGTCGAAGGCTGCTCTCGAAGCCATCAGTGTGGATTCCTGGGCGGAGAAAGCAACTACCGGACAGCTAAAATATCGATTTATCGTCAGCGGCGCAGACGGCTTTGTCAGATCCATTATAACCGACTATTTGAATGTGGAGGAATGATTATGCTAAAAGGAAAAACTGTAATTGAGCTTACAGATGTCCATACCGGCAAAAAGGAGCACTACGAAGACACAAACCTGGTGACGGAAGCCGCGATGGATGTTCTGAACTGCAACATTAAAGGAATGCTTTATAACAGCACCACATTTAATGGCTCCACTGGAGATGATTGGATGCTGCCGCTTAAGAAAAACATCATGGGCGGCATCCTTTTATACCAGAATGCACTTGAGGAGCGTGCAGACACTATCTATGCTCCGCTGGATAATCCGCTGATCGGCTATGCCTCGGATGATGCCAATAACACAGAGGATATCCGGCGAGGTAGTCGAAACCTCACCGAGAGCAAGGAAGTGGATGGCGGTTACCGCTTTGTCTGGGACTTTGCTACTTCACAGGCAAATGGAACGATTTCTGCTATCTGCCTATCCAACACGCTGGCCGGAAAAGGAACGCAATATGCCGGTAACTACATGGTCCGTATTGGAACCTGGTCAGCAAATGTTCAGGATAAATATAAGTCTTACTGTATGCGAGGAAATAAGCGTGTATATATTGGTGAGGGATATCGTTTGGAAATGACAACGTATTATAACTCCACCGAGGCCACGCTTCGAAAGATTCATGATGATTATCTTCATGCAGCGCTCGTTGATCGGCCGCTGACAAGAATGACCACGGAGGCCGATGAGGAAACCACGATTGAGCTGAACCATTACCCTTCCTACTACCACTACATAGGAGGACAGAAGGATGGAACGGAGGAACCATATAGCGACAATTCTGAAATCTGGAATTATCTGTATCATGGTGCTGACGGAAAATGGTATGGATTAGTCAGGCGAGAAAACCGTAAATATAGTCACACCAGCGGCAACAAGGACTACTACACTCACCAGGATTACGAGTGGTACATGGACTGTATTGACGGCAATAAATGCACCACGCAGAAAATCGTAGCTCCAAGTGGCATCAGTGAATTCTACAGCTTGGGTATGAGTGGAAAATGGCTCATGTGCTATACGGGCAATCAGGTGTATCGCATTGATACCACCAATGTGGCAAACATTGAGCTGGTACCGAATATCACCTATGTCTCGTCAACCATGTGGACCTATATCGTAGATGATGACATCGTGATCAACGGCTGGTATTTTTTGAACGGCGAGCCAAAGCTCTATGTACGAGATACGCCAGATGCAAGCTACGCATCCTGGGGACGAAATCAGATGGTGCGGTATAAAACATATGCACTTCGTGAATGGATTTTTCGGTCGAATGTCTACAATCTATACCGGGAGCTGTTCTTGATTACTCCCTACCTTGCTACCATCAATAACCTGGGCACTCCGGTCATCAAGACCGCAGATAAGACCATGAAAATCACATACACCATTACAGAGGAATGACTCTGTATCATTTCGGAATCAAGCATCTCATCACGAGGTGCTTTTTTCATACCCAAAATTCAAAGGAGGACAAACATTATGAAGGAATTCTGGAACACGATTCAACTTGCATTTGCAGCTGTCGGAGGATGGCTTGGCTACTTCCTCGGTGGCTGTGACGGTCTGCTTTACGCACTGCTCACATTTGTGGTGATCGACTACATCACAGGCGTCATGTATGCAATTGCAGACAAAAACCTCTCCAGTGAAGTGGGCTTTAAGGGCATCTGCCGAAAGGTGCTCATCTTCCTGCTGGTTGGGATTGCAAATGTTCTTGATGTGCAGGTCATCGGTACCGGTAGTGTGCTTCGTACCGCCGTGATCTTTTTCTACATTTCCAATGAGGGTGTAAGCCTTCTTGAGAATGCAGCGCATCTCGGCCTTCCGGTACCGGAGAAGATCAAAACCGTTTTAGAACAGCTCCATGACAGAGCAGAAAGTGAGGATAAATAAAATGGCTTATACGAACAGCTCCTTGGTATCCTATACCAAGCTCAGTCCAAACCACTCTGGACAGAGAACCCATTCCATCGACCGAATCACGCCACACTGCGTGGTCGGTCAGTTATCTGCCGAAAGTATCTGCGGATGCTTTACCAGCCCTTCTCGTCAGGCTTCCTGCAACTATGGAATCGGCACTGACGGACGAATCTCCTTATGTGTTGAAGAGAAAAACCGTAGCTGGTGCTCCTCTTCCAATGCAAACGACCAAAGAGCCATCACCATCGAATGTGCCTCTGACATGTCGGAGCCCTATGCGATGAATGATAAGGTCTATGCTTCTCTTATCTCGCTCTGCACCGATATCTGCAAGCGTAATGGCAAGAAGAAGCTTTTGTGGCTTGGAGACAAGGACAAGACTTTGAATTATGCACCGAAGTCTGATGAAATGGTGATCACTGTCCATAGATGGTTTGCCAACAAATCCTGCCCTGGCAACTGGCTCTATGCCCGCCTGGGCGATCTGGCTGCAAGGGTTACTGCAAATCTTGGTGGAAGCACTTCTTCTACTGAGGGTACCCTTTATCGTGTACAAGTCGGAGCTTATAAGAACAAGGCCAATGCTGATGCCCAGCTTGCCCACGTAAAGGCTGCTGGCTTTGATACCTATATGGTACAAATCGGAGGACTCTATAAGATTCAAGTCGGTGTCTATCGTGAGAAAGCCAATGCTGACAACATGATGGCAAAGCTCAAGGCTGCCGGTTTTGATGCCTTCATCACAACAGAATCAGATGCCTCTGTTTCAACGCTCAAATCCATGGATGAAATCGCGCGTGAAGTCATCCGTGGCGACTGGGGCAATGGCGCTGACAGAAGAAATCGCCTTACTTCTGCCGGATATGATTATGCGTCTGTACAGGCAAAAGTAAATGAATTACTGGGATAACCATCAGGGTCTATGTGGATTTGCGTCCATATAGGCCCTTTTTCTTTTTGTCTGCAAGGTGTATCAATGGTGCTTTCCTAACTTTTCTATAGACCTATTTTTATAGCCTATAAAGAAGTTTATACATAGACCTTGATGTACCTTGTCATTTTTATCCGCTCAAATCCACCACGAATCTCCAGTGGAAAGTGAAGAACTGAAACTGGAGGTACTTTTCATGCAGAAAGAAACAAAAGCAGTATTACAGGCAACGGATATCGCTTCTCATCTAAAGGCCGTACCGATATTATCAATCGAAATTCAACAGGATTACGACTACTTCATGGCCCAAAGAGCCAGCGAAGCGCTGCTCTCCGCTGGACTTATTTCCTTGGTGGAATTCAACAAATTGACGCAGCTAAACCGCGATACATTCTCTCCGATGTTCGTCGAGATTATGCCCAGAATCACTTGATATATGTGGCCTTTAGAGTGATGTATATACACTGACAAAGGAGGTGAATCACCATGAAGAAGGTAACCAAAATCGATAAAATCCAACCTTCACTGGCTTCGAAAAAGAAGCTCCGCGTGGCTGCTTACTGCCGCGTTTCCACGGATTCTGATGCACAGCTCGAAAGTCTGGATGCACAGAAAGAGCACTATAAAAACTACATCACCTCCCGTGATAACTGGACCTTTGCAGGGCTCTACTTTGACGAAGGTATCACCGGCACCAAGGCTGATAAAAGGCCAATGCTCCTGCGACTAATCGAAGATTGTAAAGCAAAGAAAATCGACTTTGTAATCACCAAGTCCATCAGCCGCCTCTCCCGAAATACTACAGACTGCTTGGATATAGTAAGAACGCTTCTGTCACTGGATATTTCGATCTATTTCGAGAAGGAAAATATCAACACCGGCTCGATGGAAAGTGAGCTTTTTCTTTCCATCCTAAGCTCTATGGCCGAAGGCGAATCCGCTTCGATTTCCGAAAATAACAAGTGGAGTATTAAGAAACGCTTCCTGGATGGAAGCTATAAGCTTGGCTATGTGCCTTACGGCTATCGCTGGAAGGACGGAGAAATCCTGGTGGATCCTGAGCAGGCTGAAATTGTAAAGCGCATCTTTCGAGAGCTTCTTTCCGGGAAAGGCACAGAGGCTATCGCCAAGGAGCTAAACCAGGAACAGGTTCCAACCAAGAAAAGCGGCCGCTGGACCTCTACCAGCATTCGCGACATCATCAGGAATGAAAAATACACCGGTGACTGCATTTTCCAAAAGACCTATACCGACAGCAATTTTAATCGCCACAAGAACGACGGCCACCTCGATCAGTACTATGTGCCAGATCACCACGAAGCAATTATAAGCCACGAAGATTTTGAAGCCGCATCAGCCTTGATTGAACAACGAGCAAGTGAGAAAGGCATCAAGAAGGGAAATGCTAAGTATCAGCAGCGCTATGCCTTTTCTGGCAAGATTATCTGCAGCGAATGCGGGAATACCTTCCGTAGGAGAATCCATTCCAGCACCTACGGGAAATACGCAGCCTGGGTGTGCAACACTCACCTGGAGGACACCAGCAGGTGCTCTATGCTTTATATCCGTGATGATGATTTGAAGCTGGCATTTACCACGATGATCAATAAGCTGGTCTACTGCCACAAGCTGGTCTTGAAGCCTTATTTGAAAGCGCTACAGGAAAACAGCGGAGATGCATCGCTTCTGAATATCCAGCAATTAGAAATATTGCTGGAGCAAAACACCGAACAGCGAGAAACCCTGCATAAGCTGATGGGACAGGGCTACATTGACCAGATTCTTTATACCCAGGAAAATAATGCCCTTCTCTCTCAGGCTGGCGAGTATAGGGACCAAATTGAGCTCCTAAATCGCTCCCAATCACTGGATGCCACAAAGGTATACGAGACGGAGCGCCTGCTACACTTCTGCGAACATGGAGAAATGCAGCTGGAATACAGTGAAGAATTATTTGAGCTATTCGTGGATCACATTGAGGTTTATAGCCGTCAGAAAATCGGCTTTGCACTTCATTGTGGTCTTATTTTGAAGGAGATGATTTGATGGGACACACACCCTTCAGTTACCGGATCGAGAATGGCAAGGCAGTGATAGATGAAGCTGCTGCCGCTCAAGTTCGAGAGCTTTACAAGAATTATTTAAGCGGTCTATCCCTTACCAATGCTGCAAAGGAAGCCGGGCTCAACCTACTCCATTCTGGTGCCAAGCGCATGATGCTAAACAGGCATTACCTCGGAGATGACTTCTACCCGGCCATCATTGATCCGGCATCCTTCGATGCCGCCAGTGCGGAGCTTAGCAAGCGCTCTACGCAGCTCGGACGGAACGACCGCTATATTGCACCAATCATAAAAAGGCCAACTACCGCCTTTCGACTTGGTGACATTACAGAGAATTATGAAAATCCGGTCAGGCAAGCAGAATACCTATACAGCCTGATAGAAAGCGAGGTCAAATAATGGGAAATGTTATGGTCATCCCTGCAAAACGGCAGGTCGGAAACACTGCCAGGCAGCAGGATGCAAAGCCAAAGCTTAGAGTCGCAGCGTATTGCAGAGTCAGTACTGACAGCGATGAGCAGGCTACAAGCTACGATGCTCAGGTCGAGCATTATACAGAACTTATTCAAAAGAATCCGGAATGGGAATTTGCCGGTATCTACGCGGATGATGGTATTTCCGGCACCAACACCAAAAAACGTGAGGACTTCAACCGTATGATTGACGACTGCGAAGCCGGAAACATCGATATGATCATCACCAAGTCCATCAGCCGATTTGCCAGAAACACACTGGATTGTCTGAAATATATCCGCAAGCTAAAGGAGAAGAACATCCCCGTTTTCTTCGAAAAGGAAGCCATCAACACAATGGATGCCAAGGGTGAGGTCCTGATTACGATTATGGCTTCCCTGGCGCAGCAGGAATCACAATCCCTCAGCCAAAACGTAAAGCTGGGACTCCAATTCCGCTATCAAAGCGGCCAGGTGCAGGTAAATCACAATCACTTCCTCGGCTACACCAAGGATGCAGATGGGAATCTCATCATCGATCCAGAGCAAGCGGAGGTGGTAAAGCGCATCTACCGTGAATACCTTGAGGGCTACTCGATGGACCGGATTGCAAAAGGTCTGGAAGCAGACGGCATCCTCACCGGCGCTGGCAAAACAAAATGGTGGACCAGCACCATCAACAAGATTCTTCGAAATGAAAAATACATCGGTGATGCCCTTCTTCAGAAGACCTACACCACAGACTTTCTGAATAAAACCAGAGTGAAGAACAATGGCATTGTTCCGCAATACTATGTGGAAGGCAACCACGAAGCAATTATTCCGAAGGATATTTTCTTACGGGTGCAGGAAGAGCTGGTACGCAGGCGAGTGGTCAAAACCAGTGCCAATGGCAAAAAGCGCTCCTACAGCTGCAACCACTGCTTTGCACAGATTGTCATTTGCGGCGAATGCGGTGAAATGTTCCGTAGAATCCACTGGAACAATCGCGGTTGCAAATCCATCGTTTGGCGCTGCATCAGTAGACTGGAGCCAACCGGGCAGGAATGCCACGCAAGAACCGTCAATGAGACGATATTAGAGAATGTGGTAGTTCAGGCCATCAACACGCTCCTTGGCGATAAGTCCACCTACTAGGCACAGCTCCAGCAGAACATCGCAAAGGTGATCCGAAGCGCTCAGCAAAATACCGCCGATGAGATCTTCAAGCTCCGGGAGCAGCGCGAGAAATGCACGGTTGACACTGCCGCCAGGGACACACAGATTGCACGCATCAACGAGTTGCAGGATTTTATAAAGCAGCAGCACGCACACCTTGAAGCCTTCGACGAAGCCTTGGTAAAGCGCTGGCTTGAGCGCATCATTATCTGGGATGACCACTTCACAGTGGAACTCAAGTCCGGACTGAAAATTGAGATTGAAGCATAATAATCTAAAAAGTAACAAAGCTCCTCGTCACTATGATATCCAGTGATGGGGAGCTTACTATTACACTATCTTTTCCATGTTTTCTTCCATAAATTCCAAAAAGGCGGTGGCACTATTTAATAAATTAGAAAATGTTTCTGCATAATTTTCATTCTTCACATCAAGGGCTTTTGTTATTTTCTGATATCCTTTCCCTTTACGGTGTCCTGTTCCACTGGAACGTAATTCCTGCAAATTTCTTAAGAATTTTATATGCTCATCATAATTCTCTATATCTTTTTCAATTAACCAAGCCTCTAATTTAGATATACTCCCCACCAACTTTTCATAACTTCCAGTCAGTTGACTGGTAATTTTCTTCTCATTCAAAGAATCAATTAATATTTTCACTAAAGAGAGAACAAGCATATCCATCTCTGCAATTGAATTATTAACTGGTACTCGCAGGGTTTCAAAGTTATATGTATCTTGCTCTGTTAATGGCAAAAATAATGGCCAACCAAGTCTATCTTCATAAGCTTGGTTTACTCTCCTATATGTTCTTTTAAATACAAAATCCGGAGACTCGGAATCAGATGCAATGCACATAAAATCTCTTTTTACTTTTGTCGGGCTCAATTTACCACCAACTGCTTTATTAAAACCTCTCCAGTAATGCTGCTCTGATTCACTTGGTAAATCTCTTCCTAAATCTCCCAAATATGCTGATACATACTCAGAATTACTATTATCAATATATAACGACCACAGTACGCCACATCGTATAATACCATCTTCAACTTTATAAATCTCTGGTTTAGAATAATACTTATTTAAAACTGCTGCATCAAAATAGACTGGTGTTAAATAATGAGGTGCAGTTGGATTTGCGCCAAAATAATTACTTAAACAGCTTGGATTACATGTATGACGTATTTCTTTTCCATTTTCATCTATTCCAATAATGAAATCGACATAGTTCTTTTCCTCGTTGTATGGCCATATGTTGCTATCACATAAACTGCAAGCCCAAATAACGTTTTTAGCAAAAATATATGAATAATTCTCTCTTTTGGTCCCCGTAGATGTATTTCCAATGTTCAATGTATAAAATATAGAATTTTCATCATTTCTATACGCTAATCCATCCTCCTCAACCTTTTCTGATGCATCAAGAGCAACACATCTACTGTCAATATGAACAATCAATGCCTTTTCCTTTACTGCTAAATATGTCTTTAAATATCTTTTATGTATAGTAATGTATCCATTGTCATTCATTTTAACAACAGTAATTCCCTCTCCATCTGAAACATCAACATATTCATTTTTTTGTGAATTAAAATATAGATTAAACAACAGCCTAAATTCTTCTGCAACTTCAACCGAATCTGTTGCTACACCATTAAAATTTCTTTTAATGATAAGAGGTTCAAAATCATCATCATTTCCCCATCGATGATACACCTTTTCATCATTTTCCCATGAACCATATACTGTTATTCCGGGCTCCATTGTATTTGCATTATACGTATCATTTTGCATATCTGATTCAACAGCATCAATTGGAAGTAAAAAACTTTGAAGATACACATCGTATTTTTTATCAACTCTATTTCCAAAAACCGGAACCATAATTTCAGCATCTAATCCATTTTCTATCCACTCACGTATATCCACTTGATACAAATAATTTCTATCCATAAACACCATTCCTCCTCACATCTATTCCACTGCCTGCAATCCGCAAAAATGGTCGAGTTGCCAGATTGGTTGTCATCCTTTTTCGTTTTCCAAAAATCATCCCAAAATACCTGACATCTAATCCACTGTCTCAAATCGTGACATCTAATCCGAGGTTACAACCTGACACACATTTTGCAGTAGCTATGTTTCCATATAAGAAAACCGGGCTTTATTTATCTTTCCTTGACATCAAGACTACTGTCTCAACGATACTTTCGTTGTCCCAACAAAGTTCCTGTATTTCCCTATCTCCAAAATACACCGGAAAACGGAACTTTATGTGCTTCAGGAATCTGCCATCTGGCTGCTCCTGCTCGTAAATGTCCACCTGTTCCACAAAGCTGTTAAGAAATTCTTTCTTCTCCAGGTCGGTGAACTTATCATATAGTTTATCAAAATATAAAAGAAATTGATAGACGTTTTCTTCTGATATTTTCTGTTGCCGGATATTCAGCAGGCGATTCTTAACTTCTTCTATACTGTTCTCCACACCTTCAATTTCATCATATAGACGATATAAGCGTGTCTCCATATCCTGATATTTCTTTTCATAAAATTTATCCATGATATCCAGACTATCCATCTGCTGTCCAAGTCTTGCTTTTGCTCCGGTCAGTTGCCTGTGCTGTTTTTCCAGTCTTTCAATCTCTTTTTCTATTTCTTCTGTATCTATTCTTGAACCGATTTTATTCAGAATTGCTTCTTCAAATTTCGGATTCTTCACCAGCTTCCGAATAACTTCTTCCACTGCATTGTTAATCTTCTCCTCGCTCCATTGTTTACGATATCCACATTTATGACCATCTACCAGGCGACGATGTTTGCAGGCATAATAGAAATAATCCTTATATAAGGTTCCGTCTTTCTTTTTCTTTCGGTTCACGTTTCCATACATACCGCTTCCACATAACGGACATCTCAATATTCCGGATAAAATATGCTCATGATCGAGGCTATGTGTCTTTTCATATTTCACACCTGTTTTTTCCCGTTTTTGATGAGCCTGCTCCCAGTCTGTTTCCGAAATAATCCCTTCATGGATACCATCGTGCAGCATATAATTTTCCTGCTTTACAATGCGATATTCATTTCTTGTACCAGAAACTTTCTCGTTTTTCCTTCGTCCATAAGCCAGCTTTCCACAGTATACCGGATTATCCAGAACGCCTTTTATAAATGATGCGTCAAATGCGTCCAGTGTATTATTCTGTCGTTTTTTCTTTTTATATCCATGCTGGTTCAGCCATGCAGCAATCGCAGAGATTCCCATATTGGTATGAATAAATTTATCATAGATCAGACGAATAATCTCTGCTTCGTCCTCTGCGATCTGCAATTCTCCATTTACCAATTCATAGCCATATGGAGCAAACCCGCCGTTCCATTTTCCTTCCCTGACTTTCTGCTTGCGTCCTTCCATTGTCTGAACAAGGATATTCTCTCGTTCAATCTCTGCCACCGCAGACA
>ERZ773108.3923-NODE-3923-length-10852-cov-3.781791_pt1 | contig 10852 bp, 10 predicted proteins | sample MGYA00580570_ERZ773108 | MGnify/ENA primary metagenome ERZ773108 (study PRJEB29015, sample SAMEA2737840) | human gut metagenome | biome: human gut; feature: human-associated habitat; material: faeces | place: China | collected 2012 ...
TGCACGATCTCAATCTCCGGAAGCAGCGCTTCTTTAAGCTGCCGCAGCTTCTCCCATTTCTTCCAATAGCGGCAGAGTGCCGTGAAAAGAGAACCCGATGGCTTTGGCGGACCCTTCGCTCTTTTTCTGCTTCATAAATTCGACAAGGCCTAGTTCTTTTGCCATTTTCCAGTGTTCGTCGTTCATGGAGTGCATAAAATAAAAATCAAAATAACTGGTCCGGCAGCGCTGTAATTGGTCCTGAAAGATCTTTTCCATATCAGATGGTTCTTTGCAATACCAAATGGGCAATTTGTTTGTTAGAAAATAACTTGCCCGTGGATATTTGGCAAGCGCTTTGCCCAAAAAGTATTGCGATTCTCCATCGTGATACATATATGCGGTATCAAAATAATTGACACCGTTTTTCATAGCATAATCTACAATTTTTTGCGCGTGGGCATAGTCGATGGTATCATTATCCGTCGGCAGGCGCATACATCCAAGGCCCAGCTGTGGAATGCTGACACCCAATTTTTCCAGTAAATTGTGTTTCATATCATTCATTAGTCCTTTCCAGCTCAATTTGTTTTGCTCCCGTTGTTTTTCCTTATTATAACAACAAATCGATTGATTTGCAAACTATGGACAGTGTATTCGCTAACACCATTCTTACCATAGCACATGGAGTTTGGTCCAGGACGATTAGGCATTTGGAAGTTTCCGATTCAAAGAGAAAAACGGCCTCCCCGATTCTCCGGGATATGACCAAATTGTAAAAATCAGCCCATTTTATTTGACGTTTTCCGACAGATGATTTAAAATAAATCTGTATTATGCCTTGCATCAATGAAACAGCATAGATAAACGTTTTGACGGAAAAGTTTTTTGTAAGACGGACAAACCGCCCCAAAGAAAGCCAGAAAACGAATCCGTTTATGTTCTTGCTTAGATGCTTGCGATACCAATTTGACAGGCCTGATCAGGCCGCTGCAGGGAGCTTTTTTATGATACGGATTTCGCCTTCCATCCTTTCCGCAGATTTTTCCAGACTGGAACAGGAGGTCGCCGACGTAGAGACCAGTGGCGCACACATGCTTCATATTGATGTTATGGACGGGCATTTTGTCCCGAATATTTCATTTGGCAGTTGTGTTATTTCGTCGTTGCGGCCCAGAACAAAGCTGTTTTTCGATGTTCATTTGATGATCAGCGATCCGCGGACTTATGCGCTTTCCTTTGCGAAAGCGGGGGCAGATATGATAACTTTTCATTACGAGTCGCAGGCGAATGCACAGCAAACGGTTGATGTGATCCGGAGCCTGGGGCTTAAAGTAGGGATGGCTGTAAAGCCAGCAACGGATATATCTGTGCTGGAGCCTTTTTTGCCGCAACTGGATATGGCGTTGGTGATGACAGTGGAACCAGGCTTTGGCGGGCAGAAATTCATGCCGCAGATGATGGGCAAGGTAGAATATCTGCGTAATTGGGCAAAAAAAAATCATGCATCTCTTTGGGTTCAGGTGGACGGCGGAATTGATGCCGTCACAGCGGGGACCGCGGCAGCGGCGGGCGCAGATATATTGGTGGCCGGATCAGCGGTATTTGGCGCCACGGATCGGCAGAAAGCCATCGAGGCCATTTTGCACGGGGCCGTGCCTGCACGATAAGACGGTATGAGGATTGACAGCGGCATGCGGTGTTTTTTGACCGGTGGAAGCAAGGGAGAAAGCTTTTCCCAATAAACATGGAAAGGGTGAAGTGGGTGTCAGGAAATTTTACCCGCGGAATCATTTTAGAACAACGAAAGGAACCGGCTCTTCGCCGAAAGCTGCGCACCTTTTTAAACGCGAATTATGCGGGAATGCTGTTTGAAAGCGATTTGCCTTATGATGGCGCAGCACTTTCCGGCAAACAGATCATCGAAATTGCGAGGTTGGCTCGGATTGTTGATGAACGGGACGGCCTGTTTTTGCATGAAAAATTGGAGAAAGCCCGGCGTATGAACATTAGGGTTGTGGTGGGAGATGCCATCGACGATGAGCCTTACGTATCCAGCCAGCTCAACCCACTGCTGTTTTTGAAAAAAGAAGCTGGGGGGGGCTTGCGGCTGGCAGCGAAAGCTGTGGGAAACCCCAAGATTTACTTTGCCGTTTACAAAAACTTGAGCGATCTGGATCTCAAGACAAAACTTCCCAAGGATATTGATGGAGTCGAAATTCGCCGGATTCGCGGTCGATACCCAGCAGAATTTCGGACCATGGACGATTTTGACAGCCATGGCCCTGCTGTGTTAATTGGCGTTTGCAGTTTGATTCATCTGTATCGTGCGGTATACGAACATCGTATTCAGTCCACCTGCTTTGTAACGGTAGCAGGTATCTGCGTAGCGAATCCGACCAATTTGGAAGTATCCATCGGTATGACGCCGACGCAGCTGTTTGAGCGTTGTGGACTGGCGGAAGAACCAGGGTATGTGGTGATCGGCGGGAGCATGACTGGCGCGATTTGTGAGGATCCGGACAGCTATCTGGTAGGGACGATGTCCCGGGCGGTTTTGGCTTTGAGAGATGAAGAAAAGAAACGTCGGTACCAGTGCATTGGATGTGGACGATGCGCTGAGGTCTGCCCTGAAAATCTCACCCCATTTTATATCAACCGATATATTGAACTTGGTAAGTATGAGACATTGTCCTTTTACGATATTCACCGCTGTATTGGCTGCGGAACCTGCTCTTATATTTGCCCTTCTAAAATCGATATTGCCGAAAATATTAAACTGGCCAAAATCGAAATGAAGCGCCGCCGCCATGAGAAGGAGGGTGACTGATCGTGTTGCAGTATGAACCGAAAGCGCCGTATGTAAGGAACCGGGATTCCGCTTTCACCGTTATGATGGATGTGGTGATTGCCTTATTGCCTTTATATTTTATGGCGTTTTACTTTTACGGATTAAGGGCATTGATGTTGGGTTTGGCTTCTGTCGCGGCGGCGGTTGTCAGTGATTTTGTCTGCATTTTGCTGGAAGGGAAAAAACCCTATTTCCGGGATATTTCATCGGTGGTTACCGGTATGATGCTTCCGCTGATGATGTCTGCGGCAACGCCTTATTATGTGGTGGTTTCCGCTTCTGTGTTTGCCGTTGTTTTTGTGAAGCATGTATTCGGCGGTGTGGGACAAAGCGCCTTTAATCCCGCTGCGGCAGGCTTTGCCTTTGCAGTAGCTTGTTGGCCTGTGCAGGTATTTTCTTATCCTGCGCCTTTTTCCTCGTTGGAACCGTTCGGAACCATTTCCGCGGGACTTTCCAGCGGACCCGCCTGGAATCTTTTCCAGGGGGGCGTACCTGCCAATGATATTTTAGATCTTTTGTTGGGCCGTTTTTTGGGGCCTATGGGCCTTACCAATATACTGGTATTGGCGACCTGTCTGTTTTATCTGCTGTTCCGTGGTGCGATCAGCTGGCAGGCACCTGCTGCTTTTTTCGGGATCATGGTACTGGCAATGCTTCTGTTCCCCAGAATTCCAGAAAGCGGTCCGATGTCATTGGTATATGAAGCGACCACAGGAATGTGGGTGTTCGGCGGCATTTTCATGCTGAATGAGCCAGGAACTCTTCCCAAACGCTCCAGCTCCCGATTGGCTTACGGTGCGCTGGCAGCTGTATTTACCATTCTATTCCAGCGCTTTGGCCGGGCGGAGCAGACATTTGCTTTTGCATTGCTTTTAACCAATGTGTTTAGTTTTACGTTAGACCGATACAGCGAACGGCTTTTGCGCCGGTTAAGGAGGGTTTATCTTGCAACAAGAACAAAACTCAGTGAAAAAAAATCTGCGCAAAGAGCTTGATTTGATATTTGTCAAAAATCCAGTTTGGGTAACTGGATTGGCTCTGGCGCCAGCTGTGGTGGGAAGTTTTACTGTCAAAAACGGAGTGGGGCTGTCTTTGGTATTCGGCATGGTTACAATACCGGTTTTAGTGGTATCCTCCTTTCTTGGTATGCTGCCGAAAAAGGTCCCTCAGTATGCGCGTACTGCGATTTGTGCGGTAGTGGCAGCACTGATGCTCATTCCTACGCGGTTGTTGGCCGGAGGAATTGCTCCCAACCTGTTTGATTCGCTGGGCATGTATTTTTCTGTTGTGGCATTGAATACGGTTTGGATTGTCCGCGCTCCTCTGTGCCAAGAAAAAAAACCGCAGTGGGCTTTATGGGAAGGAGTTTGCCAGACAGTTGGATTTTCTATTTGCGTATTGGTGGTTTCGGCGCTGCGGGAATGGTTGGCTTATGGCACTTTTGGGGGAAATTCCACTGCCCTTTCGGTGAAATTTCCGGCAGTAGCTTATGCCTTTGCCGGTTTTATTACCGTTGGCGTGACAGCAGCCGTTTTGCGTTGGTGCGTTGACAGAAGCCGCGATGTTGTAGCTTTGGTTCGGCGGCAGCAAAAGAAATGGAGGACTCAGCGATGAATAATACGTTAATCGGAATTTTTTCGCTTCTTTTAACGGCGCTTGTTCTACAAAACGCAGTCTTTTCCAGAGCTTTGGATATTACCTCGCTTTTGGTGATTCCCGGAGGCAGAAAAGGGCTTCGGCAGTTTGGACTGATTTTGACAGGTATTACAACAGCCGCGGCTTTGTTTGCGGCACTTTTGAATCCGCTTATCAGTCAGTGGGAAAATGTTCAATATTTGCGTCCGGTTGTCTATGTGCTGATTTTGACGCTGCTGTATGGAATAGTTTGCTTTCTGCTGAACTGGAAAAAACGGGATTGGTTCCACGACCACAGTATGCTGTTGACAATGGCCTTTTTTAACTGTGCCGCCTATGGCGCAATGGCATTGACCGTATATTCTGGGCTTCATTGGCTGGAATCAACGGTTTATGGATTGGGAATCGGTCTTTCCTTTCTGCTGGCTATATTTTTGCTGGAGCAGGGGCGGCACTGTATGAGCATCTGTAATATTCCCAAAGCATTTCGGGGATTGCCGGCAGAATTGGTTTATGTGGGGCTGATTTCCCTTTCTTTATATGGTTTAGTAGGGCATCAGTTGGCGGCATAAAGCAGAGTATGGAATAAATATAGTCTCTCAAGGGTAAGCTTTGTGTAGAAAGACATCAAAACAAGAGGTGAGGCGTTTTGGCAAAAGGACAGAAAAAAATAAAGCGCTACCGGCGCATTTATGGCGGCCGGAGTACTTTGTCAAAGGTAATGGGTATTGTGCTGACTGTTGTCATTTTAGCCGGCATCGCTTGCTTAGGATGGGTACTGTATGAGCCGGTTTCCCAGTTTTTGTCTGGTACAATGAAGGTGCCGGAAAACACGCTGCCATCATCAGAACCGGGAGATGCATCCCAGTTGGCAGAGTCGCTGCCGGAACAGCCACAGACGGATTCTCAGCAGTCGGTAACATTGAACTTGTCACAGGTTAGGGGAGTATATCTCCCGTTGACGGCGTTGCAGAATACTGAACAGTTGAGCCAGACACTGTCGGATTTGAAACGGCAGGATATCAACTGCATTTTGGTCGACGCCAAAAATGCACAAGGTCAGGTGCTGTATCAATCTGCGAATCAAACGGTGGCGGAAGTTGCAGCACAGGCGGCCGGTGCGGTGGATATGGAACAGATTACGGCGTTGGCAAAAGAAAACGGCATGACAGTAATCGCAAGAATTTACGCATTTCGGGATCCGCTTAGTTCTCTGATTTTGAAAAAAGCGGCGGTAAAATATCAGGATACTGAAATGCTTTGGCTGGATAATTCAAAGGAAAACGGCGGAAAAAGCTGGCTGAGCCCCTATTCCGAAGTGGCGCAAATGTATATTGCGGATCTGTCTTTGGAGTGTGTGCGCGCCGGTTGTTCTGCAATTATGCTGGATGGAGTGCAGTTTCCCGCTGGATATAGTCTGGAGCTGGCGGGATACGGTGCACAGACGAAAAGCCGTCAACAGGTGCTGTCTGATTTTGTGCAGGATATGGAAGAACTGCTGAAAGAGAATAACGGAACTTTAATCTATGCGTCCTCTGCCCAAGCGATGCTGGGAATGGAAACGTCTTCTTATGATTCCGGCGGTTTGTATTATCCGATAGAAAATTTCTGTCCGGACGTACGGCCGGCAATTTTGGCAAGTGGGGTCCGTCCCGAATCGCTGACCATGGCGGATCCGGCCGGGCAGCCATACGATACGGTAAAGGCAGTTTTGTTACAGCTGAAGGCTTCGGGTGCGGACAAAAGCTTTTTGCCAATGCTGCAGGCATATACAGATGCGTCATCATCTCTGGAGTACACGGCAGTTCAGATTGAAGAACAGATCCGTGCTTTGGAGGAATCCGGCATAACCGGATATATTTTATACAACGAACAGGGGAACTATCCATTGTCATAAATATTATAGATAAAAAGAAAACCAGGGGAGAATGTGGAATGGCACAAATTCCCTGGTTTTTCTTTTTAGAGACTTTTTTGAGATTACCTTTCTAAGCAAAGATATACCACGGGAGCATTTTGGCATATATTGTATAGCTTTTTTGATATGGCTAAGAAGAAAAGCAGAAAGGCGATGGGATTTCCATCGCCTTTCCGCTTGTGGGTTTGACAAGTTATTCTTCCATCTGACGTCCAAGAAAAGAAGCAGCGGCACTGATGAGTTTCACATCTGCTTCACTGGCAGCTGCGGTGGAATCTTCTTTCAAGAACATAACAGCGCCGCAGACATCCCCCGCGGACAAAATTGGGGCAGCGGCTAGAGCCAGGCGGTCAGAGCCTTCTACCGGCTGTAATCTGCCTGCGTTGGAAGCGGTCAGAGTAAAGGTCTGTCTGGCCTCCATCATTTCCTCTAAAGATGGGGATACCCGCCGCTCCAACAGTTCTTTTTTGGGGATACCGGAGACGGCGACAACATGATCCCGGTCGCAAACGACCACCGGGGAACCGCCGGTTTTATGCAGCACCTCAGCGTAAATGCCGGCAAACCCTGAGAGTTCACCGATAGGAGAATATTTTTTAAAGATGACCTCTCCGTCGTTATCTGTGTAAATTTCCAACGGGTCACCTTCTCGAATCCGCATAGTCCGTCTGATTTCTTTTGGGATGACGACCCGACCTAGATCGTCAATTCGTCTGACAATTCCAGTGGCTTTCATATTTAAAGTTCCTCCGTGCGTTTATTCTTTGCCTTATGGCATGTTTACAGGATCGTCCGGCTCAGAGATGATGTTAAAAACAGTGGATACGGCATTGGCCGTTGAAATCCTTCGTTTTTACCGGGACGATGGATGTCAGGATCAGTAGTTCTATTGTTTGCCAGAACGGGATGATTATTCTCTTTTGTTTGACCTGTTTTTGCCGTATCCGACGAGATTTTCCATGCTTTTTGGAAGATGTCGGATTCTTTTTTAGTTTGGGATTTTTTGTGGCTGTTATGCGCCCAAAAAACAGAAAAATAAAAAAGCCTTTTGCTTTTTTGCAAAGGGCTTTTTGTTCATCAAGGCGGGGCGGAAGTAAAGCCGCGATTAAAACAAACGAATTGCACCGAACAGACCGTAAGAACCGATTACCATAACAATTCCCGCAGCAAGCACACCTAAAAAGATCATGGGAAGCGCCTGACGCATTTTCATATTCAGAAAAGTTGCTACCAAAACGCCAGTCCAGGCACCGGTGCCTGGCAGTGGAATCGCCACAAGCAAAAACAGTCCCCATTTGGCGTATTCGTTGATTTGATCCGCCTTTTTAACCAGTTTTTCTTCGTACCAATGGGCCAGCTTGGAAAAAAGCGGAACGGTTTTCAGCCAGTCGAGGATCTTACGGCCAAATAACAGCAGAAAAGGGATGGGAACCATATTGCCAATGACCGATACGATCAGCACAATAACCCAGTTCATGTCCAAAGCGGCTCCCAAAATGACTGCTCCTCGCAGTTCAATCAAGGGGATCATGGAAATGATGAACAAAGCAAATTCGTTTCCCAAAAAGGTAAGAGCATTAAAAATCGTTTCCAAATTCGGTTCTCCTTTACCAAAAGCATTGAGCAGAAGGCATAATTTTCTTTACCATTGGTGCTTTTCTATTCTTCTATACCATAAACAAAGAAAAAGCACGATTATTTCAGGTAAAAGAAAAGAGCCTGTCCAATAAAGCACTACAGACTCTTTTATCTTAACAAATTCTTTTTGAAAAGGGAAGTTTATTTTTCTTTTTGCTCCATTAAACGGCACATTGCAGCAGCGAAAGCGGCAGAATCTTCCGGAAGCATACCTTCGCGAATGAGAGCCTGCCCATATAAAAGCTCGGCATAATCTGCCAAATCTTCTTTGTGTTCGGAATATAATTTTTGCAGGACCGGAAAAATTTCATGGTCGGGGTTTAATTCCAGAACACGTTCTGCTTTTACCTTTTGCTCTCCGGGCATAGCGCCCAGCACCCGCTCCATCTCCAGAGATACCGGGCCTTTGGCGGTAAGACAGCAGGCCGCGTTTTTAAGCCGCCCGGACAAACGAACCTCAGTCACTCGCTCTCCCAATGCCTCTTTGATTGCGCCAAACAAATCCTTGTTTTGTTCCTGCTGCTTTTTGGTTTCTTCCTTTTCCTTTTCACTTTCCAATCCGAGATCATTGGATGAGACCGAACGAAACTCTTTTTCTTGATAAACCGGCATCATCTTGGTGACAAATTCATCCACGTCCTCGGTAAAATAAAGAATTTCGTATCCTTTGTCTTTGACCAGCTCGGCCTGCGGCAGCTGATCGATGCGCTCCAGCGAATCGCCGCATGCGTAGTAAATATATTTTTGGTCTTCCGGCATCCGGCCAATATATTCTTCCAATGTGGAAAGCTTTTTTTCGTGGGAGGAATAGAACAACAAAAGATCGCTCAACAGTTCACTGTTCGCCCCGAAAGAGGAATAAAGGCCGTATTTTAACTGCCGGCCAAAACCTTTCCAGAAAGTCTCATATTTTTCCCGGTCATTTTTGAGCATAGACAAAAGCTCAGATTTAATCTTTTTTTCCAAACGGGATTCAATGAGCTTTAACTGGCGGTCGTGCTGGAGCATTTCGCGGGAGATGTTCAAAGACAAATCCTGAGAATCCACTAAACCTCGGACAAAGCTGAAACAATCAGGCAGCAGATCGGCGCATTTATCCATGATCAGAACACCGCTGGCGTACAGCTGCAGCCCTTTTTCAAAGTCCCGGCTGTAATAATCAAAAGCGGGTTTTTCCGGGATAAACAGCAGCGCGTTGTAGGTAGAAGCGCCTTCGGTAGAACTATGGATCACCCGCAGGGGGTCGTTGTAATCGAAAAATTTGTCTTTATAAAATTGACAGTAATCTTCGTGCGATATCTCGCTTTTGTTTTTTCTCCAGATGGGTACCATGCTGTTGAGCGTATCCACTTCGGTATAAGACTCGTACTCATCGGAATCTTCTTTTTTTCGGTTTTTGGTTTTTTTCATTTTGATAGGGTAGCGGATATATTCCCGGCCGCCGATCTGGTCGATGAGCGTGAGCACTGGCTGCGGCAGGCTGAATGGCTCTGTACCGATGATGGAATCCACCATGGCGCGGATCACCTGCGGGGTCAGGGAATTGAATACGGTGTACAGCATGGATGTCGCGATTGCGAGGATGAAATATAGATAGGAACCTTTTAAAAAACGCATAATCATGCTTTTTCGGTCGGTCTTTTTTGGTTTCAAATAAATCCCTCCTTTTGGGGTTTGAAAAAGGTGAATCCGGAAAAAAGCCGGTGTCCGACACCAGCAAACCGTCTTGGCAATGGGCTGTATGGCAAAGACGGGGCGCCAACTCATGTTTCAGTATAAAGTATAGAGTAAGTCTAAGGTCAATAAGAATTGTAAAATTTGTAAAAAGTAGCGGGGGAAAAAGGTTGATATTTGGACAAGTCGAAAACAGCGAGATCCGATTCCAAGAAAAAACCCCTGGAAGCGATGCTCCCAGGGGGATAGCAGCGGGAAAATGCTGCGGTCTGGCGGAAATAAACGGATAATTTTTATTTAGCGTGAATGTTAATATACTCGGCACGCAGCTTGGAATACATGATTTTTTGGCTGCTGTAAAGACCATAGTAGCCAGACAGCATAAAGCTGACGCCGCAGGCGATGGCGAACAGGATCAGACCCTGTGCACCGAACAGCTCAATGCTTAATATTATGGAAGCAATGGGGCTGTTGACCACGCCGCAGAATAGGGCGATTAGCCCGACTGCCGCGGCAAAGCCCGGGTCAAGCCCCAAAAGAGATCCGGCGACACAGCCAAAGGTAGAACCGATAAAAAAGGTGGGGACAATTTCACCGCCTTTGAATCCCGCGCCAATGGTAACGGCAGTAAAAAGAATTTTCAGCGCAAAAGCTTCGGGCCGGGCGCTGCCGCCGGTGGCTGCCGTGATGACATCCATTCCGGCGCCGTTATAAGCGTTGGTACCCAGCAGAAGGGTCAGCAGGATGATGGCGGCGCCTCCGCAGAAGGCTCGCAGATAACCGTTTGGAATCCATTTTTGCAGATAGTGATGGGTTTTGTGCATAGCCAGGCAAAATACAATGGAAAGCAAAGCGCACAGAGCGGACAGGCCGATTACCTGGAAAATGCTCCCGATGGTGGGAGATGGTACATGGGTCAGGGAGAAACGAACCGGTTCGGCGCCAAAGAATACCGACACGCCATAGGCAGTCAGGGAGGAAATGATGCAGGGCACCAGCCCCGCATAGTAAATCACACCAATGCTGATAACCTCCATGGCGAAAAAGGTAGCGGTCAAGGGAGTTCCGAACAATGCGGCAAAAACAGCGCTCATACCGCACATGATGAGGATATGCTGGTTCTTTTCATCCAGACGGAAACGCATTTTCTCAAAAAG
>ERZ773108.3926-NODE-3926-length-10849-cov-4.354178_pt1 | contig 10849 bp, 8 predicted proteins | sample MGYA00580570_ERZ773108 | MGnify/ENA primary metagenome ERZ773108 (study PRJEB29015, sample SAMEA2737840) | human gut metagenome | biome: human gut; feature: human-associated habitat; material: faeces | place: China | collected 2012 ...
GAGGTTGGAAAGCGGCTCGTCCATGCAGATTATCGCCGGACCCGTGACGAGGGCGCGGGCGATGGCGACACGCTGCTGCTGGCCGCCGGAGAGCTGCGAGACGGCCTTCTTGAGCTGCTCGTCGCTGAGGTCGACCTTCTTTGCGATCTCGCGCACGCGCTTGTCGACCTCCGCCTTCTTCATTTTCTTGATCTTGAGACCGAAGGCGATGTTGTCGTAAACCGTCATCGTCGGGAACAGAGCATAGCTCTGAAACACGATGCCGATGTTTCTGTCCTCGATGGGGACATGGGTGATATCCTTGCCGCCGACAATAACGGTGCCTTCCGCTGGCTCAATGAAGCCGGTGAGAGTGCGCAGGGTCGTAGTCTTGCCGCAGCCGGACGGGCCGAGGAAGGTAAAAAACTCTCCCTCTTTCACATGTACGTTGATGCCGTGCAGCGCGGTAAAGTCGCCGAACTTCACGACGATGTCATTGAGCCTTATCATAGCGGTTCTCCTTGATTCCGATAAATTTATTTAGTGATATGGCGAGCCGAAAGGCTCGCCATATCCAAATGCTTTTTAGTTAAAATCGATCAGCCTGCTGCCTGAGTCAGGGTCGCCCAGTCAAGGTTGTCCCAATCGGGCTCAGCAACTGCTGCGCTCTGGTCTGCCCAGTAGAAGCCGAGGTTGGTCATGATGTTGGTCCACTCGCTGGAGTGAGCGGCAACGTACTCGGCATAGTTCATATCGGTGCCTTCAACATTGGTGAGGGCGAAGTTCTTCAGAGTGTAGATAGCGGGAACGCCATCGGGGTAGAGGATGTCGGCAGCGGCGGTGTTGCAGGGATAGGAGTCGAACTCTTCGCCCCATGCAGCCTGAACGTCAGCGGAACCGAACCACTCTGCGAAGGCCTTGACAGCCTCGGTCTCTTCCTCGGTACGGCCGGCCTTATCAAGGATGCCGATGTACTCTGCGATGTAGTAGGTGCCGTCGTCTATGTCAACGAGCGCCCAGTTCTCAGGCTCCATGGTGCCGAGCAGGGGATTCTCGGAGCTGTCAGCGGCGGAGTCGATCTTACCGTAGAGAGAGGAGGAGTAGAAGGTGGAGACCTGTACGTCGCCCTTGTTCAGGGGCTGGAAGCCGTACTTGTAGTCGTCATCGGAGGAGTAAACGCCGTCGGCGCAGTACTTCCACAGGGTCTTCCAACCGTCGAGGCTGATGCCGCCGGCTTCGGAAGTGGGATCAACAAAAGCGTAGAGCATTGCGGAGTTGATGTTGGCGTTGGTCGTGCCGCCGACCTTGTTCTGGCGGTACCAGCTGTAGCCGCAGTCAACGATGTCTGCCCAGTGCTGGAAGTGCAGAGCCTCGCCGTTGGTGCCGAGCTCATCGGTACGGTAAAGCATCAGGACGTTCTGGATAACAAGGCCGTAAGCCGCGCCGGGGTATGCGTACTCACCGACTTCTGCTGCCCAGGAGGGAGTCCAGTCGACCAGCTTGAGGTTCTCGTAGGTGCCGCCGACGACCTGGCTCCAGCGGGTCTCATTCAGACCGAAGAGGATGTCGCCGTCCTTGTTCTCATTTGCGGCCTGGATGGCTGCGGTGTCACCGGAGATGACGCTGTTGTCATCGATGGAGATGGTGAAGCCCGCGTCCTTTGCCTCGTTAATGAGCCAAGTGGTACGCTCGGTGGAGTTGGAGTTGGAGTAGATGCGGATGGTGTAGCCGGAATAATCCTTCTCGGCTTCTGCGGGCTCGGCAGCGGTATCAGCCGCGGGAGCCTCGGTTGCAGCAGCGGTGGGAGCGGAGCTCTGGCCGCATGCGCAGAGAGCAAAAACCATTGCAAGCGCGAGGATCAGTGCAAGTGCTTTTTTCATCGTGTAGATCTCCTTTTTAAAATTTCAGCTTTTTGTCACTGCGAATATGTGACAAGCTGATACTATTATAAAGGCTTTTGTCCCAAAAAGGGACGGGACAAAACTGCGATAACACCGCGAATTCTGTCCGCACCCGCTCCCGGCGCAACGAAATTTCGAGGCCGTTTTTGTGCACATTCAACAGTTTCGGTACATTCTGGCCGTATTGCCCATCATTCGACTTTGCTCAGCCTCGCAGAGTTTTTCGCCGCGCACGGCGAAAAATAATTCGGATCATTTTTCGCAAGGGCGTGTACCTTGCGAAAAATCCCTCTCGCTCAGAGAGTGTCGAGCGAAGCGAGGCACGGGTCTGAGCGCAAGCTTTCTCGCAAAAGTCTTTAGACTTTTGCGACGTCAGCGACATCTATCCTGATACTCGGACGGGGCAAGCCCGGTGAGCTTCTTGAAGGTGCTGCCGAAATAGGCAACGTCCTTATACCCCACCATGCCCGCCACCTCGTATACCTTGCAGCGGCTGTCGCGCAGAAGCTTCATCGCCATGTGTATGCGGTACTGCGTGAGATATCCGACGACGGTGTACTTCGTCTCCTTCTTGAACACATGGCTCAAGTGCCCCTCGCTCACGCCGAGGTGCTGGGCAATCTCGGTTATGTTTATGGAGCTCTCGGCATAGTGCTCAGAGATATATTCCATCGCTTCGAGCACGTAGCGGCTCTTGTCGCCCTTGGCAAGCGGCAGCTCATCGGAGACGCTCAGGCCGCTTTTCTCCTGCTCCTTGCGGTGGATGCGCTCGATAGCGGCGACAAGCTCCTTATCCTGAAAGGGCTTGAGCAGGTAGTCGTCCGCGCCGAACTGGAGCGCGGAGCGCGCGTAATCAAAGTCACTGTACGCCGTGAGCATGATGACGTGCGCGCGGCTGCCGCGGCGGCGCAGCTCTTGCATCATGGCGATGCCGTCCATCTTCGGCATGCGCACATCGGTGATTATAAGATTCGGGCTGTACTGCTCGGCGGCGGCTATGCCCTCCTCGCCGTTCGACGCCTCGCCCACAACGACGCAGCCCATCGAAGCCCAGTCCACGCCGAGGACTATCCCGCGGCGCACGACCGCCTCGTCGTCAACGATCAGAACCTTCAGCATTGTCCGTTTTCTCCTTCATCTTCATCGGCAGCCTCAGCTCGACGCAGCTTCCCTCCCCGGGCGCAGCGCTTGCCGAGATGCCGTATTCCTCGCCGTAATACAGGCGCACTATCCTGTCAACGTTTCTCAGCCCCAAGTGCCCGGCGGGCATTTCGCGGTCGGGGCTGTTGAGCCGGTCAAGTATTTCCTGAGGGATACCCTCGCCGTTATCCTGCACGCTCAGCACGAGTGTGCCGTTCTCCTCACGCGCGGTGAGCTTCACATAGCCGTCGTCCATGTCCGCGACGCCGTGGATCATCGCGTTTTCCACAAGCGGCTGGGTTATCAACTTCGGCACGATGCAGTGCTGGAAGCGCTCGTCCACATCCGTCTCCCACGCGAAGCGGTCCTCAAAGCGCAGAGACTGGATATCGAGGTACTTTTCCAGCAGCTCAAGCTCCTCTTCGAGCGTTATAAAGCTATCCCCGGATATCCCCGCGCGAAGAAGCGCGGCAAGGTTCGTCGCCATCGAGGCGACCTGCGGGACATGGTTCGTCACGCCGAGCCACTTCACGCTGTCGAGCGTGTTATACAGAAAATGCGGGTTGAGCTGCGCCTGCATCATGGATAGCTGCAGTTCGTTTATCTCGCGCTCGCGCTGCACCGAGTGCTCAAGGTTCTGGCAGTACTCACGCGTCATGCGGTTGAAGCTCGCGGTGAGTCTGCCCATCTCATCGCTGCGGTCGCTGACAAGCTCGGTGTCGTATTCGCCCTTTTCGACCCTGCCCATGGCGCTGTCAAGCTCGTTCACCGGCTTTGAAAGGTAGCGGCTTATGAGCCATGCGCACAGCAAACTCAGCACAAGGCACAGCAGTCCCATCATGAAGCAGGTCCGGTATATCGTGTCCGTCACCTGTGAGGTGTAGACCTTCGGCTGCTGGAGCACTAAGGTGAAGCCCGTGTCGGGCAAAGTGCGCAGATAGAAATTATACTCTCCCGCTCCGTTCAGGGAGCCGGTTTTGAGCAGCTGGCCGCGCAGCGCGTCGATCTTCTCCGAAGAGCCGATGCTGTCCGAGGAATACACCTGCCGCCATGTCCCGTCGAGCAGGAGCACGTCGTTCTCGCGGACAAATTCATTGCCGAGAATGGCGTTGAAGCTCTCCTGTGACACATGCGCGAGTATATAGCCCAGCACCGTCCCGCTGTGCGTGCGCACGGCGCGCGCCATAACAAGGCCGCCGCCCTCGTCCGCCTGACAGCTCAGTCCATCGCTCTCCTCCGCAAGGCGCAGCGCGCCCCAGTGCAGGGGGAGCTTTTCATCCGTCAGGCTGACCGCGCTCGTGTAGCGGCGGCTGCCGTCGCTGTCGTATACGTTAAAGTCCACGGAGCCGCGCAGCCCGCTCGTTGCAAGGTACAGCACCTGATACAGCAGCTTTGAGTCACTGCCGCCGCGCCGCAGCGCGCTGCGTACGACGATGCTGTCGGCAAGCCCTGCGGTCACGGAATCGACCTCGTCATATAATCCGTCAAACTGCTGCTCTATCCCGCCGAGCTCCTCAAGCGCCTGCTCGCGCAGCTGGCGGCGGCTCTGGCTCATGGCGATCTGCATGATGAAGATATCGCACAGCAGCATCGGCAGCAAGGTGACGAGCAGGACGGTAACAAATATCCGGTTCCGAAAAGAGCTCTTTATCCAGCCTTTCATCCCGCCGCACCTCCGTTCCAGAGGCTCAGTATCTCACCCCGCCCGGTGCTCGCCGCGGCAAGGTCATAGTCAATAAGAGTGATCGCGCTGCCGTCGTCCTTTGTAATGTCCGCATCGGTGCAGACGCTGCGGCGGTGCATAAGCTCCGGCAGCAGACGCTGCATATCCGGGGAGAGCAGGAAGTCTATGAACGCCTCGGCGTTTTCGCGGTGGGCGCAGTTATTGACGATCGCCGCGCCGTCGGGTATCGCGCTTGTTCCCTCCTTGGGGTAGACTATCGCAATGTTGTAGCCCTCGGCAATGCCGCTGAGAGCTATGTCCTCCACCGTCACGCCGATGTAGCATTTGCCCTCGGCCACGGTACTCACGACGTCCCCCGAACTCGGGAGAATTTTCCCCTCAAGATTCTGTCTGAACTCCGGCAGCAGTTCATCCCCGCCGCCGAGAGCCTGAAGCATCGTACATAGGGCTGTGTAGCTCGAACCCGAGACATTGGGATCGGCAAAAGCTATCCTGCCGCGCCAAGCTTCGTCGAGCAGGCTGTCCCAGCCCGATGGCATGTTGCGGCGCACAAGCTTTGTGCTATATATAAGCACGACCGGCAGCACCGAAAACGGCGTATAGCTGCCGTCCGCGCTGCGGTACTCAGGGAGTATCCTGTCGTTATAAACGCTGGTATAAGGGCTGAAACAATCCGAATATGCGCTGATGTTGTCGACCCCGCCGCCGAGCATAAGGTCGCAGTCCGTGCCGCCCGCGGCGATCGCGTCGAGCAGCACCGCGGCGTCCCCGGTCTTGACCTTGACCCATACGCCTGTGCGCTGCTCGAATTCCTTGACTATCGGCTCGTATACCTCCGCTCGGTGCGAGGTGTATATCACAAGGCGCTTATCCTCCGGCGGGGCAAAGCCGCCCTGATCCTGCGCGGCATCGCCTGCGCAGCCGGAAAGCAGCAGCGCAAGGGCAAGCGCGATGATGGATACCCGTTTCATAGTAAGCACGCTCCTTTGAATGTTTTCCTAATATTTGTCTTTCTGCTTATATAAACGCATCGGGAGAGGAAAATGTTTCAAGGAATGGGAAAAATTTTGAAAAAACTCCCGCCGGGAAAACCAGCGGGAGTAGACTATATTACGCGGCCTGTTCAATTTTGCCTATTTTGTGCTTCTTGACATAGCGGAAGTAGATCATATACGCAAGCGAGGTCAGACCCCAGGTGATGGGGTAGGCCACGGCGACGGTGGAGATATCGTTATGCAGCGGCACGATGGTGAATATCCACACAACGCGCGCGATGCAGATGCCGACGGCGGTGATGATAAACGGCACGAGCGTATCGCCGATGCCGCGCAGGCTGCCGCTGTACACCTCGACCGGGACATACAGCAGGTACCACGGCATGATGTAATAGATTATGCGCATGGCGAGCGCTATAACGTTCTGGTCGGTCGTGAAGATCACAAGGAGGTATTTGCCAAGCGTCAGGAACAGCGCACTTATCAGAACGGCAAAGACCGAGGTCATTATCATGCAGTCGCGTATGCTTTCACGCACACGCTGCATGCTGTTTGCGCCGAAATTCTGCCCGACGAAGGTCATGACCGCAAGCCCCATCGCGCTGAGCACCAGCCATGTAAAGGCGTCGACCTTGCCCATGGCGACCCATGCCGCAGCAGTGTCCGTACCGAAGCGGTTGATGGCTGTGAGGATTATCATGTTGGAGATAGAGTAGAGCACTGCCTGAAGCCCAGAGGGCAGGCCGATGTGCACGGTACGGCGCATGATCCGCCAGTCCGTGCGCAGCTTGGAAAGCTCAAGCCTGACGCTCTCCTCGGTCTTCGGCCGGGCGAGAAACCAGCATATCATCACTGCGCTCAGCAGCTGCGAAAGCGCCGTCGCGATCGCTGCGCCCGCGACGCCCATTTTGAATGTGACGACGAACAGCAGGTCGAGCACCACATTTATAAGGCAGCAGGCAATGAGAAAATACAGCGGGTGCTTGGAATCACCGACCGCGCGCAGGATAGCGGAGCCCATGTTGTAGACCATGCCGGGGATCATCGCCATGTACACCCAGCGCATATACACGATGGAGTCGGCCATCGTGTCCTCAGGCGTTTCCATGATGCGCAGCAGCGCAGGCGCTGTGAGGATACCAACAACGGTCATTATGGCGCCGCACGCGATGGCGAGGATCATCGCCGTGTGTACAGAGCGTGAGGAATCCTCCGCGTCGCGCGCGCCGTAATACTGCGCGACGATGACGGCCGCGCCAGAGGTGACGCCGGTGAAGAAGCCGATAAGCAGATTGAGTATCTGCGAGGACGAGCCGCCGACTGCGGCCAGCGCCTCCTTGCCGACGAAGCGGCCGACTATGACCGCGTCAACAGTGTTGTAAAGCTGCTGGAAAAACGTGCCGAGGAGCACCGGGAGAAAGAACAGCATCAGCTGCTTCCAGATAACACCCTCGGTGATCCCGTTATATTTTGAACTATTCATTTTTATCACCTATATTACACCAACAGTTTTGAAGATCATTGCCCACAGGAAAAGCGTCAGTGAGCACAGCGCGCTTGTCGCGACAACGGCGTTGCCCGCAAGCTTTGCGTCGCCGCCCATCTGCTGCGCCATTGTGAATGAGGCGATCGCTGTGGAGGAGGCAAAAGCTCCGAGGAGTGAGGCAAATTCCACGCCGCGGAAACCGATCATACATGCAAGCCCCAGCACGACTGCCGGGATGATGATAAGTCTGCCTATGACTATTGCGGACACGGTTTTAAGATCGTCCCGCAGGTCGCTGAACTCGAAGAAGCCGCCGAGCAGAAACAGCATAATGGGAGAAGTCGCGTTTGCGAGCTGTGCGGCTGCATGCTCAAGCCCGGAGGGCAGCCGCAGCTTCAGCAGCTGGAAGGCAATGCCGATGAAGGTTCCGACTATCATGGGGTTTTTGAGAATGTCAACGACAAGACCGAGCCTGCTTTTCTTCGCGCCGCCGAAGTGTTCGAGCGTAATGACAGCAAGGATGTTATAGAGCGGGATAACCGTTGCCAGCAGCACAACGACGCAGCCGAAATCCGACCCGGCGGGCATGAGCTGCTGCGCCAGCGGCAGACCGATGATGACGAAGTTGCTGCGGTAGAGCGCCTGAATAATAACGCCGCGGCGCTCAGGTCGTCGCTCCGTCCGCTTGACTATCTGCATGCTGACAAACCATTCTGCCAGCACTCCGAGCAGCGCAAAGCACAGGAGCTTTACATTGAACGAGGCTGCAAGGTCGGATACATATATATTATAAAAGACCATGACCGGTATAAAATACCGGAAGATCAATCGGTTAAAGCGGAAAACATCCTCACGCTTTATATCGCCCAATCGGCGCGCCATGTAGCCGAGAGCGATGATAATGAATATCGGAGCAACTGCGTTCAGGCATACGATAAAGTTTTCCAAAGCGTTCCCTCCGATTCTGAAGATTCGCGTTAAGAGCAAGTATACGAGCAAGATATGTAAAAAGCAATCCGGCAGCTCAAAAATCATCGAAATAGCCAAAACCGGCTCGAAACCGCTTCATAGAGTATACAACTTTATGGCATGAAACGGGCAGAAAATCCGGCGTGAACCTGTAAGTCACGCCGGATTTAGCACTTTAATGTTGCAGATTAGTACAGACTTATTCGTCCTTGCTGCGCTTAGAGTCTATGCGCAGGTAGACGACCACGCCGACCAGAGCGGCCAGAGCGAGGAAGCCGACGATGCCGAAGAATATGAGCTGGGTATTATTGCCGCGGTCATAGCTGCCGTTGTCGGAGCTCGTGCGGGTGGGCGTCGCCGTCGGGGACGGGGTAGGCGTTGTCTCCGGTTCAAAGCTGACCTCGGCAAGATCGGTATAGACAGGGTCACTCGTGACGCCCTCGCGGGTGTTCATCACGGCGACACAGTAGTACATCGTGCCCTCGGTCTGGGTCGGGGTATAGCTTGCTTCAGTCGCGCCGTCAATGGGGGTAGCCATGCCGCGGTTGTTCACATTCGTGCTGTACCACTGATAGCTCAGCTCGCCGTTGTTGGGGGAGGTGGCCTGAACGGTCAGTGTGCAGGTCTCGCCCTTCTTGAGACGGGTGCTCTGAGGGGCAACGTTGATGTTCGGCGTCTTTGTGGTGAGGCCGTTGTTGCCGAGATCAGTTCCGCTGTTCTGGTCGCTGCTGCCGTTGGTGGAATTATTCGTGTTGTTGTTCGTGTTGTTATTGCTGTTATTATTGCTGCTGTTGTTGGCGCTATTGTTATTATTCGTATTGTTATTCGTGGCCTTGACGGTTATGCGCGCGCCGTTGGAGTAGGAAGCGCCGTTGGCGTTTTCGAACTTTGCCTCCACGCACCATTCATTGAGCGAGGAGGGAATATTGCTGAGCGTCAGGCGCTCGGTGCCGAGACCGTCAACGCTGAGTCCGGGGAAATAATCCGGGCCGTCGGCGGCGTTATATGTAACGGTCGTGTCCTTGCTGACGAGACGCCAGGTTATCTTCGTTGCGTCGTCCGCGCGGGCGACGAACTGCGCGCTGCCGCCGGGCTCGACAGTCTCACCCGTGGGGTGCTTCGTGATGTGCGGCGGGTTGCCGGTCGCGGGAGCCTTGGTAGGTGTCGTGCCGCCGGTGATGGAGAGGTTGATTATAAAGGAATAGGTGCCGTTCTCAGTGACGACATTGTAGCTGCTGGAATAGTTGCCGGCAGTGGTGGGCGTTCCGGCCATGTAGATGCCGTAATCGTCCCATGACAGGCTCAGCCCCGCGGGAAGGGAACCCGCGTATTTTTCATAGGACTTTATGACAAGGTTGCTGCTGAACACCTGGATGCTGCCGATGTCTGTACCGACTTCAAAGCTGTTGACATAGTCCGCGCCCGCACTCAGCCCCGGCAGGGCAAGCGCCACGCAGAGCACAAGCGTGAGCGAAAGCAGAAGCTTCATGGTTTTACTTTTCATCTTTTTCATTCTCCGTTTTCTTTTTGTCTTAAAAATATTATAGCACAGCGGTATTTTCCCTGCAAGCCGGGAAGCCACGATTTTGCACTCATTTTGCAATCTTAATATATTGACGCAGAAAAGCAAAATATGTTTCAGCTTTCTGCAGAGATTCTTTTTTGTAGACAATTACAATTCACTTTCGCGGCGCGGCATGATAAAATCGTCCGCGTCTGAAAGGAGTGGCTGCAATGAAGAATAAGACCCGTATGATGATCCTCGCGGCGCTGTTCGCGGCGCTTACCGCGGTCGGCGCGTTCATCCGTTTCCCGCTCGGGACAATGTCGGTGACGCTGCAATTCATGTTCACTGCTATGGCCGGTGTGCTGCTCGGCGCGAAATGGGGCGCGGTGTCGCAGACTGTGTATGTCGTGCTCGGGCTTGTCGGGCTGCCGGTGTTCACGATGGGCGGCGGTATCGGCTATGTCATGCAGCCGAGCTTCGGCTTCCTGCTGGGGCTCATACCCACGGCGTGGGTGATAGGCCGCCTGACCGAAAAGGAAAACGGGCACTGGCGCATTGCGCTTGCCTGCCTTGCGGGGCTTGCGGTGCTGTACCTGATCGGCCTGCCGTATATGTACCTGATAATGAAGCTTTATCTGCACAAGTCCATCACCGTGTGGACGGCGGTAAAGGCCGGGATGCTGGTCTATCTGCCGGGCGACAAGATCAGCGGACTCAAAGAGGCAATCAAGATTCTCGACGGCGTGGAGGACATTCAGATCTGCAAGCTGACGGCCAGCGACGTCGTGCGCCACGTGCTCGTGCAGCGGATCGTCGCCGCCTACGATGCCTACGAAAAAACGCGCCCGCCTGAGCAGCCGCGCAAATTTATAAAGAGGAATTCGAAATGAAACATTCCATTGTCATCACGAGTGAAAAGAAGGGCCTCGCCACGATCCCCGTCCGGCAGCACATCAAACGCTGCATCACGGCGGCGCTCGACGTGCAGGGCGTGGACGTTCCCTGCGAGATCAACGTCCTCGTCACCGACGACGCGGGCATCCGCGCCATCAACAAGGCGTACCGCGACATCGACCGCGCGACCGACGTGCTCTCGTTCCCGATGTTCGAATTGACGCCCGGCGAACTGCCCGAGGACTGGAGCGAGTACCGCGACCCGGCGACGCATAAAGTCCCGCTCGGCGATAT
>ERZ773108.3931-NODE-3931-length-10832-cov-4.789366_pt1 | contig 10832 bp, 7 predicted proteins | sample MGYA00580570_ERZ773108 | MGnify/ENA primary metagenome ERZ773108 (study PRJEB29015, sample SAMEA2737840) | human gut metagenome | biome: human gut; feature: human-associated habitat; material: faeces | place: China | collected 2012 ...
CATTCATGCCTGATATGAATTACTGCGGATACCTTTAAAGTATTGGACGGGAATTGACTGGACAGGATATAATAAAAGTATCGATATTCGGTGAACGGTTTTGAAAAGGATGATCAATCGGTTGTTCGATATAGAAAGGTGCCGGTGTGTCTGTTGCCTTTGGTGATGTGGTCGGATCGGTATCCGGTTTTGTGGTCGGTTTGAGCGTTGGTTTTGGCGATGCGGTCGGATCATCCCCCTCCGGACATTTGCCCAGTCCGGTTACTGTAAAGGTAATGCAGATCTCATCCCCTTTGCTGATCGGAATAATCTCGTCTCCCAACGCCTCCTGTGAACGCTCCAGTCCACTGTATGCATTTCTGAACTGCAGACGCCACTGTCCATTCTCATCTATAGTGTAACTGATCTTATCCGGATCAAATGTGATCGGAGTTCCATTCACTGTAATCTCATCCACCTGAATATTCATATCAGGATTTTTCTCTTCTTCGGTTACATCCGTATCCAGACTCAATACTAAAATGTCCGAGTCAGACCCCTTCACCGTATAAGAAATCTTATATGTCTTATCTCCGCTGACAATCACGGAATCTCCGGTCTTGCCAAAGGTGGAATCTCCCCAGTCAGATCCGGCATATCCCATGGACATTGTGACCTTTGTAGTCGATACCGGCTCTGACGGTGTTCCGGTTGGCTTTGCACTTGCAGAAACAATCGGACTGCCTGTCGGCGGTACAACAGGACTACCGGATGGTTCTCCTGTCGGCGGTACTGACGGACCTTCCGACGGCAGACTTCCCTGTACTGTCACGGTACAAGACGCTGTCTTGGCACCACTATTGGTTTTTACAATTATAACGGCAGAGCCTGTGCCAACTGCCGTGACAGCTCCACCTGATACAGTCGCTGCCTTTGTATTGCTTGATGTCCAGGTAACTGTTTTGTCTGTGGCATTCTCCGGCAGAATCGTCTCCTTCAGCTGATATGTTTCACCAACCTTAAGAGTCACTGCCTTGGCATTTAATGAAACCTCCGTTACTGCCACTGGTTCTACTGTGACGTTGCAGACTGCCTCAAGCCCGCCATCCTTCGATGTTGCTGTGATCTTTACCTTACCATATGCTTTTGCCTGTACCAGACCCTTCTGATCTACGACAGCTACATCCTCATTGTCACTGCTCCAGATCACATCCTTATATTCCGCATCCTTCGGATAGATCGTCGCGGTCAGCTGCAGGAAATCTCCGATTGTCATAGTATGTGATGTTACATCCAGTGTAATATTATTCACACCCTGATATACCTTAACCGGACAGCTCTTTGTCACACTGCCTGCCATTGCAACGATCTCTGCCTCACCAAGACCAACTGCCTTGACCACTCCATCCTCCACGGTAGCAACCTCTTCATTGGAGGATGTCCATGTCAGCTCATCAGAAGTATCGACCGGAGTCAACGACGCTGTCAGACGAATGCTCTTGTCCTTAGCAATCTCGATCTTTTCTTTGCTCAGGGTAATGCCCGTTGCCGGAGCATTCAGCGCCTCAAACTTAAATCCATTGTCTGAAGCAAAGCTCTCTGCGTATGTTCCCTTAACGCCGTGGATCGTTGTCTTATCTTTATAGGAAAGTGCTGATGCGTCCACAGAGGAAACATTTCTGTTAAAGGTAATGTCGGTCAGCTTCGTACAGTTTGCAAATGCACTGGCATTTACCGTTGTAAACTGATATGGAAGGATCACCTTCTGAAGAGCCGGATCCTCGTAGAAGCAATACTCCGGAATCACCTTCAGACCCGCTCCCAGATCCACATCGGCAAGCACATCGCAATACTGGAATGCCCTTTCTCCCAAAGATTCCAGTGTATTTGGCAAAGTAACCTTCGGCAATGCGATATTGTGCTCAAAAGCATAACTGCCAATAGAAGTCAGACCCTCAGAAAGCTTTACATCTGCCAAAGCTTCACAGTGAGAAAATGCCTTGTCTCCAATTGTCTGCACACTTGCCGGTAAGGTAATCTGTGGAAGAGCGGTACAGCCGGAGAAGGCCACATCTCCAATTTTCATTACAGTATCTGGTATTGTAATATCTTTCAATACAGAACAATCTTTAAAGGTACCTTTTTCAATATTTTTAATATTCTTAGGTAAATGTACCTTCTCTAAATTTTTGCATCCTCCAAAAGCATATGATCCAACGGTCAGTACCGTGTCAGGAATATTTATTTCCGTCAATGATGTGCATTTATAAAATGCATCAGAACCAATTGTTGTTACGGTTTCTGGAATTTCTATTTTTTCAATGCTCTCGTTGTTTGCAAACATTCCATAAACAATTTGTGTAGTTTCCTTTTCAAAAGTTATATTTTTCAGATTATCACAGGCTATAAATACTCCCCATTGATAATCATAAATATATTGTCCATAATACTCACTTGTAGTATCTTTAACGCTCTTCGGTATTTCTATACTCTCCAGACTGTCACAATCTCCAAAGGCATAACCTCCCAAGCTTATTAAATTCCTTGATAAGGTTACATCTGACAAGTCACTGCAGGCCAAAAAAGCTGCCCCTTTGATTGTAGTTACACTATCTGGAATTTTAATTTTAGTTATTGAAGTACACCCCATAAATGCTTCCTGTCCAACAGTTATTAAATTTTGTGAAAGCTGAACATCACTTAAAGACGTACAATTCAAAAACGCCTGATCACCAATTAATGTTACAGTGTCCGGAATAGATATTTGTTCAATACTCTCATTATTTGCAAACATTCCCTTTGCAATCTGTGTGGTTCCCTTTTCAAAGATAATTTCTTTCAGATTATCACAGGCTATAAACACTCCCCATTGATAACCGTAAATATATTGTATATAATACTCCTCTGTTGTTGTCTCTATACTTTTCGGTATTTCTATACTTTCCAAGCTGTCACAATCTCCAAAGGCATAGCCTCCCAGACTTAACAAATTTTTTGACAATGTTACGTCTGACAATTTGCTGCAAGCCAAAAAAGCTGCCCCCTTAATGGTAGTGACACTGTTCGGTATAACTACTTTTTCCAAAGAAGTACATCCATTAAATGCTTCTTGTCCTATGGTTGTCAAATTATTTGACAATTGTATATTTTTTAATGAAGTACATTCCTTAAACGCTCTATCATCAATCATTATTACAGTATCCGGAATATTTATTTTTTCAATTCCGGTACACCTATAAAACAATTTCTTTGGTATGTTGGTAATTCCCTCTTCAAAACTTATATTCTTCAAATTAATACAGTCTCTAAAAGGACCTCCCTCACCCTTAAAAAAATCTTTACTATAGCATTCTACAAGCGTCTTTGGAATGCAGACATTATTCAAAGAATTGCAGTACCCAAATGCACTGTCATACATGTATTCCAGATTATCCGAAAGATGAATCTGTGACAGATTCGTACATTCTGCAAACGCAGATTCCTGAATCACCGTCACCGTATCCGGAATCACCACACTCTGCAGATACGTATTCTTCGCAAAGGCACTGCTGCCAATGGCAACCACAGTATAACCATCCAGTGTATCCGGAATCGTCAGCGCCCTGACATTGCCATCATATTTTGTGATGGTTGCATTTCCGTCATCATCTAATGTATATTCAAAAACTTTCTTCTCCACATAAGGTGCCACAAACGCCTGGCTGCCATAGGTATTGCCTACGCCGCTCTGCAGACTTGGTGATGTGTAGTACCCTCTTTTCCCCACACGGGAACTGCTGTCCGGTCTGGTACATGCCGGTACGCAGTTTCCATCTTCAATATGATAGCAAAGCTTCACCGGGCTGTTGGAAGCATCATAAATTGGCTTCTTTCCGCTTGCCATATCATATCCAAATACCTTTACGGAATATCCTGCTTCTGCAAACACATATACCGGCAGATCAATACAGACCTGTGGCTTTTTGCCATCTGTATAAACCTCCATATCAGGAGTGGTCTTAACCCCGACTTCTCCGTAAACCTTGCCCTCTGCTGCCATTGGTACTTCAACAGAAAAGCTCAGATCACAGGCAGCCTTCAGCTCTGCCTTTGCGGAAAATCTCCACTGAGGACTGGTATAGTTTGCCAGATGTCTAGGTGCGTGACCCACTTTCTGCTCAACACCTACGACTGCATTTGTAGTAAATCCTACTGTTGCAGATCCCTTGGCAGAACAAACTGCTTTCACTTCAATCTTTCCTACTTGTGCCACAGGAATGGTTCCCAATGTGATCACAAGATCTTTTTTACCTGAAAAGGTAAAGCTTGGATCTACTTTTCCATAAACTGCAAAGCGATATCCGTTTTTATCAATACGATAATCTACCGTAATATCACTGATACTGCAGGTGACGGTTCCGGCACCGATACTCTTTGACACATTAATGCTTTTCACACTTTTAACGCCGGAAATCTTATGCATCCCCTTAACAGTTGTCTGATCCTCGTATTCCACCTCGGCTTCCACACCTTCTGCCGGAATAAAATCTGCCAGATCCGCATCAATGACACCCTCTGCATCTACAGACTCCACTGCATCGTCATACATTACCTTCTCGTTATTGATGATCAGATCATTGCCCTCTTTGGTGATGGATAATGCCTTATATGTATAGGCGATTCCATCTGAATATACGGCAAATACATCGCCCTCTTTCAGCTCCACAGAGGTATCATGTACAATGATCTGACCATCCTCCCCTTTATCAAAGGTAACACTTTCCGGTAATTCGATGACATTGTCTGCAAATTTGTATACATTTTCATGATTCTCTTCTACACCGGAAGCATCTAAAACTTTCTTCGCTGATTGCAGCATATTTTGAGATTCTGTTGTCGTAATCTCCTGCGATGGTGCAAATTTTCCATCCTGCAAAGCCAGCCATCCCATATCCACGGCAGTCTGGTCATCTCCCGGATATGTCAGATCTGCTTCATCATCCATGGTATATGTAACATCAGAAGTATCATACCCCATGCAGAAACTTAATGTGTGTGCAGCAAACTCACGATCCACCGCTGCATCCGGTTCAAACGATTCTCCTGCTTCCAGATCCACAACACCAAAATAAATTGCCGTCTGGATATCGGAGTAATAGGTCGTCCCAACGATATCCGGATAATAGGTATCCGGCACAAGCCCCTCTTCCATCTTCATGTCAAATGTCGAGACGAGATTATGGATCCATTCTCCACGGGTCACACTTTCCCCTGCCGCTCTGACAGACAAAAGACGTTTGCCCGAAACGCCCTGCAGTACCGATACTGACATCAGCATGACAAGGATCATCAGTATGGCCTGCACCTTCCTCCTTTTTTTCTTTTGCTTCATTTTGTTCTCCTTTCGTTGATCATATGAATGTTTTCTATCTTAATCAGCATACCACACTATAGTTTTCATAATCTTTCCGTTTTTTTCACTTTCTAAATAAGCCTCTATATAAAAAAAGCACCGGAAGGTTTGCTCTCCGATACTTTTTCATTCATTGATAATCTCTATCTCTGCTATATCCAGTTATAGTCGCCCCCGGTAACGGCAAGACTTAAGAGTTTATCATACTTTTCCACTTCCTCCTCGCCCTGAAGCATCTGCACAAGCTTTGCATCCTCTGTGATCACAGGCATTTCCTCATCCGGACCAATCTCCATATCCGGCTCCTCCCCGCAGTGAGGACACACCTTACTGGGACCGATCTTGATATCAAGAAAACGGCTTCCACAGCTTTTATAACTCTTCTTCCAATTCCTCCACAGCATCCATATATCCTTCCAGCCATTGATTCTGCTGATCGGTATCTGCCGTCTCCTCCACCGGTATGATATCCGCCTGCCGTCTGGCTGCCTCCAGGCTGTACAGTGTCCCGTCACCGCCGATCACCACCTGCGAACCCTCATCCAATGCCCGGTGATACATCTGCGCATCTTCCATTTCAATAACCTCTGCCCCGCCATATTCATCCTCCAGATACACTGTCACCATAGGAATATATCCCTCCGGTCTGCCCTCACAACCAAAGTCTGCTTCATCAATGCGCGTGATCGTATATATTATCATATCCTGTTCCATGATTTCATTCTCCTTACAGATCATATTCCAGCAGCGTACAATTATCAATTCCAAATGCCGCAAACTCCTCATTGGTCATCTCATAAAAGTATGACTGCACAATACGGGCAATGCCATTATGTGCTACCAGAAGATATGTTTTGCCGGATGGATCATTTTTCAGATCATCGATCAGATTATAAATCCGCTGTGCCATCTGTAGCATGGATTCCCCAGTGCCAAAGTGATTGACAAAACATGCTTTTGCTTCGCGAAACTCCTCGCCATTGCGCGGAGTTCCTTCAAACCGCCCAAAATTCTGCTCCTTTAACCGTGGTTCCATCCGCATGGGAATCCCGGTCTCCTCGCTGATATGACGTGCCGTCTCCGCAGCACGGACCAAAGGCGAGAAGAGAATTTCATCAATCTCATAGCCCGCCTCCCGGATCATTTGACCGGCTTCTACCGCCTGCCGGTGTCCCAGCTCCGTCAATGCAATATCTGTGGCACCACATATTTTATTTTCTACATTCCAGAAGGTCTGTCCATGTCTCGTAAAATATAATTTTTTCATAATAATCTGCATTCCTTTCTACTGCCTGCAGGCTTCGGACCGCCCAACCAATCTTCCGTATACTCTTTTAATCATTACGCAGCTCTGTCAGCATTTCAAAAAAACGCTCCATGGTGGGAGAAACAAATTTATTCTCATGATAGATCAGCGAGTAATGACGCTTCAGATCCATGTCACGGATCGTAAAAGACCCGATCTGATGCATACGAAGCTGCTTCTCCAGCATACGTTTAGGCAAAATAGATATCCCCAGACCAATCGATACTGCATTGATCAGTGCTGCCGTACTGGTACTCTCCCATGTGGGTCTGATCTGAAAATTCTTCAAAGCAAAGCTGGAATCTGCAAGCTGACGAGTACCACTATGAGGCTCCCTCATAAGAAAATGCTCGTTCTTTAAGCTGTCCAGTTCCACATTCTCCGCTCCTGCCAGCGGATGAAAACGGCTGCATACCGGCACAAGCTCATCATCCAGAAACACCGATGCCTTGAGCTTTTCTGAATGAACCGATCCCTCGATCAAAGCAAAATCCAAATGGTTTTCCAGTACATTCTGCTCGATCACATCGGAGCTGTCCACATTCACGTACAGATCCAGTTCCGGATATTCCTTCGTAAAACGGCTGATCAGCTGCGGCAGAATACATGAACCGATACTGATACTGGAACCGATCCGGAGTCTGCCGGAGGTATCCCAGTTTTTCATTTCCGCATCCATTTCATCATACAGAGACAGAAGTCTTACTGCATTTGGATACAACTGGCTGCCGGCAGATGTTACCCGGATTCCCCTGCCGCTCCGTTCAAAAAGCTTGGTATGATAATATTCCTCCAGCTCCCGTATGGCAAGACTGGTTGCAGGCTGTGTCATGCGGAGTTTTTCTGCCGCTCTGGTAATGCTCTCCTCCTGATAAACCGTCACAAATATCTTAATATGTTTTAATGTCATTTTGCTTCCTCACCAATAATATGTCTCGCCACATACACGCCACTGGCAGATGCATGGGACAGAGAATGTGTTACGCCACTGCCATCTCCGATCACATAAAGCCCCTTATGGCAGCTTTCCAGATTCTGATCCAGTTCGACCTCCATATTATAGAACTTTACCTCCACACCGTAAAGCAGTGTGTCGTCATTTGCCGTACCCGGAGCCACTTTATCCAGCGCATAGATCATCTCAATGATCCCATCCATAATACGCTTTGGAAGCACCAGACTTAAATCTCCCGGCGTTGCCGACAATGTCGGGGTTACAAGATTCTCATGAATACGCTTCTCCGTACTTCGTCTTCCACGCACCAGATCTCCGAAACGCTGCACGATCACGCCGCCTCCCAGCATATTGGACAGTCTCGCAATACTTTCTCCATACCCATTGCTGTCCTTAAATGGCTCGGAAAAATGCTTCGCCACCAGAAGGGCAAAGTTGGTATTTTCTGTTTTCTTTTCGTCGCCCTCATAGCTGTGACCGTTCACCGTAATAATGCCGTTGGTATTTTCATTGACCACGATCCCGTTTGGATTCATGCAGAAGGTACGGACACGGTCCTCAAACTTCTCGGTGCGGTAGACGATCTTGCTCTCATACAGCTCATCGGTGAGGTGGGAGAACACGACGGCGGGCAGCTCGACGCGCACGCCGAGGTCCACACGGTTGGACTTGGTGGGAATGTCGAGCGCGCGGCACACGCCCTCCATCCACTTGCTGCCGCTGCGGCCGACGGAGACGATGCATTTGCCGCACTCGTACTGCGCGTCGGCGCACACGACGGTGAAGCCGCCATCCTTTGCCTCGAGCGCCTGCACAGGGGTGTCAAAGTAGAAATCGACCTTGCTCTTGAGGTCGTTATAGAGATTCTCGAGCACGACATAGTTGATGTCGGTGCCGAGGTGGCGCACGGAGGCGTCGAGCAGCTTGAGCTTGTGCTGGATGCAGAGCTTCTTGAACTGCGAGCCGGCGGTGGAGTAGAGCTTGGTGCCCTCGCCGCCGTAGAGCATATTGATCTCGTCGACATAGTGCATCAGATCGAGCGCCTGCTGCTTGCCGATGTACTCATAGAGCGTGCCGCCGAAATCGTTGGTGATGTTGTACTTGCCGTCGGAAAACGCGCCCGCGCCGCCGAAGCCGCTCATGATCGAGCAGCTTTTGCAGCCGATGCAGCTCTTGACCTTCTTGCCGTCGATGGGGCAATGGCGCTTTTCAAGGCTGTGGCCGGCTTCAAAAACGGCGACCCTGAGCGAGGGGACGAGCTTCGTCAGCTCGTAGGCGGAGAAGATGCCGCCGGGGCCCGCGCCGATGATGGCAACGTCGTACTTCATGGTAACAACTCCTGTTCTGTGTTTTGCTGTGAGCGGCGCGGCAGAGACTGCCGAGCCTTAAACATTCTACATGGGAAACAGAGAAAGTCAAGCGGATCGGCGATAGAAGCATTATTAAAAATAGCACAGCCTATCATAAGCTGTGCTATGGAGCAGTCAAAGGTTCCTGCGGATGGTGCTGATGGCGTTTTTCTCCAGCCGCGAGACCTGCGCCTGCGAAATGCCGATCTCACCGGAGACCTCCATCTGCGTCTTGCCGTCGTAAAAGCGCATGGCTAAAATACGCTGCTCGCGCGGCGAGAGCTTGTCCACCGCTTCGCGCAGAGCGATCCGGTCGAGCCAGCTTTCGTCGGTGTTGCGCGTGTCGCGCACCTGATCCATCACGCAGACGGTGTCGCCGCCGTCGGAGTAGACGGGGTCGAAGAGGGAGACGGGATCGACCACCGCGTCCATGGCGAACACGACCTCCTCGCGGGGAAGGTCCAGCTCCTTGGCGATCTGCTCGACGGTCGGCTCGCGCTGGTTCTCACGCTGGAGCTTTTCCCGCGCCTGCAGCACGCGGTAGGCGGTGTCGCGCATGGAGCGGCTGACGCGGATGGCGCTGTTGTCGCGCAGATAGCGGCGGATCTCGCCGATGATCATGGGCACGCCGTAGGTCGAGAAGCGGACGTTCTGCGAGACGTCGAAATTGTCGATGGCCTTGATGAGGCCCACGCAGCCGACCTGAAAGAGGTCGTCGGCGTTCTCGCCGCGGCTGGCAAAGCGCTGGATGACCGACAGCACGAGCCGCAGATTCCCCTGAATGAGCGTTTCCCGCGCGCACTCGTCGCCCAAATGGCTGCGCCGCAGCAGCTCCGTCATTTCGTCCGACTTGAGCGTCGGCAGCTTCGCCGTGTTCACACCGCAGATCTCCACCTTGCCGAGCATCGTACCGTCCTCCTTGCACTGGATGCTCTCATTATTTCCGCGGCGGTGCGAAACATACCGCGCGGCGGCGGGGATATTTTTAATCGTTCGGCACAATGCGATGGATTTCGCGCGGGAGGGCGGTTCTCACGGTGCGCGGAGGCGGGCGCGGGAGTTTTTCCGGCTGTTCTTTCCGGGGTTTGTTCAGGAAAGAAGTCCGATGCTCAGGGCGATGATGGCGGCGTTGAAAAAGTCGTTGAACAGACCGCCGACCATCGGGATCATAAAGTAAGCCGAGGGCGAGGGCCCGTAGCGGCGGGCGACCGCCTGCATATTCGCCATTGCGTTGGAGGTCGCGCCCATGCCGAAGCCGATGAAGCCCGCGGTGATCATCGCGGCGTCATAATTGCGGCCCATGAGCGGGAAGAGGACGAGGATGGAGAAGAACACCATCAGAAGGACCTCAGCGGCAAGGCAGACAAGCATCGGCAGCGCCAGATCCACGAGCTGCCAGAGCTTGAGACCGGAGAGCGCCATGGAAAGGAAGATGGCGAGGAACATATTGCCCATCGTGCTGATCTCGGCGGCGGGGAACTCGATGTGCCCGGTGTGGTCGATGAGGTTGCGGACCGCGACAGCCACGAGCATGGGGCCGATGTAGGCCGGGAAATTGAAGCCGCAGAGCTTCGTGAGTCCCGTGGTGACATAGCTGCCGAGGCCGACGCAGAACGCGAGCATCAGAAAGCCGAGCACAAAGCGGTTGGAGTGCGTGGTGAAGTGCGCGTCGTCGGCGTCCTCCTCGTGCTCGCGGCCCTCGGGAAGCTCCTCGCGCAGATGGTTTTTGACAATAAGATGGCGGGCGATGGGGCCGCCGAGGACGGAGCCGAAAATGAGGCCGAAGGTCGCCGCCGCAACGGCGACGGTCGTGCCGCCGACCGCACCCGCGGCGTCGAGGTCGGGGCCGAT
>ERZ773108.3937-NODE-3937-length-10817-cov-5.891284_pt1 | contig 10817 bp, 9 predicted proteins | sample MGYA00580570_ERZ773108 | MGnify/ENA primary metagenome ERZ773108 (study PRJEB29015, sample SAMEA2737840) | human gut metagenome | biome: human gut; feature: human-associated habitat; material: faeces | place: China | collected 2012 ...
CCTTCAGTATGTAATCCGTACTCACTCCATAAATTTCACTAAACATCAACAGCGAATCAATCGACATTCCCTTCACTCCTCGCTCTATCCGGCTGATCGTTCCCGGCTCAAGTCCAACTGCCTCCGCCACCTGCTCCTGTGTCTTTCCTGCCTGTTTTCTTAATTCCTTTAATCTCTTACCACTTGCTTCCATGTCATAAATCATCATAATTCTTCATCCTTTCCAGCCATCTCGATAGCCAGAATTAATATGGTGAAAATTATCTTTGAATTTTCCGCTCCCTGATTCACGCAAAAAGACGCAAAGGAAAGCCAGTTATCTACTGGTTATCTTTCCCCTGCGTCTCTGGTACTTCCATAATTGCTGATGTGCCCTTATCAGGTGGGCTGTTCATTTAATTGTAATTTTGTTTCTATGTAACAGATCCCAGATCTGTCAGATACGGAACACACCTTTGTCGGCACGCTTCCGTATCATGCCTTCTGTATATTTCTTCAACATCATTACCCGTTTGCAGCGATTGCATTTGATCGTAATGCCCTGCAGGACGATCCGGTCATCGTCCTGACACAATGTATAATCCATCATCCTCGCATTACATTCTCTGCAATGCAACTGCACTGTACTCCAATTCTTCTCCAATTCAGTTCAACTCCTCTACCATACAAAATTGCTATTACCAACACGCAACATTTGTACTTGCAAGGGAAAGGGAAATCAACCTTCGCAAGCCCATTACTAGAGCCGGAAGTTCCGATGCGCCCTGTCCTGACGCTCCGACATTGCTGATCTTAAAGCCTGTTGACCATGGCAAGCCATGATCTGCTTAAGCTGATTTCTCCATGAACCACATATTATTGTCCTCATAGAACAGATATACTTCTTTTCCGTCTACGACACATGTATATCGCATCCCGGCACCGCCTGCCTTTAAGCTGGCTGCACGCCGGATGTCTTTCACTTTGCTGATCTCATACTCTACTCCATCCTCCCATACAAAACTTTTCGGAAGGAGCATTCCATCCTTGGTAAATGTGGCATTCACATCTACATAAATTTTGTCTTCGTTCAAAGAACTGCCTCCTATTCTTAACTAAAATATCCTTGCGGATGTACCGTATGGGAACCTTTTGCATCCAAAGAGGATAACAGCTTATCCTGATACATCAGTCCCCGTTGAATACTGAAATATCCAAACCTTTTCCGAATCTCATCCACCGCAGCATCTGCTTTCTCCTGCTTTTCCCGGCGGATATAGTCACAGAATATGTCAAGCTGCTCGTATGCATGATCCAGTGTTAATTCTGCTCCTCTGACACCAAGACTGCGGATTGGTTTTTCCCATTGATATGTTGCTCTGAAAATGCGATAGGCTTCCTGTGCAATCTCCGATGTGATGTTCGTCGGTCTGTCTATCTTATGCTGTCTCGTAAAATGATGTAGTGCGTTGTCGCGGACGGATATTTCCACTACATGGCACTTAAAGCCATTCTCCCGCAGTCTGGCAGCGACACTTTCTGCCAAAACATACAGGATGATCTTCACATCTTCATCCGTCTCCAAGTCTCTCGGAGTCGTTGTGCTGTTTCCTATGGACTTAATCGGGGCATGGGTATGTTCCCTCTTTACCGGAGAATCATCCCAGCCATTCGCAAAAGAATGAAGTACCAGCCCTATCTTACCAAACCGGGATTTCAGATACTTTTCCTCCATCTGCGCCAGCTCACCAATGGTACGGATGCCCATGCTTTGCAGCTTCCTCTCGGTAGACTTTCCTACATATAAAAGATCACCCACCGGAAGCGGCCAAGCCTTCGTCCGATATTCCTCTCTGCCCATCGTCGTGATCGCATCGGGTTTCTTATAGTCAGAGCCCAGCTTCGCAAAGATCTTGTTGTAAGATACACCGATACTTACGGTAAGACCTAACTCTGACTTAATTCTGCGACTGATATCCTGAGCAATCGTAAGCCCATCTCCCATAAGAGAACAGCTTCCTGACACATCCATCCAGACCTCATCGCAGCCGTATGGTTCCCAAAGGTCTGTATATTCCTGATAGATCTCATGTGCCATCCTAGAAAAACGCAGATACAAGTCCATTCTCGGCGGAACAAATTGAATATCCGGGCAAACCTGTCTTGCCTGCCAGAGTGCCATACCAGTCTTCACTCCCTGCCGCTTCGCCAGATAATTCGCTGTCAATACGATTCCATGTCTCGCCTGTGGATCACCGCCTACTGCCATCGGCACATTCCTCATCTGCGGACGATGTAACATCTCCACGCTGGCATAGAAACAATTCATATCCACATGAAGCACTGTTCTGTCTGCCATAATCACTCTCTCCAATCCAAAAAGAACATTTGTTCTGTTTTTCTATGCCATCAGTATAAATCATTTTTATCATCATTTCAAGTGTAAAATATTACCCATTTCATCATAAAAATGATTTTTGCATTGATTTTTCAAAAGGGATTGTATATAGTATATACAGAAAACAGACAAAAACACTCTTACGGAGGCGATAAAATGAACTCGATTGGAAAGATATTACAGGATCGTCGAAAAGAACTTGGGTTGACACAACCCGATGTAAATAAAGAACTGAAACAATTTGGATACTCTATGAATCATGCAGCGATCAGTTCCTGGGAACTCAATGTTACCCAGCCGAACGCCACACAGTTTCTGGCACTCTGCAAGATTCTCGGCATTACAAATATTTACGATACATTCATCGGAGAATATACGCCGGATAATCCGTTCAGCGAATTAAACGAAGAAGGCATTCAAAAAGCGAAAGAATACATAGATCTGCTGATCAAATCCGGAGATTATGCCAAAGAAGATACCTCCGTCCTTCCCTCTTACCGGGAAATCAGACTGTTTGATCTTCCTGCCTCTGCAGGAAACGGAGAATTTCTTGACAGCGATAACTTTGAAATGATTGAAGTCGGAAACGAAGTCGCACCGGAAGCAGATTTTGGTATCCGAATCCACGGTGACAGTATGGAACCCCGCTATATCAACGGACAGATTGTGTGGGTACAACAGACGGAAGAATTGGAATCAGGAGAGATCGGCATCTTCTATCTTGATGGAAATGCCTACTGTAAAAAGCTGGATTGCAGCAGAGTGGGAACCTTCCTTGTCTCCCTGAATCAGAAATATGCTCCGATCCAGATCACGAAAAATAACAGTTTTAAGATTTTTGGAAAAGTAGTATGCTAATAGTCCTGTTTATTGGACAACATATAAAATATAATAAAGACAGTGTCTGGGGTCCGTTCTTTCTTCTTCCCCGGCTCAGCACCATTTCGCGGAAATGATTTCCACTTATGATCAGTATGGAGGGCACTATATGGTAACAAACAATATCTCGGAAATACGCAAAGAAAAACATCTCAGTCAGGATGACCTTGCGATCGCACTCGGCGTGTGCCGCAAGAGCTTCAATAGTGTCCTGCCCACACTGGATAAAGTTTGCGGGGTCAAACACTGCCCGAAGCTGCGGCAAAGCCTTGTATATCTCCAAGCACTTTGCCGCCGTATCGCCGTAGATGCCTTTTTCGTTTTCGTGGCAGAGGACAATGTCCGTACCCTTTGCGGCTTCAATAAAAGCGTTCAGCCGTTCAAGCACAGGGTCGATATCCGATGTTCCGTAAAAGCTGAACAGGCAGATATGCTTTGCTCCTAAGATATCCGCAAGCTCTAAACTGTGCTTAAAGCTGTCAAGGTGAGGTGCAAAGTCATCGTTTATTCCTATCTTGCCGAAGGGAGAGCCAAGCGACCAGACAGCAAGCCCCGAAAAGCCGAGCATCTTTCGTATGACCTTTGCTTTTGTAGCGGATATGCCGTCGATGTTCTGTCCGTCAACGCCCCTGATCTCCAGAAGCTCAACTCCGTTTTCCTGCATGGCTTCGATCTGCCCAGCAAGGTCGGGAGTGGCTTCGTCTGCGAAAGCTACAAGTCGAAATCTCATGGCAGCATCTCCACGCTATTTTATTGAAACTATGATAGCACAATTGCAAAAATCATCATTACATATTGCAATTTCACGCATGATGTGGTATGAAATATAAAAGAATGAGATCATGGACTTCCTAAAAGAGACCGACCGGGGCGGCATCAATATCCGTCACGCAATTGACGAGCAGCCTGACAGTAACGGCTTTTACTTTCACATACACGATCGCTGCGAGTTGTTCTATTTTATTTCAGGCAACGCACAGTATCTTGTTGAGGGCTCGGTCTATCCGCTGGAACACGACAGCCTGCTGATAATGCGACCGGGCGAGGCGCATTGTACTCGCTTTCTAAGTGCAGAGCGATATGAGAGGTACGCAGTTAATTTCCCGTTATCGCTGTTTGACAGCTTTGACCCAGAGCGGAGACTTATGAAGCCCTTTACAGACCGACCGCTCGGACATCGGAATCACTATTATATTCCAGGAATCAAAGATACCCTGAGTGAGCTTGCTTACTTTGAAGGCGACGACTACAGTAGGACGCTTTTATTTACAACAAAACTTGCCGGGGTCATGGATATGCTGGGAAAGCAAAGCTCACACAATCCAACAGCCGAGCCCACGATCTCCGAACAGTTGGTATGGTATGTCAACGATATGCTGTGCGAGGAAATAACTGTAGAGAGACTGGCGGAGCATTTCTTTTTAAGTGCATCCCAGTTCACCCGGCTGTTCAAAGAAGCGACAGAGGCTGCGCCTTGGGCGTACATAACCGCCAAGCGGCTTGTCAGGGCGAGAGAACTTCTACAAAGCGGTGAGAGCGCAAAAAGAGCCGCAGAAGTTTGCGGTTTCAATGATTATTCGGTTTTCTATAAGGCATATGTAAAGCACTTCTGGGAGAAGCCGAGTGCTTTTGCAAAGGATGCAATAATATAACTATAGGAGAAACACCATGAGCATTATAACTAAAACAGATAACGGCATTATATATAAGCTCAAAGACGAGCTTGTCTGCATCGAAGCGTACGGCAGGGATATTATCCGTGTGCGGATTACGAGAAACAGTACGCTTTCAGATGAAAAATGGACTCTGCTTGATGTGGAGGACTGTTCCTTCGAGACAGAGATTACAGAGGGGAAAGCCTCTGTAACAAGCGGCATTCTAAGATCGGAGATCTGCGACCTGCCGTGGGGAGCATATATGCTTTCTTTTTACAAAAACTGCAGCCTTATTCTCCGTACTCATGAAGAGGGCGAATATACCTCAAAATTTGAACACACCGACGGTCAAAACTACCGTACACGCATCATCTTTGACGCAAGAGATGACGAGCATTTTTACGGGCTTGGGCAAGAGCAGCAGGAAAACTTTGATAAGAAATACTGTTCCTTTGACCTGAAACACTGGAACACGAAGTCGAGCCTGCCCTTTGTCTATTCCTCGCTGGGCTACGGATTCCTGTGGAACAACCCCGGAATAGGCAGAGCCGAGTTTGCAAAGAATCATACTATCTGGTCGGAAGAAAGCTGCTATCAGGCAGACTTTCTTGTTATCGCAGGAAAAACGCCTGCCGAGGTCATGAACGGTTATGCAAGAGTGACAGGCTTTGCTCCGGAAATGCCCGACTGGGCGGCAGGCTTCTGGCAGTGCAAATTAAGATATGAAAGCCAGGACGAGGTACTGGAGGTCGCCCGCAGATACAAAGCGGAAGGCATACCGATAGATGCAATAGTTATCGACTTTTTCCATTGGACGGAGCAGGGCAACTGGGAGTTCGACCCCGAATACTGGCCCGACCCGAAGGCGATGTGTGATGATCTTAAAGCTATGGGTATCGAGCCTGTTGTGTCTATATGGCCGACTATCAATCCAGACAGCCGCAACTGGGAAATGATGAAAGACGGCAATATGCTTGTTCGAACCGAGAACGGACAGTTTGGGATATTCGATTTTCACGGTCAGCAGACTTATGTTGATGTGACATCACCCGAAGCAAGAGAATACATGTGGCAGCAAGTGAAAAAGGGATATTTTGACCTCGGCATCAAGACCTTCTGGCTCGATCAGGCAGAGCCCGAGGTTCACCCGCAGCAGTTTGGCAATCTGAAATTTCACATTGGAAACGGCGCACAGACTGCGCTTGCTTATCCCTATTATTACGCAAAGACATTCTATGACGGTCTGAAGAACGAGGGTATAAATGATATAGTTCTGCTGACAAGGTGCGCCTATCCCGGAAGCCAGAAATACGGCACAATTGTCTGGAACGGCGATATTCCCTCAAATTTCGATGCACTGAGGCAGAGTGTGGTTTCGGGACTGTCGATGTCTATGAGCGGCATACCGTGGTGGAATTCCGATATCGGCGGTTTCTTTGGCGGTGACATTGAAAGCGACTGGTTCAGGGAGCTTATCGTGCGGTGGTTTCAGTTCGGGCTGTTCTGTCCCGTTATGAGACTGCACGGAACACGCAACCGTCAGAGCGGCTACAAGCTCCGCCACCCGAATGTAAAAGAACCCAGCGGCGGTGACAACGAGCTGTGGTCGTTCGGCAAAAGGAACTACGAGATACTAACAGAACTTGTTAAGCTTCGTGAACGGCTGAAGCCATACATAACCGAGTGCGCAAGATGCTCATCTAAGACTGGTGAACCGATAATGCGCCCGATGTTCTTCGACTTTCCCGATGACGATATCTGCTACTCGCTAAAAGACCAATATATGTTCGGCAGAGATATTCTCTTTGCGCCTATACTGGTGCAGAACTCCACAGAACGGCAGGTATATCTTCCCGAGGGCGAGTGGATAAGAACTACTGACGGACAGCTTTACTCAGGCGACAGGTGGCTGACTTGCCATGCGGAGATAGACGAATTTATTGCGTTTGTGAGAAATGGAGCTGAGGTGTCGGAGTGTTTTAAAAAAATGCAGAGGAAGATTCTTTAATGATAACATATTTACAATACTGGTAATACAGCCTAATATTCGTATATAATTTTTTAGCGAGCTGCTGATAAACGGCAGCTCGCTTTTGTTATGATCTCAGTAAAGCGATGCGTTTCTATTAGGCAAATATCTCTGACTAAAAAAATATATATGATGCAGACGATATATAGGGATAATAAACAGAACTATCTTTACTATTATGACGAAGTTGAAGTGCCGAGTCTTAATCAGCACATTATATATCAGCTATATTAATTCAGATCTACCTTACTGCTTGGGCTAAATGCCCAGTCTGCTCTCGCAAGTAAGTCTCTTGTCTGCTGACAGCATACAAGGCTCTGCTAATCTTGTATCTTCCTCAAGTGGATAGTTATCTTCTACTACTTTAATTACTAGCGAATCGTATCTTCGCCTTTTAATTGTTTTTTATTTGCATACATGGCTGCATCTGCAATAGAACATATATGTTCAAAATCCTCGTCTGCATCCGGCGTGGCAAAACCAATGGCGCAGCAATAAAGAGTCTTAGAAAGCTCCCTCCGCATATGATCGATCAGAGCAGGGACATCATCTTTTGAAACCCGTGAACATAAGATCATAAACTCATCACCACCGGTTCGATACAGGTGGCATCCCCTCGGCAGTATATTTTGAATGCACGCTACAATCGTACACAAAGCCGTATCCCCGGCCGCATGGCCATTCTCGTCATTGAATCTCTTCAGATCATTTAAATCAATGGAAATTACCGCTGTCAGACATTTGCTCTCCATCAAATGATCCGCATCCAGATAAAAATACCGACGGTTGAGCGCACGCGTAAGTGGATCCCGCTTGAACTGCTGTGTCGTCAAATACATATAATAAAATGCAATACTCACAGCTCCCGTGGTATTGATGAGTCCGTCATAATGGAAAAACGCCTCCAGAATGACAGCTATCGTGTTCGTCACCGCAATGAAAATTGCGATCAGCGATTCGTATGTATGCTCCATCTTATATAACTTATTAGTCAGGATAACCAACAGAATTAAATAAAAACCGGAGGCAGCAAATGCCGAATATCCAAGTGGCCCCCGCACAAATTCATTCTTATCCGAGTAGGAAAAACAAACACCTGAAAATAACGCAGTGAGAGCGATCAACGTATTCAGAATTCCCGGAAGCGCAATAAATTTCTTAAACTTTTGCGACACTCTGTTACCACAGGAAAGAAGGATCACAAAGCATATATTGGTTGGTCTAAGCGCATACCCAATAATAGATACTGCCACACGCAGCATTGTCGGATACGGAAGTGTCGCACACCAGTATTCTATACTGTCAACGATAACCAGACACAGTACTGAGCTTATCGCAATGGAAAACAACCGAATTACCTTTCTCTGAAATACAGGATTTACATTGACGAAAATCAACATAAAAAAGGATATTAAGATCGTCGCAAAATTCAACTGTAAAAAATAATGAAACATAAACTCCTCCTCCCTTTTCTATCTGTAAATATACAAATTACACATTATTATAACACAGAAAAGGGAAAATGTCTTTATAGGGACGTTCCTTTTGTCACAATGAGCGTTCCCTGTCTTACTTATAACATGCCACAGGGACACTCCTCGTGCCAAAAGGAACGTCCCTGGGAGTGCTATTTTAATTCAGATAAAAATTTTTCTACCTCAACCGGAATTCGCTCATCTCTCCAGGCAAGGAGAATTTCTGTCGAGAGGTTCGTATTCTTAATAGAATAAGCATAAAGACAGGGGTTGAGTTCTCTCATGGAAGAAGGGAGGATGGCAACCCCTAAACCATGTTCGGCCAAAGTTATGGCGGTTTTGGCATCTTCACATTCGCAGTATATGTCACAAGTTAATCCATTATCTTCAAAAGCAGATATAATATATTTGCGATAGCGATGAGAAAGTATCAAGGATTTTTGTGATAGTTCTTTTAATGAAATATTTGTATATCCAATATCAAAAAAGCCAGGGATTGCCATTGCTACTAAATTCTCCTGTAATAAAACGCTGGTGTTGCATTCGTTTAATACAATCGGTGTTCTAAGTATTGTAATATCTACCAGGCCATTTTCTAATTCATTTTTTAAAGCAAATGTAGAACCTTCATGTATATCAAAGTGAATATCGGGATATTTTGAAGCAAATCGAACTAAGTAATCAGACATAATGGAAACACTGGAAGGTGTCAGACCAATATGGAGAGTGGCAGACTGGCTTGCCTTAATTACTTCACGTTTGGTGATATCCGTCATAGTAAGCAGACTGGTGGCTCTGGCATAGAGCACTTTACCGGCTTCGGTTAGAGTAATTCTTTTTGTACCTCTGATAAAAAGCTGTACTTGTAATTCTTCTTCTAGCATTTTCATCTGGTAGCTTAATGGTGGTTGTGTCATGTGCAGAGCTCTGGCGGCAGCACTGACATTTCCCTCGTCTACAATTGCACGAAAGTATTCTAATTGTTTGATCTCCATATGATTTTCTCCTATTGAAAAAGATATATAAAAATTGTTACATTATTGTATAAAAACAATATTTTTTATATATTTTAATTCGTGTTATACTTGGAGTCAAGGGAAAGAAAGCAAAAAAGGAATGAGAGCATGAAACGAATTGATTTTGAACACGGAACAATTACAGGAAATATTTTAGGCGCGGCATTACCGATGCTGGTGGCACAGATATTGAGTCTTTTGTATAATATCGTGGATCGAATTTACATTGCCAGAATTCCAGAAGTCGGAACAACAGCACTTGGAGCGGTGGGCTTATGCTTTCCAATTATTGTGATTATCACAGCATTCAGCAACTTGTTCGGAAGTGGCGGTGCCCCTTTATTTTCCATTAATAGAGGAAAAGGAAATACAAAAAAAGCTGAAACAATTATGAATACATCATTTTCAATGATGTGCATTTGTGGAGTGGTATTGATGGTAATCGGCATGTTGTTTGCAAGTCCGATACTGGTATTATTTGGTGCATCAGAGGAAGGGTTATCTTATGCGTATTCATATATGATGATTTATCTGATAGGAACAGTGCCATCCATGATCGCAACAGGAATGAATCCATTTATTAATGCACAAGGTTATGCTACATCAGGCATGCTGTCTGTAACAATTGGAGCAGTTGCCAATTTAATTTTGGATCCATTATTTATATTTGGATTGCATTTAGGAATAAAAGGAGCTGCAATTGCAACGATTATTTCACAGACTTTATCAGCAGCATATGTATTTTATTTTTTAAGAAAGAAATCGGAGCTAAAAGTTCGAATGCTCTCCAAGGCAGAATGGAAAGTATGTGGAGCAGAGGCAAAAAATATCGTGAGTCTTGGTAGTGCAGGATTTATTATGCAGCTGACAAATAGTTTAGTAACAATATGTTGCAACAGTGTGCTGTCAGGTATCGGGGGAGATGTTTATATATCAGTGATGACAATTGTATCAAGCATCCGGCAGATGGTAGAGACACCGATTTATGCTATGAATGAAGGAACCTCTCCAATTTTAAGCTACAATTATGGAGCACAGCGTCCAAAACGTGTTAGAAAAGCAATTAGAGTAATGACTTGCATGATTCTTATTTATACGGCAATCATGTGGAGTGTGATCATTTTTGCACCGGAATTTTTAATCGGAATTTTCAGTTCGGATAAAGAATTACTGGTAGATGCAGTAGAAGCATTGAAGTTGTATTTTGCAGCGTTTATATTTATGGATCTGCAATATATTGGACAGACGGTATTTAAATCATTAAATAAAAAGAAACAGGCAATCTTCTTTTCATTACTTAGAAAAGTATTTATAGTTGTGCCATTAACATATTTGTTTCCATATACATTTCACATGGGAACAAGAGGTGTGTTTTTAGCAGAACCG
>ERZ773108.3938-NODE-3938-length-10808-cov-2.301125_pt1 | contig 10808 bp, 8 predicted proteins | sample MGYA00580570_ERZ773108 | MGnify/ENA primary metagenome ERZ773108 (study PRJEB29015, sample SAMEA2737840) | human gut metagenome | biome: human gut; feature: human-associated habitat; material: faeces | place: China | collected 2012 ...
GCTGGCTTTTCTTGGATGCAAAACGGCACGTCGGCACCAAGACAAAGTCCAAGCTCCATCAGCTGTCTTTGGGAAAGCTGCAGCCCGCACAGATGGTTTACCGCTTTCATAACAGCCGCTGCATCTGTGCTGCCTCCCGCCATTCCGCCGGCTACAGGAATGTGCTTTTGAATAAAAACATCAAACCCGCAATTTAAACAAAATTGTGAAATCATTAGTTCACATGCTTTATACGCTAAATTTTCCTGTCCATCAGGAACTTCAGGATTATCTAATTTTACAAATACAGCGCCAGAGCTGTTTTTGTCTACCGATACAACGTCGCACAGCGCCACAGACTGCATCACCATGGAAACATAGTGGTATCCGTCTTCCCGCCGTCCGGTAATGTCAAGTGATAAATTTATTTTTCCGTGTGCATTTAAAATCAATGTCAATGCTCCTTAATTTACGAATTCAAATTCAATGTCATAGAGCTTAACTGTGTCTCCTTCTTCAATACCGGCCTCAACCAATGCGGCGATAATGCCGTTTGTGCGGAGGGCATTTTGAAAAAACTGAAGCGACTCATAGTCGTCAAAATTTGTGCTTTCTATAATTTTTAAAATCACATCGCCCTGAACGGAATAAACGTTATTTTGCACGCTGATATCAAAGTCTTTTCCCGCCATCTTTACGCTTTCAAAATCGTCTTCCTCCACATCAAATTCCGGGATGGGAATTTCTTTTAGCTTGGAAGCAACAGTTTTCATAAGTTCCTGGGTTCCCTTGTGGGCCGCGGCAGAGATAAAAAATACCTCAATACCGCGCTCCTTCATGGCATTTTCAAATTCTTTCTGCAAGCTGTCGTCATACAAAACATCCATTTTGTTCCCAACGGCAATTTGTGGTTTTTGCGCAAGTGCGGGGTTAAACTTTTCCATTTCCTCACAAATAATATCAAAGTCTTCTACAGGGTTTCTGCCCTCTGTTCCGGAAATATCCACAATGTGAAGCAAAATCCGCGTTCTTTCAATGTGCCGCAAAAATTCGTGACCTAAACCAATGCCGGTGTTGGCACCTTCAATAATCCCCGGAATGTCGGCCATAACAAAACTGCCCGCCTCCCCTGCCGTTACCACTCCCAAATTAGGCTCAAGGGTTGTAAAGTGGTAATTTGCAATTTTGGGCCGTGCACTGCTAACCGCAGACAACAGCGTGGATTTTCCCACATTGGGAAATCCCACAAGCCCCACGTCTGCTAACAGCTTTAGCTCTAAGGTGAGCGTCCGTTCCACGGTTTTTTGGCCTGGTTTTGCAAACTTGGGAACCTGGCGGGTAGGCGTTGCAAAATGTACGTTTCCCCAGCCGCCCCGGCCTCCTTTTGCAGCAATAAAACGGTCGCCGCTTTTTTTTAAATCGGCAATAATTTTTCCACTCTCTGCATCTTTCACCAGCGTACCGGCAGGAACAGAAATCAAAATATTTTCGCCGTTTTTCCCTGATGATTTTTTTGCGCGGCCGTCCTGGCCGTTACCCGCTTTATAAATTTTTTTATACCGAAAATCCGTCAGTGTGGAAAGCTGTGCGTCTGCCACCAGCACTACATCGCCGCCGTTTCCGCCGTCGCCGCCGTCCGGCCCGCCGGCCGCCACATATTTTTCACGGTGGAAAGAAACCAGCCCGTTTCCGCCATTTCCGGCCTTTACTGTAATTGTTGCAATATCTGCAAACATAAGTTCACTCCTTTTAAGGATTCTGCAAAATCAAAGACGCATCTTTAGCGTTAAAAATGGTAACACTCCCGTCCGTACATAAAATAATATACACAGGAAGTGGCATAACCGTCTTCGCACTCATATATTCGCTGGGAATGTATAAACAGCCTTCAATTCTGTAAATCGTCTTGCCGGCTGAATTGGTTTGGTACATAAATTCCAAAAGAACGGATGTCACATTGCAAAACGTTTCTTTGGCGGAGGTGTCGGCGTATTCGGTGTAAAACCAGGTACCCTCCAGTTCTAAAATGCCTGCATTGTCCGCCTTCGCTTTCAGCCGAACACCTTCTATTTTATACTCATTGTATCTTGGCATTATTTCAAAGGTTAGTATGCCATTTTCTAAATGCTTATTATACATAAAATATGTTTTTCTGTCAAATCCTAACTGTTTTAAATGTTCTTCCGCAAGCTTATCCGTTCCGCGGCTAAGTGCGTCCGCCTCAATATTTTCAACGTTTCTGTTGTTGCTGTAACGAATTTTGCTTCCGCTTATCGAAACAACAGCGGAACCAGACCTATATTCAAAATTGTCCGTCTTTTCATATTCATCCCCCAGCAGCTTCTTCACCGTGTTCTCTTTGTCAGAGGCTGCGCTTTTCATGCTCACATGATAATCTGCATATTTCTTTTTCCGAATTAGATCTTCACTGATATGAATTCCGTGCTCCGACAATGCAGTGACCGTACTTTCAATTACCTGTTCATCAATGCTGTTTGCACTGTGCTCCAAAAGAATATAGGTTGTAAAAAGCAAACTATTCACAATTAAAAATAGCACAATTAAAATTGTCTTTGTTCTGCCCCAATTCATAAAATACTCCTATTGTTTTAACAGAATTGTCACTTTACCGGCAATGCTCAAATTACAGGTCGAGAAAAAGAGAGCGCCAAAAGGCACTCTCTAAGCCCTAAATTACTTTTTCTTCACAATTGGCAGCGTAATCAGAACCGATGTCCCCTCGCCGGGTTTGCTGTCGATATGGATTTGCCCGCCATGGGAGTCAATAATGCTCTTTGAAATTGCAAGTCCGAGGCCTGTGCCGCCAAGCTCACGGCTCCGCGCCTTATCAACACGGTAGAACCGTTCAAAAATTCTGGATAGGTCTTTCTCGGGAATGCCAATGCCCGTATCCTGCACTTCGATTTGAATTTCATGATACACCTTTCCGGCCCGGACTAAAATTTTTCCGCCGTTCGGTGTATATTTAATGGAATTGGATATGATATTGTAAAGTACCTGTTCCAATTTGTCACTGTCGCCATAAAATTCCGGAAGCTCTGACGACTGCTTAAACTGCAGCCGGTGACCCTTTTCGCTGGCTACCAGCGTCATTGTGCTGACCACATCGTGAATCATTGCTTTCAAAGAAAAAACGGTTTTATTTAATGACGCAGAATTTTCCAAACTTGACAGCACCAAAAGGTCTTTCACCAGACGAGTCATCCGGTCTGTTTCGTTTAAAATTGTGTTGGTAAACGCAGCGGCCGTCTTATTGTCTTTTACAAAATCCAGCAAGGTTTCTGCATACGATTTCACAGTTGTCAGCGGCGTTCTCAACTCGTGGGACACATTCGCCACAAATTCCCGGCGGGAATTTTCAAGCTTTTGCTGTTTTGTAATATCATGTAAAACGGCAAGCACGCCGCCGGTTTTATTTCTTTCATCATCAAAAACTGCAAAATTTACCTTCAGGGCAATATTGTCCTTTGTCACTTCCCGCTCGCAGCTTCGTTTTTCCTCAAGATATAGCAGGTCGCCGATGAGAATATCCGCGCCTAGAATAGAAAACAGCTTATCAAAACGATATTGTTCCACATTCTCAATATTCAGCATTTTTCTCGCTGTGGAGTTGATATGAATAATTTTTCCATCCGTTCCAAAAGCCATAACGCCGTCCGTCATGTTCTGCAAAATTGCCTCAATTTTGTTCTTTTCTGTGGAAATATCAGACAGCGTTCCCTTAAGCGTTGAGGACATATCGTTAAAGGTTTCCGCAAGGATGCCAATTTCATCGTCTGCCTTAATATTTTCCACTCTGGGGTCAAACTGCCCCTCAGACAGACGCTTTGCCCGTTTCGTGAGATTTGAAATCGGCGTGGTGATGGCCCGGGATAGAAAATACCCGATAATTATGGATATAATAATCCCCAGGACGACGGCCTGAATGATAATCTCAAAAATGTGTTGAATAATTTTTGTCAGCTCTTCTTTGGTATCCTTAATGTAAATTATCTGTCTCCCGGATGGAGTATCAACCGGCACGGCATAGTCCATGAACTGCTTCCTTGCGTTCGTGCTGTTTCCTACATTACCAGTCAGCGCCGTAATAAAGTTGTCCGAATCCACATATAGGCCGGAGCTTCCCGCAGACGAGCCGTCCAGCACCGTGCCCGAGTCTGCGGAAATAATATAATAGTTCCGGTAAGAGTCTATTCCCAGACGGGACATGGTTGCCCGCATGGTATTTTTCACAAACTCCGTGTCGCCGGCCGCACCATTTTCCAGGCGCGCTAGAAAGCTTTGGCTGAAAGTGTCGCCCATTTCACTCGCAAACATGTCATGGTAGAAGACAGAAACACGCAAAACCAAAAACGATCCTGCCACCGTCATAATTGCAAGCACCAAAAGCACAAACACCATAACCAGCTTCCACTGCAAACTTTTAAACATTCCAACGGATCCTTTTTTTGATTTCATTTCCGGAAATAATAGCCAACGCCGCGTTTGGTCAAAATATATTTTGGATTGCTGGAATCGTCTTCAATTTTTTCACGCAAACGCCGAACCGTTACATCAACCGTTCTCACGTCTCCGTAAAATTCATAGCCCCAAACGCTGGATAGCAATGCTTCCCTAGTAAAAATGCGGTTGGGCTGTGTCACTAAAAACTTCAAAAGCTCATACTCTCTTAAGGTAAGGTCTAAAACGTCGCCGTTTTTAATCGCTTCATATTGGGTGGCGTTGATAATAAAATTCTCGTCCACCTTAATCTTATCATCCGAATCGCCGGCAGCGTCGCTGGTCACGCGGCGCATGTTTGCCTTCACCCGGGCAATCAGTTCCCGCACGGAAAATGGTTTTGTGATATAGTCGTCTGCGCCGAGCTCTAAGCCCAAAACCTTGTCTACCTCCTCATCACGGGCGGTTATCATTATAATGGGAACATTTAATTTTTCGCGGATTTTGCGGCAAACATCAAAGCCGTCCATTTTCGGAAGCATAATGTCTAACAAAATCAAATCGGGATTTTGTGTCAGTGCGCACTCTAAAGCACTTAACCCGTTATCCGCAGTTAATACGTCAAAACCCTCTTTTTCAAGATTAAATTTTAATATATCCACGATTGGCCGTTCATCATCTACTACTAATATTTTGCGTTCCATTAAGCAGCGTCCTTTCGTACAAACTGTATATATTTTATCAGAAAAAAGTTAAAACAACAAGTATTTTCGTATATTTTAAATGATATTGATCAGCACCTCCGAAAGCTTGCGTTTCGGAACTGTAAGCGTTTCACCGTCTAAAAAATATTTTACGTCATCATGTTCTAATTCACTGCAAACAGGATGTTCTTTTTTATATCCCAACGCAACCATATACAAAAGCTCCAAATTATCTGGAGCGCCTAAAATTCTACAAATTTCTGTCCGGTCAATGGCGCCCATAATGCAGCAGCCAACGCCGTCTTCCTCTGCAGCCAGATTCATTGACATAACAGCGGCACCGGCGTCAAATTCCGCGGTTGACGAAGCAACCGTTTTGTCTTTAAAAATGGCAATAAACGCGGTTGGAATTTCATTTGCATCCGGCAAATAGGATCCTTTTAAATAAGCCGCCCATTTTACGTGCTGAAGAAGTTCTTCAACGCATTGCTGATTATGAATAAGCATATATTTTAGCGGCTGCATATTTGCGCCGGACGGAGCCAGACGAGCACTTTCAATATATGAAATTAACAATTTTTCAGGAATTTTTCTTTGACAAAACTTTCGAACCGTTCTTCTGTTTTTTATCAAATCTTTTACATACATATCCATTCTCCAAATAATTCACTTAGTTCTTATTATAAAATATTTTTATAATGATGTCAATTGAATTCAGGAAAAAGAAAAAAAATATATTTTATGTTGAAAATTAAAATTAAATGTAATATAATAGAATAGAATATATTTTCTAAGGAGAATACAAATGCGAAATATCCTCTCCGTTATGCTAATTTTAATGCTAACTGTTTCTAATATATACAGCATTTCTTACGCTGAAGAAAGCACAAAGAGCACAGAACCGCAAACAACACAAAGCAGCAGCGATAAAAGCAACCGCAAGAAAACTGCAGATGACAGTTCAGATAAAAAGACGGACACGAGCGACAGTAATAGCAACGAACCCGATGACGCGTCTAATTCAAAAAATGATGCGGATAGCAATGAAACATCGAACCAACCAGACGTACAATCAGACGCCGCAATTTTGATAAACAGCAATACCGGCAAAGTTTTATATGAAAAAAATTCGAATAAGCGGATGTATCCCGCCAGCACCACGAAGATTATGACGGCATACATCGCGTTAAACCGGCTGGATTTCACGTCTGAAATCACTGCCAGTAAAACAGCAGTCAGTATCGCCAGCGACAGTTCTAAAATGGGGATTATTGAAGGTGAAGTGTTAACTACAGAAGAACTGTTATATGCGCTTTTGGTTCAGTCTGCAAACGATGCGGCCAATGTTTTGGCCGAGGCTGTTTCCGGTTCCATTTCCGATTTTGTTAATTTAATGAACCAAACTGCCCAAGATTTGGGAATGTCAAATACGCACTTTGCAAATCCCCACGGTTATCACGACGATAACCACTACACCACCGCATACGACATGTCAATTATTGCGCAGGAAGCAATGAAAAACTCTGTTTTTGCAAAAATTGTTTCAACGAAATCTGTCGAAATCCAACCGACAAATAAGTACGATAAGGTACGAAAGTTTTCTACAAGGAACTCTTTAATCAATGTAAGAAGTAGCTTAAAACTGCAATATCAATATGCCAACGGCATTAAAACAGGATATACTGACAGTGCCGGACAATGCCTTGTTGGAAGTGCGCAAAGAAGCGGAATGGATTTGGTTACGGTAGTGTTTCACGCACCGGAAAATGATCCGGAACGGGCATTTATTGACACAAAAAATTTGTTTGAATATGCATATTCAAAATATCGCATTAAAACCGCTTTAACTGCCGATGAGCTTGCCTCAACCTGCAATGTGAAATGGGCCGCCGGCAAATCCCATTTGGTGCTGAAAGCCAATCAGGACGTTAAAATACTTTTGCCGCGCGAAAATTTTAATTCTGAGCTTTTAACAAGTGAAATTAAGATATACGATGGCATTGCCGCCCCCATTAAAGAGGGGAGGAATTGGGGGAAATTAAATATTATTATGATAAGCAGGAGGTTTCCACAGCAAAGCTGTATGCAAGCCGTAATGTTTCGAGAAGCTATGTAAAACAATTTTTGTCTTATATTCTGAACATTTGGTTTTTGCTCATTTTGGGCGTAGTTGTTGTAATTATTCTTTTAAGGCGCATAAAAGAAAAGCGACGTATTGCCAGAATGCGCCGTTTCAGAAAACAACATAACAGGGGTGGTAGGTGATCATGGGTAGCATTACCAACGATTTTGACAAAAATGTGTTTTCATCCAATTTAAAACGGCTAATGAATAAAAACAACTTAAAAAATAAAGATTTAGCTACTTTGCTTGGGTTATCAAAATCTGCAATTAGTAATTACATCGCTGGAATTTCTGTTCCTAGAACCGAAGTGCTGTCAAAAATAGCACAGGCTTTTGACGTTCCAATTGAGACGCTCATAAAAAAGCCGGAACCAGTCAACCAGAATTTTAGAGAAGATAAATTTGATGTCTATCAGGTCCCGCTCTTTTCAGACAAGCTTGTTTCCGCTGATATCATTTACAGAAACGACAATTTTAACGGTAGCCTCACCTTCCCCTTTCCGGTTTATGGGGACATGGATTGTTATGCCGTTTATATTTCAGACGAGCTTTTGGCTCAGTCGGGAATTACGAAAAAAAGCATTGTAATATTTGCTTCTTGTTTAGAGACTAACAACGGTGAGCTTGCTGCTGTTTTATTAAAAAGAAACATGAAAATCGCAGTCAGGCGGGTTTTTTGGGAAACCAACAAAATAACCCTTGCTACAGACCAAACATCTGAAAGTTTTAAATATAAAAGCAAGGACGATGAGATTGTTGTGCTGGGTAAGGTTGTTTTTGCTACTTTTTCTCCAAACGCATAGAAAAGACGGTGAACCAATTTATGGTTCACCGTCTTTTTTTTATATTTATTTTTCAATCCAATTTTCATCTGTGCTGGCAATTTCAATGTTTTTGACCAGCGGTTTCACGTTTGTTAAATCGCCCCAGATAAACACTTTTGCCATCGTGGGCACACCCGTATATGCAATATTAGCAGTAATCAAATCGGCGTTTGAAACAGTACTCTGATAAATTCCTACCAGTTCTTTCGCGTCGTTATACAGAGCAACCATGGCGGTGCCAGTGTACGGCGCGTCAAAATATGCGTCAACTGCCGCAGTGTTTGATGTTTTATCTACTACAACAGAATTTACACCCGATTTTGCCAGGCTGATGGAATAGAGCCTGTTAACACCCGGTATGTTTGCCGATTCTGCGACAATTTTAAAGGTGTGACTGCCAGCTGTTAAATAGATTTTTTCTGCTGTGGTCTTTAAAAAGCTTGACCCGCCGCTGAACGGCACAGGTACATTTACCGCTTCCCCACCGTCAACACTGAGCGTATAAAACGCATTGGGCACAGTTTCGCTTGCTGCATGGTCTTTAATATATGCGCTGAAGTCGTAATATCCGTCGCTTTCTGCAATGAATGTGTAGGTATATGCCAGGCCATTCATGAATACGGTGCTTCTGCAGGATTTCCCGTCAATTATCTGTTCTCCGCCCTGTCCAAACTGATTGATATAAGACCATCCGGAGTTTTTCGGACCATCTGCAGTAGCGTCCCAAGCACGGATAATCACCTCATTGGTGCTTCCAACTTCCGGGTCCATTCTGCTTACCCAAAGCTGATTTACAATGCTCATAAAATTCTCATCATCTGTTATCTCAACAGGCGGTGTGGTGGACGATGTGCTCTTATAACCGTTATTAAACTTTAAGGTAAAGGTATGTTCACCTTTATTAAGCTGCACACCATACATAATTAATTGACGGTCAATTACTCTGTTGTACGAAACGTTGGTATTATCGTAAAGCGGCACTTTATCGCTGTTTGTGCCATTGCTTTCAATATATTTATGCATAAAGCCTGTCAGCGGTTCCGAACCGTCATCTACATAAATATCAAAACCGCACTGAGGGGTTAAGGAGTTCATATAGACCGTATAAAGCCCGTCCTTTTGAATATTAATGGTATATTTAATTTCGCTCCCTGCTCCAAATCCCAGAGATGTGCCCTCATTTGCTGCGCAGACATCTCCGGAACTAGACGTATAAGAAAACAGGTCAATTGCTGTGTCTCCCTCTGAAGCAATGTCGGTGATAGCAGGATTCTGTGTTAATTTCTCGCGGAAAGACAGTGTGCTTATTTTAACACCATCAGTTTTCGAGGTAATGGTCAGCGTATGCTCGCCATCGGTAATTTCTTTATCTTCAAAAATCGTGCCATATTTCATCAGCGGCGTTTCCACTGGAGCTTCCGCGTCTAATACATATTCAATGGATGCCCCTTCAGGTACTTCAATTTTCTTAGCATACAGTTCCAAAGTCTTTACAGTGTCGCTTTTAAATTTGAGCGAAATAGACTCGCCATTGTTAATGGTCCAATATTTGTCTGCATTAATGGCTCCAGCGCTGCCGGCAAAAAAAGGTTCCGTAGCAAAGACAGGCGCACTGGTGTCTGAAACATCTAAAACAGACATGTTGTTTGCTTCTGTTTGCAAGTCGAACTTAATTGCACCAATGTAAGCTCCTTGCTGCGAACCGGCAGTTGAAATCTTTAAAGTATGCCTTCCACCGCTCAAATAAAACTGAGATGTAGTTTCAAAAAATTTTTGTCCTGCCGGTTCAACTTCCTTTGAAAAGGAGGTAATCAAAACACCGTCTAACGAAAAGTGATTTTGAATAATTTTTGTTCCGGAAAAGCCATATGTTCCGGTATAAGTAGTAATCGCATAAACCCCTGGAGTTTCCACATCTAACGTATATTCCACCCAACTGGTGCCCGGGTGCATGGAACGATACTGCGAGTCTTTTCTTGCAAGGTCAACTGCAGCATAATTGCCCACAAGCGTATATTCAGGGTCAATTGCAGTCGCGCCTTCAAAAGAAGCAGGGATTCTGACAATGGCAGCATTGTCCGTAATGCTCGTGTTCGTAATATCTGCCGGAGAAATAGCTGTTTTATCGTTAATAGGAAGATCCAGACACCTGAAATCAACAGAATATAAGGGCGCCAAATCCGCCGAAGGCGTGATTTTTACGGTATACTCCACACCTGCGGTTAGGTCAAAATTTCTCGGGGAAGCGCCTGCAGCCCCGTTGATCCGCTCAAGCACTGGGTTTATGCCTGCCATCTGACTGTGATACAATGCTTTATAGCTTGGCACATCGTAAATCACGCCGTCGGAATCTTCAACGGAAAAGGCGATGGTGTTAGAACTATCGCTAACCTGAAACGACTGTGGTCTTAAAAACCAAGCAGAATAGCTGCCCGTTTTCTGGGGCGTAAAGGTAAACGAATATTCCTCTCCGGCCAAAACCGTTACTCCGCTTGCCGGTTCCCCGTCGGTTGTTGTTGTGAATTCAATTCGGGAAAAGTTGGTGTCTGCGTCTACCTGTTTGACACTAACTGTGCTTTCCGCGCTAACCTGCACGGCACAGGTTGCCAAAACCATTATTAAGGATAACAGCATGGCAAATTTCTTTTTAACATGAAATTCCATAAAATCTCTCCCTTTCTTATTTATTGAATTTAGTTTATTGTATCAAAAATTT
>ERZ773108.3939-NODE-3939-length-10806-cov-3.044740_pt1 | contig 10806 bp, 9 predicted proteins | sample MGYA00580570_ERZ773108 | MGnify/ENA primary metagenome ERZ773108 (study PRJEB29015, sample SAMEA2737840) | human gut metagenome | biome: human gut; feature: human-associated habitat; material: faeces | place: China | collected 2012 ...
CAAAAACAACAAGGTCAGCAATACCCGCTTCATAGAACCAGGTCCTCCGGCGATACGGCGTCCGGCAGCGCACGGCAGGTCACCCGGCGCACACCGGTGGTGTACAGCTCCATGCCGGCAAAGAATGCTCGCCGAGGCCGAGGCGGCGTCACCACCCGGTTGCACAGGAAGGCTGCTTCATCGCTGTAAGTACCGGCAAAATCCAGATCGTGCGTCACCAACACCACCGTTTTACCGGCAGCGCACAAGTGGCGTAACCGAGCGCCCAGCTGCGCTTTTGCGCCGGCGTCCAACCCGGCGGTAGGCTCATCCAGCAGCAGCGTATCGGCGCCGGTATCCAGCACCATGCCCAGCCCCACCAGTCGGCTTTCGCCGCCGGACAGATCCAGCGGGTGCCGGGCGGCCAGGTGCGCAATGCCCAGGTGTTGCAATGTTTCCGCCTGCACCAACTGATCTACCCGGTCCCGGGTAAACAGATACTGCACCGTTTGGGGCAGCAAGGCAGTGGGCACCGGGCGCTGCACCTTGCCTGCGTAGGGCTTCAACACACCGGCCATCACCCCCAGCAGGGTGCTCTTGCCGCTGCCGTTGGCGCCTACAATGGCATAGCACTTGCCTGCCGTTAAGGTCAGGGACAGGCGAAAGAGTACATCAGCGCTCTTTTTCTCATAAGCAAAGCAAACTTCTTTTAAGGTCAGTACCGGCTTGCCCGCTGATTGAGGCGCAGGCGCAGGCTTGCACCGCAGATGGGCGGCCAAAGGCTGGGCCTCCCGCACCGTCAGCGGTACTTCGTCAAACAGGATTGCCCCCACCGGCAGCGCCTGCAACATGGGGTCGCCGCTTTGCCGCAAGGCACGAGCAAAGGCATGGGGATCGTCGTAACAGATACAGCGCCCGGCACGGAGCAACAGCACGCCGTCTGCCTGTGCCAAAGCTGCGCCGGGGGTATGGGTACTCATCAGCACCGTTACACCCAGCTCTCGGTTCAGCCGCAGCAGCACCTGCAAAAATTTTTCTTCCGCCGCCGGATCCAGCGCCGCACAAGGCTCATCCAACAGCAGCACTCGAGGTGAGCCGGTCATGGTCGCCGCCAGGGACAGCAGCTGCTGTTCCCCGCCAGACAAAGAGGCAGTGGTGCGCTCCATCAGCGACTCCAAATGGAAGAATGCAGCACACTCCCCCACCCGCCGCGCCACGGCAGCGCCATCCAGCCCGGCGTGCTCCGGCGAGAAGGCCAGTTCCCGCTGCACACTGTCTGTAACCATACTGTCCTGTGGATTTTGAAAAACAAAACCTGCCGGGCTGTCACAGTGCAGCTGCCCGCGCAAAGCACCGTGAGGCGCGATCTCCCCTTGCAGCAGCCGCAGTAAAGTGCTCTTGCCGCTGCCTGATGGCCCCATCAGCAAATAAAAGCCGCCGGACGGAATGGAAAAAGTTACATCGGACAGTGCCGCTCTGTCGGCGTCCGGGTAAGTGAAATTCAGTTTTTCCGCTTCAATCGCCGCCATTGCAGTGCCTCCCCTACATTTGAGATCGTCGGGCAAAAACAAAGCAAGCCCGCTGCTGCCGCCCCTAAGGGAGACAGGGTGACCCATTCCAGCTGCGGGTCAAAATAGAAAGTAAGGCCGCCGGTGAGCGCCACCGCCAGCACCGTGATACTCAGCAGGAGCACCACTGCCAGCTCTACGCCGTCCGCCACACCGAATGTAAACGGATCGTACACCTGACGACGCCCCTTTCCGTAGCCCCGAGCGCGCATAGCGTCCGCCGTGGTCATACTCCCCTCCAGGGACAAGGTGACCAGCGTAGAAAACTGATCCAGTGCCTCGTGCAGGGGCTTTTCTTTCGTCAGCCCGGCACCGGCACGAGCCAGGCGGATCTGCCGTGCATTCTCCCGAAAACGGGCAATACACCCTAAAGTCATAGAAAATAAAAGAGAAAAGCGGGGCGCCGCTCGACCGGTAACCGCCAGCAGCCGATCGCTGCCCAGCACGCGGCCGAACACCGCCAGCCACAGCACCACCCCGGCGAATATGCCCCCCTGGAAGCAGCCGTAAACCAGGCTTTCCAAAGTAAACTGGGTGTCGCCCCGGCTAAAGAGGACCGTAACGCCCCAGTGGGCAAACAAAAAGTTAAAGCCGCCCACCAACGCCACCAGCACCGGCACGCACAAAAGGCTGCGCAGACTGCGGCGGCCGTCCGTCAGCAGCAGGTACACCGCCGCGCCCAGCAGAGACAACGCCACCGGCACCGGGTGTCGGCTCAGGCAAGTGAGCAACAATACGCACAAAAGGAAACAGAATTGCACCAATGGGTGCCACTTGGCAAACCGAACCATCAGCGAATATGGGCATCTTCTTTGGTCTGATACCGATAGCCGTACTGATCCAAAAGATGCATTTTTTCCAGCGCCACCACGCAGCCCTTGGCCACGCAGTGCATTTCGTCCGTGGCCTTACGCACCGGCACGCCGCCCAGTGCGTCCGAAAACAGACGATCCATATTGCAAATATTGGCACCGCCGCCGGTAAGCAATACGCCAGTATTGCCGATGTCTGTTACCAACTGGGGTGAGGTGCGCTCAAACAACGCCCCGGCGTGCTCCGCCACCGTCTCAAAATACGGTTGCAACGCCAAATACAGAGCGTTGCCGCTGATCTCCACCTCCCGAGGCAAACCGGTAAGCAGGTCCTGTCCCTTAGCATAGGTGGTTACATCTTCCTCTCTGGGCAGAGCACAGGCCACCGTGCGCTTGATCTCCTCTGCGGTGCGCAGGCCAACAGCCACATTGTGCTCCTCTCGCAGGAACTTGACAATCTCCGCATCCAGGTCGTTGCCCCCGACTTTCAGGGACTCGGACTGGCTCATGGCACCCTGGCTGATCACAGCCATGTCCACCGTGCCGCCGCCCAGGTCAATCACAAAGGCGCCGGAGGGCTGCATGGGGTCGATTCCGGCACCAAAGGCAGCGCACAAAGGTTCCTCCACCAGACACACGGAACGGGCACCGGCGTGGATCATCACGGACACAATGGTGCGCTTCTCCACATCCGTGTGCATGGCCGGCACAGACACCACCACACGAGGCTTAAACAGGCTGTTGCCGATCACTTTATTGATAAAATGGCGCATCATCTGCTGGGCCAGCTCATAGTGACCCACCACGCCGGAGAGAATGGGCCGCTCCACACGCAGGCCCTCCGGCTCGCGCCCCTCTAAGAAATAGGCGCGCTTACCGGCGTACAGTACCTTCTCTTTTTCCTCATCATAGGCCACATAGGCCGGCTCGTCCAGCCGTATGCCCTTGCCGGGCACACCAATGACAATATTGGTGGTACCCAGATCAATGCCCAAATCATATCCAAACATAAACATCCGTCCTAAACAAAAATCGCTTTTCTATATGCTACTGTATCCTACCGTCATTGTCAACAGATAAAAAATGAACAAGCCCGCTGTACCGCAGCATTTTTTTATCATTCTCCACCATGGCCTGTATGCTCTCCCGCGTACCCACCAGGATCAGCAGGGATTTGGCACGGGTCAGGGCGGTATAAAACAAATTGCGATAGCACAGTTTGGGCGATGCACCGATGGTGGGCATCACCACGGCGGAGAACTCCGAGCCCTGGCTCTTATGCACAGTCATGGCGTAGGCCAAATCCAGCTGGTCCGCATTTTGCAGGGAATACATTGCCTCCCGGTCGTCAAACCGCACATTCAAAATATCCTGCCCCCGATCTATCCGGGTAAGAATACCAATATCGCCGTTAAACACCCCGGCACCGCTGTCGCCGTTTTTCTTAAACCAGGGCACATCATAGTTGTTTTTGATCTGCATGACCCGGTCGCCCTCCCGCAGCGTGCGACCCATTGTCACCAGCTCCGTCTTATGCTTGTCCGGCGGGTTCAACGCCGCCTGCAATTGGGCATTTAGGTATACGGTACCGGCAGCCCCTTTGCGAGAGGGGCACAGCACCTGAATATCCTTTATGCTGTCCATTCCGTAACCGGCAGGAATGCGCCGGGTCACCAGCTCCACCACCTTGCGAGGCACTGCATAAACGGACGCTGTATTTAAGAAAAAGAAGTCCGAGTCCGGGGTATTGCAGTCCAACTCCGGCATTTTACCGGCCACCACCCGGTGTGCGTTAGTGACGATACGGCTTTTCTGCGCCTGGCGAAACACTTTATCCAGGCTGATCACATCAATCCGTCCACCGGCGATTAGATCGGACAACACATTGCCTGCCCCTACCGGCGGCAGCTGATCCACATCGCCTACCAAAATCAGGCGGCAATGCAACGGCAGCGCGTCTAAAAGCGCGGAAAAGAGCAGCACATCTACCATGGAAAGCTCGTCCACGATCACTGCGTCCAAATCCAGCGGATTGCGCAAATTATGAACAAAGGTCGGCTCCGGCTCTCCATCCCGTCGCTCGGTCTCCAACAGGCGGTGAATGGTCTTGGCCTCGCTGCCGGTAAGTTCCGTCATGCGCTGGGCAGCCCGACCGGTAGGCGCCGCCAGCGCCACCCGCAGCCCCCGGTTCTTCATCATGGCAATAATGCCTTTTACGGTTGTGGTCTTGCCGGTACCCGGGCCGCCGGTCAAAATCAGCAGACCCTTTTGGGTAGCGATTTCAATGGCTCGGCGCTGCTTCTCATCCAGTTCAATGCCATTAGCGCCCTCATAGGCCAGGATCTCAGAAGTGAAGATCTCGCACTCCCGGGGCGGGTACTGGGTCATCACTCGGATCCGCTGTCCAATCCCCTGCTCCGCCTCATAAATATGGGGCAAAAACAAAAACGGCTGTCCATCCATCTGTTCTTGCACCAATTGGCGTGCCTCCAAGGCGTTGTCCAACGCCATCTCTGCCCGGTCCTCGGTCATATCCAACCCGGTCACCGCTGTCTGGATCACCTTGCGCCGGGGCAGGCAGGTATGGCCGTTCTTCAAATTATACTGCACCACATAGATCACCGCTGCCTGATCCCGATAGGATGGGTCCGGCGCCTGGGGCAGCTCCTCTGCGATCTCCTGGGCCCGCTCAAAGGGAATGCCCTGATCATTGCCGGTGATCACAAAGGCATAGGGGTTCTCCGCCAGGATCTCCGGTGCTTCCGGCCCAAAAAAGGAAAAAGCCTTAAACGCCTCTCCCTGTGTAAAGCCCATCCCGGCCAGCGCTTCCAGCGCCTGGCGGGAGGCAAACTGATTTTTGTACTCCCGGCTGATCTTCTTGGCCATACTGCGGCTGATGCCCTTTAGCTCTGCCAGTCGCTCCGGCTCCTTCTCGATCACCTGCAAGCTTTCGGCACCAAAAGCCTCTACGATCTTGGTGGCCGTAGAGGGTCCGATGCCCTTAATGATCCCCCCGGACAGGTATTGCAAAATGCCGGAGGCATCCTTAGGCAGGGTTACCGTTACCTGTACCGCCTTAAATTGGCGGCCAAAGCGAGGGTGCATGGTCCACTGACCGCGGAACACCGCCTCCTCCCCCTCGCTGATGGGGGGCATTTCACCGGCCACGGTCTCGCCGTCCCCGTTGGCCTCGCCTGTATTCAGTTGCAGTACGGTATAGCCGTTGTCCGGGTTGCGGTAAACGATCTCCTCCACCCGACCGGCCAAATTCTCATACGCTTCTGCCATGCCTTGCTCCAAAGTCTCTGAATTTCATCCTTCAGTATAGCATATTTCCGCAGGAATTGCCACCGCAGAGCACAAAAAAGCCGCAGGTTTTCACCTGCGGCACAGCGTGCAGAAAAAATTTAATTACAAATTTCTGCACGCTGGCAGACTTCGAGAAAGTGAGATAAATTTTGTATTTTGTGAGCGGGTGCCGTACACCGTACTGCTCCCGAACAAAAGACGAAAAGCGCCAAAAATGGCTTGAACTCAATGTTCAAGCCATTTTTCCAAATCGCCGGTGATTGCAAATACCTGCGGCAGGAGCAAGCCCCTGCCCTACGAAACCTCTGCTTCATTCTTTATAACCGGCGCGGTTTAGCCGCTTTATCGACGGTCTGAGCCGCAGGTTTTCACCTGCGGCGAAGATCGTAATTACCGCGCCAGCACAAAGTATAAGATCACAGCTGCACCTAAAACAATTCGATACCAGCCAAAAGCCTTAAAGTCGTGCTTTTTAATATACCCCATCAGGAACTTGATGGTCAAAATGGACACTACAAAAGCCACAATCATACCCACGGCCAGCAAGATGGCCTCGGCAGAGGTAAAGTGGAAGCCGAACTTGACCAACTTCAGCGCACTGGCGCCGAACATCACCGGCACCGCCAAAAAGAAGGTGTACTCTGCCGCCACCGTGCGGGACACGCCAATGAGAATGGCGCCCAAAATGGTAGCGCCGCTGCGGGAAGTGCCCGGGAACACAGCTGCAATCAACTGAAAAGCACCAATGATCAGCGCAGAAGTATAAGTCAACTCGCCAATGGAATGGATCTTGGCGGTTTTGCCTTTGTTCCAGGTTTCCACCACCAAAAAGAAGATACCAAAGAGAATGAGCATAATTGCCACAGTCTGCCAGTTGTAAAACAGTGCGTTCAGCTTATCATCAAAGAGTACGCCCACCACGGCAGCCGGCACGCAGCTGACCAGCACCTTGAACCACATTTGCCAAATGTCTTTCTTGGGCACAATGCGCTTGTTTTCTATACCAAAAGGCCACAGCTTGTGCCAGTACAGCACCACTACGGCCAAAATGGCGCCCAGCTGGATCACCACCAGGAACATCTCCTTGAACTGAGGTGTCACATTCAGGTGCAAAAATTCGTCCACCAGGATCATGTGGCCGGTGGAACTGATAGGCAACCACTCGGTAATGCCCTCTACAACACCCAGCACAATGGCCTTGAGTATTTCAATAATCAAATTCATATACTGTATTGCCTCCCCTATCGTTTTTTCTATTGTAACAGACCCGCAGCTTCTTGTACAGAAATCTTATGAGATTTAACACAAATTTATCCTAACAAAAGCGCCGCAGTTGCCCGCAGCGCTTCATGCTCAGAAATTAAAGTTGTTGTAGCCCCAGTGATCCACCTCTCGGTAGCGCACATAGGTACGCGCCGGCGGCACCTGCAAATACTGCTGGGCAATGGCGCACAGCCGGCAGGTCAGGTCATCGTAGGCATCGTCCGTTGCCGTACCGAAAATGGACACAGAGAACAGGGCGCAGGGCGCGTCACTGCCCTGAAAGTACATTTTTTGTTCGCCTGCCAGGTTCACCATCAGCCAACTTTCGCTTTTGCCGGGAATGGCGGTAATGGCGTCGCCCAATGCACTTTTCAGCTCCGCTGCCACGGCGGACAAATCCTCTGTGGTCTTTACTTCAATAAAAGGCATGGCTTTACTCCTTTACGCCGGACAGCGCTTTCCAGTGGATCTTACAGTATTCCTTGCCGTCAATAGGCGGATACTTCTCATCGTCCACCTTGGCGGCGTTGTAGCACTTGTAGTCCCCTACATAGGCACAGCGCTGGGTGTCTGCGCCTCCTTCGCTGAGGGAGGGAATAAACGCATACAGGAAAATACCAAGAACCGCCACACCGATGCAGGCAAAGCCCACCTTGCCGGGCACCTTTTTGAACAGCTTGGCAGCATCCACTTTCTCCAGGCCCTTGATCTTCATCACCAGCTTCATCAGCAGGTAGCCCAAAACGGCGGCGATCACGCCCACCAGCAGACCGCCCAGCACATCGGTGGCGTAATGCACCATCAGGTACACACGGGAGCCCATGGTGCACAGAGCCACACAGGGGAACAACCAGGCAATTTTCTTTTTATCGCTCTTAAAGCACAGGAACAGCGCGGTAGCGACCTCTACGGCAGAGGTGGTGTGGCCGGAGGGAAAGCTGTAATCGCTCTCGCTCAGCGCCCCGGCGCCGATATACCAGGACCAGTAATCCGCGTTGTGCTGCAAAGTGTTGTACGGTCTGATCCGCAGCACCATTGGCTTGGCGATCACATTGGTAATCAGCGTACCGATGATCACGGCAAATAAAATGGAAAAGCCATACTTGCGGGTGCGCTTAAAAAAGCACAGTACCACAGACAGCACCACAATGGGAATGGTGAAATTCTCGTCCCCAAAGGCGGTAAAGAACTTGGCAACGCCGGTCAAAAACCCGCACTGCATGGAGCCGAAGAACCGAAACACCCACAGATCGAAGGCATAAAACGCCTTGTCTATGTTGTCACCGATGGTCAGCAAAATCGGACTGAACATAGAAAAACCCCTTTTCTGTAATTTACACCCCCAGTTTACCAAATTTTGGTCCCAAATACAAGACAAACCGGGCAAAAACAGTCCCTTTTTCCATGCGGGTTTACAAATCCTTTACAAGTGGGGGGATTTTCTTCTTCATTTGGTCACAAATTCGTCAAAAATCCGTGGTATAGTAGAAGCAATCTAAGAAAATAAGCGAGGCAGTATGACACAAAATCCTTATCAGGTGCTGGGCGTGCCCAACGGTGCCGATTTGGCGGAATGCACCCAAGCCTACAAGCGCCTGGCCAAAAAATACCACCCGGATCTAAACCCGGGGGATCGTGTGGCCGAGGCCAAGATGGCAGAGGTAAACGCCGCCTTTGACGCCATTAAGAACGGCAACACCGCCGACAGCACCTCTACCGGCAGTCGCCGCAGGGCAGACGCCGGCAGCGATTACTATACCGCCGTGGTGAACTTTATCAACCACGGTCAATATGCGCAAGCCATTAACCTGCTGGGCAATATGGACAAGAGCGATACCCGCTGGTACTATTTGGCCGCTTTGGCCTATATGGGCTACGGAGATCAGGAAAAGGCCATGGCAAACATTCGCATTGCCGTGAACCGAGAGCCAAATAACGCCAATTACCAAAGCGCCTACAACAGCATTCGTCAGGGGATCAACCCTATGGGCTTCGGTTTTGACCCATTCTCGTTCTTTGACTTCTCCGCCTACACCGCCGGCGCAGGCAACACCGGCACCCATCGGCCGCAAAGCCGCCCTGTGCGCCGGCAAGGGGGCTGCCTGCTGACCATTCTGCGCATAGCGCTGGCGATCTTTATCATCCGCCTGGTGATTTTGGGAATCACCTCCTTGGTGAGTTGGAGCAGTCAATACCAGCACTACGATGTATCGCCGGGCAATGCGTACAGTTACAGCCAAAGCGCAGACGGCAACCAAAGCAATGACCAAAACGACGACCAAAGCGAAAACGGTCAATATGGTTACAGCAACGGTCAAAACGGCAACAGCGCCTTTGGTCAGGCCCACGGTTCCGCTGCCGGCGCATAACTGTAAAAAGTTTGAAAGGACAATCCGGTTTATGAAAGAAAAACTCAAGCAAATGGGCTATAAAATGCAGCAGAGCATGATCGGTCGCTACGGCATAGACGCCCTGTATAAAGCCCTCCTGGTCATCTACCTGATTTTGGTGGTAACGGGCAGTGCCTTGGCCCGGGTGTCCCGCCCGGTCTATACCGTACTGTGGGTGCTCTCCCTGGCGGTGCTGATCTATGCCATTTTCCGTTCTTTCTCACGCAACATTGCCGCTCGGCAGCGTGAGAACGCCCGCTGGCTGGCACTGACCGCTCCCATACGGCGAGAGGGCCGTCTGCTGCGAGACAAATGGACGTTCCGCAAAACCCATGTGTTTAAGAAATGTCCCGGTTGCAAAGCGGTGCTGCGCTTGCCCCGCAAGAAAGGCAAGCACACCGTCAACTGCCCCCATTGCCATAAGAATTTTACCGTGCATGTACACGGATAAAACAAATGCCCTGCCAAACGGCAGGGCTTATTTTCACAAAATGATACCAAAAAACAAGGACCCAAGGCGGCAAAACCGCTTCGGGTCCGTTTTTTCTGCTTGGATCAGTCCTGATCGGCGTCCTCGTCCTCGTCTTCGTCGTCCTCACAGCTGACCTCAAACTCCAGGGTCTCGCCGCAGGCGGGGCACTCCATAGAGCCGTCCAGCACGGTGTCCTCATCTACCACAAAGGTCTCGTGGCAAGCGGGGCACTCGATCTCAAACTCCTGGCACTCGTCCTCGTCGTCATCGCAGCAACCGCAGTCGCAGTCATCGTCGTCCTCGTCACCGTAGAGGTACTCCTCCACATCGCCCAGATCCTCGTCCACAGCGTCCAGCTGATCTGCCATCATCTCTACGCCGTCGGTCAGGTCGTTCACATCTTCTGCCAAGTTCTCCAGTACGCCGATCATGGCTCTGTAAATCTTGGTCTCTTTTTTGGACTCATCCAAGTCCATGCCGTCCAGCAGGCCCTTCAGGTAGCCCAGGCTCTCCGTTGTATCCATCGTGCGATCTCCTTTACAAAATATGGTTATTGGGGTTTATGCTCTTTCCATATACTCGCAGGTGCGGGTATCTACGCGGATTTTGTCGCCCTCGTTAATAAACAGCGGCACGCGGATCTCCGCGCCGGTCTCAACGGTGGCGGGCTTCAAAGTGTTGGTGGCGGTGTTGCCCTTAATGCCCGGCTCGGTCTTGGTAACCTCCAGCACCACAAAGGTGGGCGGCTCCACACCGAACACCTTGCCCTTGTAGGACAGGATACGGCAAATGTCGTTCTCCTTTACGAACTTGAAGTTATCGGACAGATCGGAACCGTTCACCGGCACCATATCAAAAGTCTCCTGGTCCATAAAATAATACAGGCCGTCGTCGTTGTAGGAATACACCATTTCCTTGCGCTCAATGTAAGCGGTGGGGAACTTGGCGGTGGGGTTGTAGCTCTTCTCCACCACGGAACCGGTAATCACATTCTTTACCTTTGTACGAACAAA
>ERZ773108.3941-NODE-3941-length-10800-cov-57.486273_pt1 | contig 10800 bp, 7 predicted proteins | sample MGYA00580570_ERZ773108 | MGnify/ENA primary metagenome ERZ773108 (study PRJEB29015, sample SAMEA2737840) | human gut metagenome | biome: human gut; feature: human-associated habitat; material: faeces | place: China | collected 2012 ...
AGGTATCTGGGGAAGCCCGTGGAACGGATTTGATAACTTCAAGTTCTTCTTTAAATCAGGACAGGCCGGACTCGTTACCAGAAATACCGTGCTGTATAATCTGGCATTTATTGTGATCAACACGACGATGCAGATTGCCGTTGCCGTGCTTCTGACCGAGATCCGCAACAAACATTACCGTAAGATCACACAGTCGCTGATGTTTCTGCCGTATTTCATTTCCTGGGTTATCGTAGGAGTTATGGCATTCAATATTTTCAGTTCCGACTACGGTTTTCTAAACCGACTGATTGAAACCTTCGGTGGAACACCAATCAAGTTTTACACGACACCAAAGGCATGGCCGTTTATCCTTGTCTTCTTTAATGTATGGAAGGGAATCGGATACGGTTCTGTTATGTACCTGGCAGCGATTATGGGAATTGACACTTCGATTTATGAAGCAGCCCGCATCGACGGAGCAAACGTGTTCCAGCGAATTTTCAAAGTAACAATCCCGATGATCATGCCGACCACAATCATCCTGCTTCTGCTATCCGTCGGAGGCATCTTCAAAGGAAACTTTGATATGTTCTACAACTTGGTTGGAAGTAACGGTCTTCTGTACAACTACACCGATGTAATTGATACCCTGACGTTCCGTGCCTTAATCAGCAGCAACGACTTCGGAATGTCCGCAGCTGTTGGTCTGTATCAGTCGGTACTGTGCTTTATCACTGTCGTAATCGTAAACAAACTGGTTGGTCTTTATGATAAAGACTACACCTTATTCTAGGAGGGATGAAAAGTGGGATCTTCCAGTCATACAAGTAAAATCAAAAGAGGAAAAGATGCGGTTGCACTTGATATCATCGCGTACGGATTCTGCGGAATCATCGCGCTGGTCTGCCTCGTTCCTTTCATCATGATCGTATCCGGCTCGTTTTCTTCGGAATCGGCCATTATCCAGAACGGTTTCAGCCTTCTGCCGCAGGATTTCAGCCTGGAGGCATACAAAACCGTATTTAAAGATCCTATGGTTGTCTTCCGCGCATACGGCACGACCATCGGTCTGACCATCGTCGGAACGGTACTTGGTCTGCTGCTGCAGACTATGACAGCTTATGTACTGTCACGTAAGGAGTTTGAGTGGAGAAATCAGTTTTCGTTTTTCTTCTACTTTACCACTTTGTTTTCCGGCGGTCTTGTTCCGTACTACGTACTGATGACACAGACCCTGAATCTGCGGGACAGCTACCTTGCACTGCTCCTTCCGCTGCTGTTCAGCGTATACAACCTTCTGATCATGAAGAGTTACATCGTGGGACTTCCGGATTCTCTGATTGAAGCGGCCAAGATTGATGGCTGCGGCGAGTTCCGTATTCTGTTCCGGATTGTAATGCCGCTGATCAAACCGGCACTTGCTACCGTGGGCCTCTTCATTGCACTGGCTTATTGGAATGACTGGTACAATGCGATGCTGTATATCAAAGACACGAACAAGTATCCGCTGCAGTATTTCCTGTATCAGCAGGTTAATGATATTGAGGCATATAAAAAGCTTCTTGCAAACAACGCCGCAGGCTCTGCCGTCAGCGCAATCTCATTGCCGACCCAGTCCCTGAAAATGGCACTTACCATTGTAGTAACCGGCCCGATCGTTCTGGCATATCCGCTGGTACAGAAATACTTTGTACAGGGTATCACAATCGGAGCAGTCAAAGGCTGATACAAATCATGTTAATTTAACTGAATCAAGTAAGTCCCCTGCTTCCATTGCGAAAAGCAATAAGCAGGCGGGTGGGGACTTGCTTGTATCAGGAGGAGTGCAAGCTCCTTCTGATAAACTGCGGAGCAGTTATTCGGTTATGAGCAAGTAGCAAAGCGGATTGCGAATATCCGCTTGAATTACACATTATATTTATGAAGGAGGTTCTTTATGAAAAAGAGCACAAAAAAACTGGTATCTGTATTACTTGCATCCGCAATGGCAGCCGGTATGCTGGCAGGATGCGGTTCCGGCAACGGAAAGGGAAGCACGGGCGACAGCAAAAGCAGCTCCGCAGCTTCCGGCACATCGGGAGACAACCTGAGTGCAGACACTTCGGAGCATGTCGATCTGACGATGTATCTGATCGGCGACCGTACCCCGGATTTTGATGAGGTTTACGCCAAAATCAATGAGATTCTGGAAGAGAAGCTGAACTGCTCTCTGAACGTAGAATTCCTTTCCTGGGGCGAGCATGACACGAAATATTCCCTGCTGTTCTCCTCACAGGAAGATTTTGACCTGATCTTTACCGCATCGAGCTGGTGCCATTACGAGCAGACCGTTTCCCTCGGCGGATTTGCACCGCTTTCTGAGGACTTTATCAAAACGTATGCACCGGATATCTGGGAGGTTGTTCCGGAAATGGCATGGGAGCAGGCAAAGATTGACGGACAAATCTACATGGTTCCGAGCTATGCCAACGAGTTTGGTCAGGAAGTTCTGGCAGTGCGCGGTGACCTGATGGAAAAATACGGTATGGATGATATTACATCCTGGGATGACCTGATGAAGTTCTACAAAGCATGTGCAGCAGACGGTATCTATGCAAGTCAGGGCGGACCGTGGTATCCATTCTTCCAGTCCCAGGGCTATTCCACAACGGGCGGAGCACCGAAGGGCGGCGAGCTGATTCTGTATCATACCCAGGATCCGAAAGATCTTGAATTCCAGTACATCGGTGAATGGGATGCGTTCCGTGAGTACTGCCAGGAGATGAAAGACCTGGTAGACGCCGGAGCATGGTCCAGCGACGTATTAAACAGCAGCGATGAGAGACAGACCGGACTTCTGACCGGAAGAACAGCAAGCATGAGCTGGAATCTCGGAACCTGTCTTACCTACGGAAAACAGGCAAATGAGGAACATCCGGATTGGAATGTAACGATGGTAGACCCGAACAAAAACCTGTCGAAAAAAGTAAACTCTTACATCAACAACGGTGTTGCCATCAACGCAAACAGTAAAAACAAAGAGAGAGCCATGATGGTATTAAATGAATTCTACACCAACCCGGATGTTTACGATCTGGCTATGCTCGGTATCGAAGGAAAGCACTGGGAAGCAGTCGGTGATGATCAGTACAAAGTTATTGATGAGAGCGGCTATGGTGTAGCAAGTAACTGCAACTGGGGATGGAACAACTGCACCATCCAGAGAGAGGAATATCTTGAGAACAGAACGGCTCTGGACGACAAGTATGAAAGCATCAAAGATGCCTTCAACAACAACATCAAAGAAGATCATGTTTACGACGGATTTAACTTTGATTCCAGCAATGTAAGTACACAGTTTGCAGCAGTAGAGGCAGCCATCGACAATTATTATAACCCGCTGATCAACGGTCTCGTTGACGATGTGGACGCTTCCATCGATGCCATGAACGCAGCTATGGACAGCGCCGGAATCCAGGATATTCTGGATGAGATGAACCGTCAGGCAGCAGAGTATGTAGCGGAGAAAGAAGAAAAATAAAACAGTAAAATAAAACAGGGAATGGACGCGCTGGTCTGCCAGAAGCTCCGGCGCGGCCGTTCCTTCTTTTAGAGATCAAGTGATGGTTCAAAAAGCTTTGAGGGATGACTTGATTTCTAACAGCATTCGTATTAAATATAAAAATATAGGAATTTTTCAAATTTAACAGAAAGTGACAGGGTATTTTTATGACACTGGAGGAAATTGCAAAAGAGATAGGGGTATCAAAAAGTACCGTTTCCCGTGCACTGTCCGGTAAGGGCAGAATCGGAGAGAAGACCAGAAACCGGATTCTCGAGGTGGCAAAACGGGGAGAAGAGCGGGAGGAGATGGCGCGGACCCGAACGGTGACGCACAACATCGGCGTGGTACTGCCTTCAGACGTTTATTATGGAAGCGGTGTTTATTTCCAGAACTGTCTGCTCGGCGTCTGCGAATCGGCATCGATGCTCGGGTACAATGTGCTGATTACGACGAGCAACGCGCATGATATTTCAGAGCTGCAGTCGCTGGTGGAGTCGAACCGGGTGGATGGTATGCTCCTGACACGTGCGCTTGAGGATGACCGTGCGCTGCAGTATTTAAGTCAGGCAAATTTCCCGACAGCACTGACGGGAACATGCCGGTATGACAACATTATCCAGGTGGATACCGACAATGAGGGTGCGGCAGAGAAAATGACAACGCTGCTGATCGGAAAGGGATTCCGCAGATTTGCGTTTCTTGTCAAGGATATGAGCTATAACGTAGACCGCAAGCGTCACGAAGGTTTCTGCCGGGCGCTGATTAAAAATGGAATTTCCGAGAAGGATCAGCTTTTCTACAATGGTTCGATCCGTATGGAGTTTCTGGATGCGATCATTGAAAATATTATATCCAAAAAAGTGGAATGCATCATCTGTGGCGACGACGAGATTTGTACGATGGTGATGTCCCGGCTCCAGGCGGAAGGCTATCGAATTCCCAAGGACGTCGCGATTGCTTCGCTCTACAACAGCACCAATCTGGACTGCTATTCCCCTGCAGTTACAGCAGTCAGTGTGGCAGCATCCCAGATGGGAGGCACAGCCGTGCGTCAGCTGATCCAGCGGCTCCGAGGGGAAAATTATGAGAAGAAGACGATGCTGGATTACGACATTTTATTCCGAAAATCGACAAACTAACGTAGCAGGGAGGACAGAACAATGGAATTTCAGAAGGGAATGGATCTATCTTTTATACCGGAGCTGGAAGATGCCGGAGTACAGGTGAAGGACTTTGACGGAACTGTTATGGATCCGCTGGATCTCGTTCAGAAATACGGGGTAAATTCCGTACGGCTCCGTATTTGGAATGCGCCGGAGCATGTCAGGGAGTCCGGCGGATACTGCAGCTATGCGCATACACTGGCGATGGCAAAACGGATCCGGGCACATGGCATGAGCTTTATGCTGGATTTCCATTATTCTGATTTCTGGGCGGATCCCGGTCAGCAGAGAAAGCCGAAAGATTGGGAAAACTTAAGCTTTAAAGAATTAAAAGAGGCTGTTTTTTCTTATACAAGAGATACGCTGACGGCATTAAAAGAGGAGGACGTTCTGCCGGATATTGTTCAGATCGGAAATGAGATCCGAAGCGGCCTTCTGTTTCCGGACGGAGAGCTGCCGGATTATACAAAAATGGTACAGCTTGTAAATGCCGGAATCCGCGGTGCGCGGGCTGCAGCCGGAAAAGATGAGATGCAGGTTATGATCCATCTCGACCAGGGCGGACGGTATTTCTATCTGAAAGAGTGGTTTGACTGTTCCTTTGAGGCAGGACTCGAGGATTTTGACCTGATCGGACTTTCCTATTATCCATTCTGGCACGGCACTTTCACGGATCTGAAAGAGACAATGACGAAGCTGATCCAGGATTACAAAAAGCCGATTATGGTCGTTGAGACGGCGCATGCATGGAGAAAGAGTGCGCATGGGTTTATCGATGAACAGCAGGAAAAAATCGCAGGATTTCCGGCGACGCCTGCCGGACAGAAGCAGGTGCTGGATCTGGTTGCCAATATCGTTGCTTCGCTGCCGGATGAAATGGGGCAGGGTATCTATTACTGGGAACCGATCTGTGTTCCGAAAGACGGTGAGGGCGGCTGGTCGGAAAATATGGGTCTGCTGGAGGAGAAGGGAACCATCATGGAGGGCATTCGTTCTTTCCTGTTTACACGGAATGATGCCTGTCCGGAAAAACCGGCCAAGATTTACGAGCCGGAGCCAATGACCGTAGTAAAAGACGAAGCATGCGGTCTGCCGGAGATGCTCCCGGTTTTGCTGTATGACGGAATGGTGGAGCAGCGGCGGGTAAACTGGAACGAAGTGCCGGACACACGCGTGACAGGCGAATATGATGTGACAGGAAATGTGGAAGGTGTTCCGTTTGCTGCACATGCGAAGATCTGCGTGGTGGAAGAGCTGCCGGAGGCGGAGAATCTGTTGCTCGATGTCGGCTGGGAAGACGGCCTGGCGCGCTGGAACGTAGAAAAATCCGAGGATGCCGTTGCAGTACAGCTGTTTCCGGAGTTTGTCGATCCGTTCCCAGCTCCGCCGGTGAATGCGGTACGCGTAGAAGCACCGAAAAACTTTACGTTTTCGATCTGCCAGACGGTAAAGGTACAGGAGGCAGGAACGTATACATTATCTGTTGCCTTTCAGGGAACCGATACAACAAATGTGGATGTGCGGCTGTTCCTCAATACGGAAGAGGGAAAAGAAGAGACTGTGATTCATCCGACAGAACATGCATGGACCGGCTACAAAGTGACATGCGAAATCAGAAAACCGCAGGAAGTCACTGCCGGAATCCGAATTTCATCGCCGCCGATGTACGGCATGATGCGGAATTTCTGTCTGCAGACAGTAAAAAGAGAGGGACAATAAGACGATGAGAGCAGAGTACAGCTATTGCAGGGATTATCTGATTAAAAATGGAAAACCGTGGTTTCCGGTGATGGGCGAAATGCATTACAGTCGGTACCGCAAAGAGTGGTGGGAGGAATCACTGCGCAAAATAAAGGCGGGCGGAGTTTCTGTCGTCTCGGCCTATGTGATCTGGATTCACCACGAGGAAGAGGAAAATGTGTTTGATTTTGAAGGATGCCGGGATATCGGAACGTTTGTAAGACTGTGCCGGAAAGTCGGACTGTCGGTATTCTTGCGTATCGGACCGTTTGTGCACGGGGAAGTGCGGAACGGCGGATTCCCGGACTGGATCATCGAGAGAGAGAAAGAGGGCATGGCGATCCGCTGTAACAACGAGGAATATCTTGGCTATGTCAGACGGTTCTGGAAAAAGGTTTATGCGCAGGTCGATGGATGCATGGAAAAGGACGGCGGTCCGGTGATCGGTATTCAGATCGAGAATGAGTACGGCCACGTCGGCGGTCTGCAGGGACCGGAGGGCGAGGCGCATATCCGCACATTGACAGCAATGGCAAAGGAAATTGGCTTTGATGTGCCGCTGTACACGGCGACCGGTTGGGGCGGAGCCTGCATCGGCGATCTGCTTCCGGTCATGGGCGGCTACTGTGAAGCACCATGGGATCAGAGAACGTGCGAGATTGAGCCGAACGCAAACTTTGTGTTCAGCCACACAAGGAACGATGCACTGATTGCGTGTGATCATCATGTGGAAAATGCAAACAGTTACAACGAGGAGGATTTTCCGTTTTTGACGGCAGAACTTGGAGGCGGGCTTCAGGTTACCATGCACAGAAGACCGGTGGCGAAGGGATGCGATGTCGGAGCGATGTCTACCGTAAAAATGGGAAGTGGAGCAGGGCTGCTCGGCTACTATATGTACCACGGCGGCAGCAATCCGAAGGGAAAACTGTCCACCCTGCAGGAGAGCCGCGCGACAGGATATCTGAACGACCTGCCGGAGATCAATTACGATTTCAACGCGCCGATCCGGCAGTACGGAACAATCTCGGACAGCTATCGGGAGATCAAGCTGCTGGCGCTGTTTTTGAATGATTTTGGCGAGGATATGGCCTCACTTCGGTCTGAAATTCCAACGATAAGGATTCTGCCGGGAGATATGCACACGGTTCGGACAGCGTGCCGTCACGATGCGGACCATGGATACGTCTTTTTTAACAATTACCAGAGAAGATGGAAGATGGATGATCATCCACAGGTGAAACTGGAGGGACTCCTGGATGGAAAAGCGAGCGTGGGATTTCCGGCATTTGACCTGAAAGAGGGAATGTATGGATTTTTTCCGTACAATATGAAACTAAACGATGCGGTTCTTCACACGGCACTTGCCACACCGCTCTGCGTTTTACATACGAAAAAGGGAGATGCGTTCGTATTTTACGGTGATCTCGACCCGCAGATTCAGTGGGAGGGCGATGCGCGCGCAGAACTCTGCCTGATTTCCCGGCAGGAGGCGCTGAATGCATGGAAGGTGCATCTGGATCAGGATTATCTCGTTCTTTCCGAAAATTATGTCTGGGAAGAAAACGGTGAGCTTGTTGTGACAGGCAGTGGAAAAACCATGATCGCTGTGTATCCGGCAGTGGAAAAAGGCATTGTGGATTTCAAAGAGTGTGGAAAAAGAGGAAACTTTACGCTGTATGAGCGTATTTACAAAGCACAGGAGCCGGAGGCAGAGCTTGTCTGCAAAGAGCAGGATAAAGAGAAAGCAGTATACGAACTGAAGCTTGCTTATCCGGGCGAAAAAAATTATCACGATGCGTTTGCTTTTCTGACCTGGTACGGAAACCGTATGGAAGTGTTTGATGGGGAAGAGAAAATCAACGATTATTTCTATACCGGTCAGGAGGCCCTGTTAAGCCTTGGCTATTTTGAGTTTCCGGAGAAACTGAAACTCGTTGTCTATCCTCTGCATCCGGGTGATCCGATTTTTCTGGAAAAGCAGCCGGATGCAGCGGATGGATGTGCCTGCAAAATTGAGAAGCTGCACGTAGAGACGATATTTCGATGAACAGAGAAAGGAAAACGAACATGAACCAGAGTGGATTTATCTATGGAGGGGATTATAACCCGGAGCAGTGGCTTGCGATGCCGGAAATTCTGGAGCAGGATATCGAATATATGAAGGAGGCGCATATCAACGAGGTGACGCTTGGTGTCTTTTCCTGGTCTGTGCTCGAGCCGGAGGAGGGTGTATACCACCTGGAATGGCTGGAAAAGATCATGGATCAGCTGTATAAGAATGAGATTTCAGTAATTCTCTCGACACCGTCTGCAGCACGCCCGAAGTGGCTTGCAGACAAATACCCGGAGGTACTGCGCGTAAACGCGGACCGCACGAAAAATCTGTTCGGCGGACGCCATAATCACTGTTATACTTCGCCGGTTTACCGGGAAAAGGTGGGGAAAATTGATCGCCTGCTGAGCGAGAAGTTTGGAAAGCACCCGGCGGTAAAAATGTGGCACATTTCGAATGAACTGAGTGGAGAATGCCATTGCCCGCTCTGCCAGAAGGCATTTCAGGGGTGGCTGAAGAAAAAATATGAGACGATTGATGCATTGAATATGTCGTGGAATACAACGTTCTGGAGCCATTCGTATCAGAATTTTGAGCAGATTGAGAGTCCGTCCCCAAAGGGTGAGATGGGGCTTCACGGACTGAATCTTGACTGGAAACGGTTTGTGACAGATCAGACAGCAGACTTTGTTGCCTGGGAAAAAGCAGCGATCCGCGCGGGCGGTTCCGAACTTCCGGTGACAATCAACATGATGTATGATTTCCAGGGACTGAATTATCATAAGTTCAAGGATCTGATTGATGTGGTGTCATGGGATAATTATCCGACCTGGCACAAGGAAGCAGAAGAGGTGACTGCGCTTGATGCGGCACTGCAGCACGATTTTATGCGGAGTTTGATGAAAAAACCGTTCCTTCTGATGGAGTCCTGCCCGACAAGCACGAACTGGCAGAGTGTCAGCAAGCTGAAACGGCCTGGGCTTTTAAAGGCGGCATCGCTGCAGGCAGTGGCGCATGGTTCCGACAGTGTCCAGTATTTCCAGATCCGCCAGAGCCGCGGTGCGAGCGAGAAGTTCCACGGGGCGGTCATTGACCACTACGGCGGAAAGGATACGCGCGTGTTCCGTGAGGTGACAGAGACGGGCGAGGCGCTTTTGGATCTGGCGCAGATTGCGGGAAGCACGACGAAGGCACAGGCTGCAATTTTGCATGACTGCGAAAGCCGCTGGGCCATGGAGGATGCGCAGGGACCACGGAATATGGGACTGCATTACATGAATACCGTGAAGAAAGTATATGGCGGTCTTCGGAAACTGGGTGTGAATGTGGATTTCCTTGATATGGAGGAGAGTCTTTCCGGCTACCGGATTGTCTTTGCACCGATGCTGTATCTGTTTCGGGCCGGAATTGAGGAAAAAATCCGGAATTTCGTGGCAGACGGCGGCACCTTTGTGATGACATACTGGTCGGGAGTTGTGGATGAAAACGACCTCTGTTTCCTCGGCGGAACCCCGCACGGACTGATGGATGTATTCGGCCTGCGGAGCACCGAGCTGGACGCATTGTATGATCAGGATGTGAATGCGGGTGTGGGAGAAGGAAAGACATATGAAATCCGAAATTTCTGCGACCTGGTATAACGAACGGGCCGAGTCTCATCAGTATCATCAATCTCTACACGAAGCTCTTCAGTGCAATCAAACTCAGGGGCAACTGCAAAAACATCAGGCTCAACATTAGGAACAAGTCCAGAACCTTGTTCCAGACATTCCAAAGAATTAAATTTTCCTATCATAATCAAAAACAAAATTAGTAAGGTACACCATCACGAGACAAATTACGAGCAACATAACAACCGATATAAGAATTAATTAAAAGCTGGTCAGTATCCCAAGTAGAATCAGCAGCGACTCCAAAAATGGAATCAAGAGCAGAGGGGTTAACCTTAAAAAACTTATAATTCAAAACAATCTTATTGGTTTGATTAACATCACCTTCATTATAACCAAAACCAAACCATCCAGAAAGGAGAGATTCGGTAACGGGAGAAACCCAAGATTTGAGAGTAGTAGTAAACGCGCCATTAATAACATCAAGCTTGGTTTTCCAATTGAAATAACGAGGATTATATCCAGCGTTAAACAAATTGACTACAGAAGCTTTGGGAGAATTGAAAATTTGCGTCATAGGAAGAACTTCCATGCCAATATTATCAAACTCGGGAATTGGAAGGGATTCGGCATCAGTCACAAGCAATTGGCCATCTTGACCAGTAATTACATAATCAAGCAAAGGTACGGCATGGTAAATACACA
>ERZ773108.3942-NODE-3942-length-10799-cov-4.220309_pt1 | contig 10799 bp, 21 predicted proteins | sample MGYA00580570_ERZ773108 | MGnify/ENA primary metagenome ERZ773108 (study PRJEB29015, sample SAMEA2737840) | human gut metagenome | biome: human gut; feature: human-associated habitat; material: faeces | place: China | collected 2012 ...
CGGTCATTCTTTCCAGCAGGTATCCCTCCAGATGGTCTATGTAGATTACCCGGCCGTCCAACTCCGCCACGGTCATTCCCCGATACAAAGCGACTGCGTTTTCTTTGTCCTTTCGGCACTTGTCGCATTCGCAGTATCCAGTAAAGTCCACCGCAATGTTTTCCTCCGTCCTGACTGGCAGGTGGATCGTATATAGTTCTTCATGCGGGAAATCAAAAAGGCTCTCTCCGGTATATCGAAAGTCCCCAGTGTTCGGCGGTTCCAAATACCGGTCACCGCCAATCTGCCCAAAAGGATCATGATTCACTTGACTTTTCCCCTTTCCAGTGCCATACTATAGATGAATTTTTTCATGTGCGCCCGGGTTACGGTTGCCGCCGTCCCGGGCTTTTTTCTTGTCCAAATGACGCAGCTTGTCAATCCACGGCGCCACCGCAAGCCCCATCATGAAGCTGCAGACGATCGCCGTCACAATGCAGATTACTGCCGGGCTGCTCCATACGATTCTTGGCATTTTCCACCCATTCCCTCCAATATTTTTTACTTGCGAGCTGCTGACTGGATAAGATTGCATATGGCCGCATCCTGCTGCACCAGTCCAAAATACGCAGTCCGAATTCCTTGATTTCAGGGTCAACCATTTGAACCAGCCGCCTTTCTCTTATACCGTTCATGCTTCCGGCGGCGTTCCGCAAGCCGCACTAAATGGGCTGCATAATCTTGCTCTCCATGAATCTGCCGCTCCCGTTCTTCTCTCCATACGGAAAGTTCTTTTTCGTATGCCAGATTCTTTGGACAACTGATTTTGCAAGTAGCCGTCCGGCGCGGGCAATCCTGCACGCATGGGCTTTTTGGTCTGTTCATTGCAATCATCCTTCAAAAAATTCTTGAAATTTTTCGGCATTGTACTGCCCTTTTGTCAGTTCAATTGCTTCGCGGATCGTGTACCTTTCCTTACGCTCTTTTAATCCGTCGGCAAACGCCTGTGTCCCCTGCTGGCAGGCTCCTGTGATAATGCGATACATCGTTTTCAATTCTTCTTCAGTAAAAGAATCGTCCAATGAAATTCCCCGGTATTGCTCTGCACCTCTGTCCGCCGCGGATTTAAACAGAAGATCGGCCACCCCATCGCGGAAATTGCGGCAATGCGCATAATGCTTTCCGTCAAAAACCACGTTATGACCTGGAATTTTTCCGACAAAAATGGTGTAATCTCCTGCCTTTTTCTTCTTTTTAACATGCGTCAGGATATTATCGGCATATAGGTACTTACCAGGAACATAATCACCGTCATGTAGCTTTTTACATTTTTTTCGTTTTATGCCAGTGCCGCTCAGGTCTAGCGAGCCGCCTACCGTCAGGTTGTCCGGCAGTGCGGTGATATTGGTGCCGCTCAGGTACAGCGAGCCGCCTACCGTCAGGTTGTCCGGCAGTGCGGTGATCTTGGTGCCGCTCAGGTCCAGCCAGCCGCCTACCGTCAGGTTGTCCGGCAGCGCGGTGATATTGGTGCCGCTCAGGTCTAGCGAGCCGCCGACAGTCAGGTTATCAGGCAGTGCAGTGATCTTGGTACCGCTCAGATCCAGCCCGCCGCCGACAGTCAGGTTGTCCGGCAGTGCAGTGATCTCGGTATCTCTCAGATACAGCCCGCCGTCATTGTTTCGATCCATCATTGCCTTTGCTTCTTCCAGGGTTAATTTCATCCTGCTTTCCTCCTTTGAGCTTTTTTCACCGTCCGGGCATTCCCCAGCGTGTCCCCGGCATACCACCTCAGCAGCTTGTCCTGCTTGTCCAGCTTACCGATCAGCCACTCTATCAATCCGCATACAAGCACCAACAGAAGACCCGGAAGCAGCACTAAGTACAAGGTTAATATCGCATTCATTCGCCACACACCGCTTTTAACAGATCTTCCAGCAGCTCTACGCGCTCTTGTGCTTCGAAAAACTCCCGATCATACCCCTTTTTCGGTGTGTTCATCAAATAATCCCCCGCATAACAGAACACATTGTTTTTTTCTTGATGCAGATATTCTTTCAACAAATCGCTGATATTCATGCCCCTTTTGCCTCCTTGCTTGTCCAAAATTTTATCGGCAGGTTATCCTGCCTTGCCATCCTTTATTTTTTCGGCAGGTCATGATTGATCGGCCCTAGCATCAGCTGACTAATTAATCTTTGTGCTGTCTCCGGTAACTGATCAAAAGACTTCAGATATCCTTTTAAGCTGGTTCGCACGCTACCGTCTGCCATAATGTGTGTAACTGTCGGAGGCGGCAACTCTTTTTTTACTTTCGGCATATGATCTCCTCCTTTGTACTTACCTATTCAATATTGTGATTGTCCTATGCAGTGAATTTTTTGATTGTTCTCTTGCAATCCCCATCTGTCCCGCTCTGTTCATTATCAGTCCTGCAAAATTAAGAGATTAAGTCCTCTATATGGCATTTCAGGGCTTCGGCAATTTCAATGCTCAAAGGCAGAGACGGGGCTTTCGTCCCCCGCTCAATCTGGCAGATCATGGATTGATCGACGTTGACTTTCTCCGCCAGTTCTTTTTGCGTCATGTCAAGCGCACGCCGCTTTTCCCGGATGTTCGTCCCTACGCTCATTTTTTCCACCCCCTGACAATTACGGCAATCAAAACAATGTCTGCAAGAATAACCGCCGCGTTTACGATGATTTCCAACATGTGATTTTCTCCTTTCTGATCGGGTTCTATTGACAGCAACAAGCAAAAAAGATATCCTTTAAGGCAAGGGGAGTTTTGCTCCCCCGCCCCTACTCGGTCAGCTTACTGATTAATGTGATCAGCGCTGTAACGAGTTGGATGATAACCGTAATCAGGATTATGACTTTGTTGGGGTCGTTCTGGTTACGGTTTTTCTTTTTCCCGCTCATTGTTTTGTCCTCCTTTTTGTGGTATTCTGTGGTTATCTCTTAACCACAGTTATATTGTATCTCACTTTTATGAGAAATTCAATATATTTTTCTCATTTTTATGAGATTCAGCACATTGCATAAAAAAGGAGGCGGTTTTTTGTTTTGGAAGAGATTTTATCAAATGTGCATGCTAAGAGGTACTAAGCCCAATCCCCTTGCAAAGGAAATCGGCATTTCTTCCGGCATTGTTACCAAATGGAAAACGGTTGGCAGTTTGCCCAATGGAGAAACCTTAATTAAAATCGCCGACTATCTAGATTGCTCCGTTGACTACCTGCTTGGCAGGACGGACAACCCGGAAGTGAATAAGTAATCCATCCCGCTCTCCGTTTGGAGGGCGGTTTTCTTTTATCCCGCTCTGTTGGTTATCAGTCCTGTTTATTGGACTTATCTTGTGTTACTGTTTAGGTGCTGAGTAATTTGACCCGTTCGCAACAATCGCTTCAAACGCTTCATTAAAACGCTGGCGCGCATTGGCTGGCTTTCTCGCTCCATTAAGCACCATAGATACATAACTTTTAGTCACACCAAGCTGCGCCGCAAGCGCTTCATATGTAACTCTTTTGTTGTGCATTTTGCCGACAAGAACGCCCGTCCATGTATCAGGCATACAAAACCCCCTTTCAATACATTTTAGAGTTGAAAAAGTTAACAATGTGTGTTATTATTGTCTTGCAGTAAACTTAATAACAAAAACAAACGCTTGCGTCATCTCTTCCGTTTACTTTGTTAACTGTTGCCTCCATTATACAGTTTACACGGGTAACAGTCAATAGGAAAATGTAAGCTTTGTTAACTTCATCGTTTTGCCCAAATGGAGGGTTGCAAAATTTATGTTTTATGATAACTTTGTACGCTTGTGTAATAAAGTGAATAAATCTCCTTCTTGCGTAGCTACAGAAATCGGCCTATCTCGCGCAAGCGTAAACGGATGGAAAAATGGTAAAAAACCCACCGACGCTACCACACTAAAACTGGCCGATTATTTTGGAGTTCCCGTCGATGAGCTTCTGGGGAACACCGAACAAAAAGAAAAGCCCCTCGTCAATGAAGACGAGGAGCTGACGGAGTATCTGGACGAGCTGAAAAACCGCCCGGAGATGAAAATGCTTTTTTCTTTGGCAAAAGGAGCCACGAAAGAAGACATGGAAAAAGCCGTAAAGATAATTGAAACACTATTGGGAAAATAAGGTGATCGTTTGGGAGATGTATTTATCAAAAAAGCACCGTTGCCCGCAAAAATCCGCGGCGTTACCATTGTGAGGGATGATGACTACATCGTGATCGTGAATGAAAATCTAAGCCCGTCCGCATGCAGAAAGGCTGTCCAGCATGAAATCAGGCACATCAAGCGCGGCCATTTTTATAGTGATGATACGGCTGGTCGCAATGAGCAGGATGTTGGTTGACATAGACCATGCGTGAAATCCTTTGCTGGTATACGTATGGTAATTTAAACGTTGATTTGTATTTTTGATAATTTGTAAATTTTGCGAAGATATATTGCAAAATTGAAAAAAAGTGCATATAATGAGAGTGCAAGGGAACCCTTGATGATACAGACCTCGTCACGCCTCTCAACGATGCGTACCATGACGGGGTCGTTTTTTGTAGGTGATTACATTGACAGAATTGAAGAAACATGCATCGCATGCAGAACAAGTCCAAAGATTAATAGATCATGGGTTAAAAATTTCAAATAAACGTGAAGCTGAAAAACTTCTCGCATCTGTAAACTATTATCGATTAACAGGGTATCTCCACGATTTTAAACTGCCGCAATCGGATAAGTATAGAGAAGAAATAACTTTCGATAGATTAAAAAGTATATATAGTTTTGACAAAAAATTTAGCCGAATTCTTATGTATGCTTTGGAGGATATTGAAGAATCTCTAAAAACTCACATATCATACTGTCTCACCAGTCATTTTCCCGATGATCCGCTTATATATCTAAATCCCAAAATTTATCGTTCTTATAGTGAATATTCAAAATTTCAAAACATCTTTTATCAAACAGTGACTAATAACAAAAATTTGCCTTTTGTGAAGCATCACAATAACGTATATGAGGGAAAGCTTCCCATGTGGGTGGCAGTTGAGCTGTTCACGATGGGGAATATTCATGCTGTTTACAATAATCTTTTGCCCTCTTTTCAAAAAGAAATAGCAAAGGCCTATTATACCGGCCCAAATCAACTCTCAAATTGGATAGAAAATCTTACATATTCTCGTAATCATTTAGCACACTATATGAGAATATATAATTTTAATTTTGGGAGAACACCTGCCGTATGTAAAAATCATCTGCGCAATTTTGTCCCGTCCCATAAAATTTTTGATCAAATTTTCATTATGTCTTGCTTATATTCAGATCCCGATGATTGGAAAAATTATGTTGTGCTGGAAATAAGAGCTTTATTAGATGAATATTCAGAAAATATATGTTTGTCAGATTTAGGATTCCCTGATAAATGGGAGCAGATATTGACAAAATAAAAAAATCCCCGCCGTCGTAATCGGCAGGGACTTTTCATGAATAGCATACCCTTTTATGGGCAAACACAGTTTATTAAGTATATTATACCATCTTTTGGCATGCTTTGCAAGAATCATCCTTGACAGATACTAGCATGGCCGATTATGACAAACAATTATTTTACTCTACAAGTTAAGGAGGCTAATTAAGATGATAGATACTAAAAAAAGAGAAAAAAACATACTACAATTTGCAGCTGATAATGGTCACCTTAATAGAGAGCAAATCGCAGAAATTGTCCAGTTTGCAAAATTTGCAAAAAGTCAAAGCAAAAAAGACTTACAGGAGATTTCCATAAAATCAAAAAATAAATAATCTCTATTTCTCAAAATTGCTTAGATCAATCTCCCCAACTTCTTTTTCAAAATTCTTTATATGCTGTTGCAGAGTCCAAATAATTTCATGCGTACGATCTCTTCCGTAGTACGCTCCGATATAGTCCAATTTTCTTGCCATCATTTCATCTAACCGCAAGGTAAAATTTTTTGTTTTTGGCTTCATCTCCAACGCTCCCTAAAAATCATGATTGATTTTTAGTATAAGGTTGGTATGATGAATATACCTTGTAGGTATCTGTCAGATATCTGTAAATGGAATTATTTTTCGCTTATCATTTGCTTGTCTCTGGGCATAAGATAACAAAATATCTAAAAATTCTGATCCTGTGGGAGGTTCTTCCATCTCATAACCAGCTATTTCAAACAACCGTTGCCGCCGCAATCTCCAAACGCGCGAAATCGCTGTCCGTAAATTTCTTTCTACTGCGTTCCATTCCACGTTAAAGTGTTTTGCAACCGGAATATAAACTTCCTTGACTACTGCACATAATCTATCCTCATCCTCCAGTAAAAGCTGTATCGCATATGCAATTTCCCTATGCCCTTTATAATTTTTCCCAATGGATAAATCGCGTAAAATGTTGTTAATGTCGTCCATGCCTGCTTCTGTCTCCTTCTTCGCTGTCAAAAGCATTTTATGGCGAAAATCGTCATAAAACAGTTTTGTCTATTTTTATTTATATTTTTCGGCGTTTTAAAATAAAATTCCACCGATAAATATGCTGTAGAGGTACTTATAATGAATAAAAACACTTTAGAAGTTTTCGGCTATGTCCGTGTATCTACTGAAAATCAATTGGAAAACTATAGTATTGAGGAGCAAACGATGCGAATCCGCTCCTATTGCCAAGCTAAGGGATGGCACTTAATCAAAATCTATACCGATGGCGGTTATTCCGGGGGGAATATCAATCGCCCTGCCCTACAGCAAATGCTTACGGATATGAAGCGAGGCACCGTTGATGCTATCATCGTTTATAAACTGGATCGTCTAAGCCGCTCCCAAAAAGATACCCTAACCCTAATCGAAGATCATATGCTGTCCGCTGGTGTGGACTTCATTTCTATCAATGAAAATTTTGATACTTCCAGTCCCTTTGGCCGTGCTATGATCGGCATTCTTTCTGTTTTTGCTCAGCTTGAAAAAGATCAAATTACAGAACGCTTTACTATGGGCCGAATCGGTCGAAGTAAAGCAGGGTATTATCATGGAGGGCCTAATGCGCCAAGAGGATATCAGTATGTAGATGGCGCATTAATTGTAGATGAATTCAAAGCATCTCAAGTAAAAGAAATTTTCCGGCTATTTCTTGACGGAAAGTCTATCAATCATATTGCACGGACAATGGAACAAAAATACGGCGGCCGATGGAACGCTGCTGGTGTTCGTGTTATTCTACTGAATAGTACATATATCGGGAAAGTCAAATTCGCCGGCGTTGAATATGATGGCCGTCATCAGCCTCTTATTTCAAAAGAAGATTTTGAAACAGCACAAAAGCTGCTTTTCTCTCCCGCACGAGATGCTAAAAAAAATTCTGCACAAAAGAACCCTTTTCGGGCCGAAACACTATTGTCAGGCTTAATCTTATGTAGCCGCTGCGGCGCCCGCTATTCCGGATGTCACGGATATTACAAATGCTATTCCCGCGCAAAAGGAAATCCAAGATATATAAAAGATCCAAATTGTAAAAATGATAACTGGATTATTTCCGAGTTAGATTCCCTTACTATTTCTTCTATCCGTGAATTGCTGGATAATAATGATCTTTTGGATGCCGCCATTGAAAATGCCCGGCCACCTTTAGAAGATTCCGCAAACGAAATAGAAATAACAACCCATCTAAAAGAAATTGAGGCCCAAATTAATAGACTGTTGGATCTATATCAAATCGGTTCGATTCCTACCGAAACCTTGTCATCTCGAATCCAAACACTTGACCAAGAAAAAACGGCTTTAACTACATTATTGGAAAATAAAGAAGATTCTTTCGAAGAACGCAAGCAAGCATTTTTAGAGAATATCCAAAATTTCCGGGATCATTTTGACGATTCTGACCTAGATACTCAACGGCTTCTAATTCGTAGCATTATCGAATCAATTTCTGTCGATGGTCGCAATATCTCTATTCAATGGAGAATTTAATGCAAAATTATTAAACCCATACACATCGTCAGGCTCTGTTTACCGCATGCGCTACATTTTTTAAAATAGCGGTCCAGATTAAACGCCACCCGGGGCAGATAGCCCAAATCTTCCAAAAGAGTAAACAACGGGAAAAAGATCGCCATTGGCGGCAGCATTACCGAAACGACCCAGGCTAAAGTCCGGTATGCACCATGTACCAGCATATCGCAGACAAACGCCGGTGCGCCCATCCAGCCAAAAAAAAACGCCAGTCTTTCTTCGACCCAGAACAGGCCGCTGCTTAGCCATTGAGAGGGGACATTCGCGCCGGCGATTGTCAACCAGAAAATAAACGCCAACAGCGCGATCATGATGGGGAAGCCCGTCGCTTTGCTGGTCAGGACCCGATCTATCTTCCGGTCCCGGCTGCTGTAACCGCGGTCGGCCGATTCCACTGCGTGAGCGCAGATTCGCTCTGCCTGGCGCACCAGGCCCGATACAATTTCATCCCGCAGTGCTTGCTCGGTCAGGCCCGCCTGCTCTAACAGTTCCCTTGCTTGGGACAATGGCTCCTGCACAGCAGGGGTTTTTAAAGCAGGTCCTCCTAAGTACTGCTGCGCTGACCGGATCAGTTCCTCTTCGCCTTCCAGCAGCCGAAGCGCCAGCCAGCGGGAACTGATTTTTTCCCCGCAGCATTCCCGCAAAGGGGGCTCCAACAGCGCCACCGCCTGCTCAATGGCCGGCGCATACAAAATCTGTACCGGATCAGCTTGCGTGGCCTTATCGTGGGTTACCGCGTCCACCGCATCCATCAATTCATCCAAGCCCCTGCCGCTGCGGGCCGCAGCACCGGTTACCGGCACGCCCAGCTGCTTGGACAACGCGCCGATATCCACATGAATTTTTTTCTTTTTGGCTTCGTCCATTAAATTGACGCAAACCACTGTACGAGGCGTGATTTCTATGGTCTGCAAAACCAAATTCAGATTCCGCTCAAGACAGGTGGCATCACATACCACCACCACTGCATCCGGATCTCCAAAACAAATAAAATCCCGCGCTACCTCTTCTTCTGCCGAATGGGCCATTAGAGAATAGCTGCCCGGAATATCCACCATCACAAAGCCTCTGCCGTTGTGCTCGCACCTGCCCTGCGCGTTGGCTACGGTCTTTCCCGGCCAATTTCCGGTGTGCTGATTCATTCCGGTTAAGCCGTTAAACACTGTGCTTTTGCCCACATTCGGGTTCCCGGCTAATGCGACCACCCGATCCTGAGGGGATTCCCGGTGAATCACCAGCCCTTCGTCTACTGCTTTTCTTCCTGTTGAACCGCTGGTCAATCCCAACGCCCGTCACCTCTTTCTGAAAATAAGCTTCTCTGCATACTGCGCCTCATCAGGCCAAGAACCCCGGAGCGTATTTTTTCGCGTCCGGGGTCTTTTCTCTCAGCGACAAAACACCAAAACGCCTGCCGAGTCTTCTGCGCGCAGCGCAATTACCGCGCCGCGGATTAAGTAAGCCACAGGATCCCCAGCAGGGCTTTTTTGCACACACTCCACCTGTGTCCCTTCAATGAGTCCGATATCCTGCAGACGGCGGCGCATGCTGCCTTGCAGTGTCAGTTTTCCTACCCGGGCGGTTTGCCCGCATTGCAAATTAGTCAAAGGCTGTATATCATTCATAAAGATAAGCTCCTTACAATAAACTAAAATTAGGAATCGGAAACTTTGTTTCCTAATGCTAAGATATGTATAACGCCCAATCGGTGTGAACAGGAGGGAAAACGCCGTGGAATCATCTGCGTTTTATACCATGAAAGGCTACGAGCTGGCGGCGGACGCCCAAATCACCACCGCTATGGAGGACTATCTGGAAATGATCTGCCGTTTAGAGGAAGAAGAGGCCGGACCCGTCCGCATCCGGGCCCTTTCCCAGAAGCTGCATGTCAAGCCCTCATCCGCTTCTAAAATGGTCTCTAATCTGCGGGAAAAAGGGCTGGTTACCGCCCAAAAATATGGAGAAATTCATCTGACCGACAGCGGCTGGACTTTTGGCCGGTATCTGCTGTACCGGCATGAACTGCTGCATCAGTTTTTGTGCTTTCTCAACCACTCCCAAAATGAATTGGAGCAAGTAGAAAAAATCGAACATTTTGTGGATGAAAAAACCGTCCGCAGCATCCAGGCGTTTTTAGACAGCCTGACGCGGGATAGCGGAACATAAAAAGCCCCCGGAGAAGAACCTACTCCGGGGGTAAGACTCGTCAGTAAAGGATTTATTGTTCCAAGTTGTCAAGATCCAGTAAGCTATGGGATAAGTCCAGTGATTTCGTTTCCAATGCCATCAGATCGTCCATGGTGGTTAAATAGCAACGAAATATATCATCGCCATCCCACGTTTCATAGCAGATATTGTCTCCGGATCGGAAACACGAGTAGATTTTCTCTCCATTATTCATGGGACAGTCTAGAATTTTCAGCTCTCCCTTTTCAAAATCAAAGAGATAAAACTGCTGGGAGTAAGCAGAAAAAAGCACTGATGCTATTTCTTCTTCCTGAGAATTGCCGGACGGGTAAAAGGTGGGAAGCGTAGTGGATTTTAGAACCAATCGGGCAGTCCCATCCTCCATTTTATAAATCGCCGCTTCCTCCCCGCAGGCGAAATAGACATAGTCTCCCCAAACACGGAATTGAGTGATAACATTTACAGTATAATGCGATGGGGCTGCATCGCTCCGACCGCTATAAGGATCCGCAACTTTAAATCGGAACAAATCGTTTGTTTTGTCATTCTATGAAACATACTGTTAAAAAAAGGAAGCCTTACAAAATATTCCCTGTTTTCCCTTTTTTGTT
>ERZ773108.3948-NODE-3948-length-10788-cov-3.843101_pt1 | contig 10788 bp, 9 predicted proteins | sample MGYA00580570_ERZ773108 | MGnify/ENA primary metagenome ERZ773108 (study PRJEB29015, sample SAMEA2737840) | human gut metagenome | biome: human gut; feature: human-associated habitat; material: faeces | place: China | collected 2012 ...
AACAGACGAACAGGTTGTAGCAATTGCAAAATCAGCGGATAAGTATCTTTATGATGAAGCCATTGGCGGATACAGATTAAATACAGATTTTAAGGAAGTAAAAACAGACCTTGGAAGATTATTTGGTTTTGCTTTTGGCCACAAGGAGAACGGAGCAGTGTTCTCACATATGGCAACTATGTATGCTAACTCACTTTATCATAGAGGTTATGCAAAAGAAGGATATAAGGTTATAAACAGCTTATTTAAACATTGCGATAACTATTCAAAGAGTGGTATTTATCCGGGAATCCCTGAATATGTAAGTCAGAGAGGCCGTGGAATGTACCATTATCTTACAGGTGCGGCAAGCTGGATGCTTCTTACAGTTCTTAATGAAATGTACGGTGTAAAAGGTGAATATGGTGCCCTTAAATTAAAACCACAGCTTTTAAAAGAACAGTTTGAAAATGGTAAAGCTTCAGCAACATGTATGTTTAACGGTAAAAACATTACAGTTACATACAAAAATGACAAGGCACTTGATGTAGGACAGTATAGCGTTAAGGAAATTTATATTGACGGTAATAAATATGGCGATTGCGATACTGTATTAAAAGAGGATGTAATGAAGTTAAACGATACTGTAAATATAGTAGCTATACTTGATTAACAAATGTCTGAGGGAGGTTTTCTCCCTTAGATTATAAAATAAAGTTTTGCAAACAAAAGAAAGAGGTAAAATATGTTTGAATGGGGAAGGGCAATATGTTACTCAGGATATAGGCAGGGACAAAGTCCAAAAAATGCTACATATCCAACTTATGAACAGATTAAAGAAGATTTGACATTGTTAAATGAATTAGGTTTCAAATATTTAAGAATGTACGATCCTATAAGATATGCAGAGGAAACATGCAAGGTTATAAGAGATTGTGGTTTTGATATGCAATTAATGTTAGGACCTGGATTAATATCAGAAGTTAACAATCCGGGATGTCCATGGAACAAGACTAATTATTCAGAAGAAGAATTGAAGCAGCGTGCAGAACGTAATGATAGAAATATTGATGAATTAATCAGAATATCAAATGAAAATAGTGATGTAATTAATGCAGTTTCAGTTGGAAATGAAAACACACCTGATTGGGGTGAAAATAATGTACCTGTTGAAAGACTTATAAGTTTTGCAAAAAAACTCAAAAAAGAAACAGGTAAACAGCAAATGGCCGGCAACAGGAAGTGCCGGGCGAAGATAGAAAAGGAGCGATGACTTATGTTGATGCCTAGTATTTTTGGAGAAAATTTATTTGATGACTTTTTTAACGATTTCCCGTTCTATGATTACGATAAAGAAATGAAAAACACCGAGAAGAAACTGTACGGCCGCAAAGCCAGCCATGTCATGAAGACTGACATCCGCGAGATGGAGAATGGATACGAGCTGGTTGTTGATCTTCCGGGATTCACCAAAGATGAGGTTCAGGCAACTCTGGAAAATGGTTATCTGACCATCAGTGCAGAGAAAGGCCTCGATAAAGATGAGAAAGAAAAAGAGAATGGCCGCTATATCCGCAGAGAGCGCTATGCAGGAGCATGCAGCAGAAGCTTTTATGTAGGCGAGGATATCACCGAAGAGGATATCAAAGCTGAATTCAAACACGGTCTGCTGAAACTGTTTGTACCAAAGAAAGAAGCAAAACCGGCAGTTGAGCAGAAAAAGACAATCTCTATCGAGGGATAACAGGTAAGAAAATACAGAAAAAACAGAAAAAACAGGAAAGGATCTGCCGCCTGGGAACGAAAGATTTCCCGGGCGGCAGATCCTTTTTTGCGGCAAACCATTACAAACAACTGCATTTCGTAAATTTATACTCTTCGAAACATAGATCATGGGGTAAAATAGAGGCAGATAACCATAACAGAGAGGAGGCACACATGAAGAAAGTAAAAGAACTGATCCAACAGGTTTACCGCTATGAAAAGCAGGCGGAAATTGAGACCAGGTACCTGAGCAACGTGCTTTACTGGTCCTTTTTCCTGCTGATGTTTGTCACAGATCTGCTTTTCAAAAAGTATCGGATCCGGCAGGAAGAAGAGGAGAAAGCGATGGAGGCGGAAGTGTCAGCAACGATCGAAGAAGCGCAGAAGCTGATGGTAAACTCCGTAGCGGCGATCGGACGTATGATGGATGAAAAGGATAATTACACAAGACAGCATTCCCAGCGTGTCGCAGATTATGCGCGGTTGATTGCAGAAAATCTGAAAAGCTTTTCCCCAACGGAAAAAGAGCTGGATCAGATTTACCGGAGTGCGCAGAACAGATGCGGACGATTCTGCGCCAGGAGAAATAGAACGTGATCGAACGCAGAGCCGTTCTCCTTCTGGAGGAGCGGTAAGAAAAACAGATTGTATACAATAATGTACTTGCCATTTTGGAAAAGGTTGGATAAAATAGGGCGTGACAATTACAAAATGAGAGAACTCGTATCTAAAAGGAGAAATCATGAAAAAAAGAAGAAACGTCCTTACGTTACTTTTGGTTGCAGCTCTTACTGTTGTACTTGGCGGATGCCAGGACGGCAAGGATGGGAAGGCAGATTCTTCGGATACCACCAGTTCTCAGGTATCAACGGAATCCACCACGACAGGCGAGCCTGTGATGGGAGGTTCCATCGTAGTAGGAATTCCTCAGGATCTTGAGGATAGTCTTGACCCACACAAATCCGTAGCGGCAGGAACGAAAGAAATCCTATTCAACATTTATGAGGGCCTTGTAAAGCCCGACGAAGAAGGAAATCTGAAAGATGCAGTGGCAGAAAGCCATACCATTTCCGAAGATGGAAAAGAGTACACCTTCAAACTTCGAAGCGGTGTAAAATTCCACGACGGAACAACGGTCACTGCAGAAGATGTCAAATATTCTATTGAGCGCTGCGCGGGAATCAACGGAGACGGAACACCTCTGGTGGAAGCATTTTCCAATGTGGACAAGGTTGAAATTCCGGATGAGAGCACCATCCATATTTATTTAAAAGAGTCAGATACCGAATTTCTGTCCTATCTGACGGTGGCGATTATACCTGAGCATGCGTCCGATCTTGAAACCAATCCGGTTGGAACCGGTCCGTTCCATTATGTATCACGTTCCCCACAGGAAAATATCATCATTGAAAAATTTGCCGATTACTGGGATACTGACAATCAGGCATATCTGGATAAAGTAACGTTTAAAATTGTCGGCGATACCAATGCTGTCGTAACCGGTCTGAAAGCCGGAACACTCGATATGTACGCGCGCATTGATTCTACGCAGCGTGCGCAGCTCGAAGGCGACGATGCATTCCAGATCTACGAGGGCGGTATGAACCTGGTACAGGCACTTTACCTGAACAACGAGGTAGAGCCGCTGAATAATGTAAAAGTCCGTCAGGCACTCTGTTATGCGGCAAACCGCCAGGAAGTGCTGGATATGATTGCAGACGGAAAAGGAACGATCATCGGAAGCAGTATGTTCCCGGCATTTGGAAAATATTATATGCCGGAGCTGGCAGACAAATACAACCAGGATATTGAAAAAGCAAAGGAACTGTTAAAAGAGGCCGGATATCCGGACGGATTTGACCTGACCATCACGGTGCCAAACAACTATCAGCAGCATATTGATACGGCACAGGTTCTGGTGGAGCAGTTTAAAGCCATCGGCGTGAATGCGAAAATCCAGCAGATTGAGTGGGGCAGCTGGCTGTCAGATGTATATTCTGACCGGAAATTTGAGTCTACTGTTGTCGGCGTTGACGCAGCTTACTTAAGCGGCCGTGCGCTGCTGGAGCGTTTTACCTCAACCTCATCGAAAAACTTCGTCAATTATCACAACGATGAATATGATAAACTGTATGAGCAGGTAAAAACAAGCACCGATGAAAATGAGCAGATTGATCTCTACAAACAGATGGAGACTCTGCTTGCCGATGATGCGGCAAACCTCTATATCGAGGATATGGCGTGTGAAGTCGTACTGAGAAAAGACTTTGCGGGATATGTTTTCTATCCGCTGTATGTGCAGGATATGGCTAAGATTTATAAAGTGAAATAAAAAATAAATTACAGGGGATTCGAAAGGCAGAGGGAAAGAAAAAAACTCTCATTCAATTGTCAAACGCTGCCAGAGGAGTCCCCTGTAATTTTACGCTGCTCTGCATTCAGAGGGAGCTGCCAGTGGCAGATCCCGCAGATAGAATCCACGAAAATATGTTAGGCTTGACTTTTTTTCCGCCACTGCCTACTATAGAAAAAGACAGAGAAAACGAGAGGGCTCCGCTGCGATGCAGGCCCTTTTTATCTAATGTAGTATTCTGGAAAGAAGGGGGAACCATGACAGATTTTCTGGTAAAACATTTTGTAAAAGATTATGAGAAAACCGACAACGCAGACGTGCGAACGAGCTATGGCATTTTGTCGAGTATTGTGGGAATCTGCTGCAACATTTTACTGTTTGCGGCAAAGCTGCTGATCGGCATCGGAATGAACTCACTGGCGATTATGGCGGATGCGTTCAATAACCTCTCAGACGCGGCATCGTCCGTGATTAGTTTCATTGGTGTCAAGATGGCGAACAAACCGGCCGATAAAGAGCATCCGTTTGGACACGGGCGAATCGAGTATATTGCGGCACTGATCGTTTCGTTTCTTGTGATTGAGGTTGGCTTTACTTTCTTAAAAAGCTCTCTGGAAAAGATTCGAAACCCTGAGGAGATTACTTTCGAGCTGGTTCCGTTTCTGATCCTGGTTCTTTCCGTTGGTGTGAAACTGTGGATGGCATTTTTTAATCGGAAACTGGGAAACCGCATCCAGTCGAAAGTCATGTTGGCAACATCGGCTGATTCCATGGGAGATGTGATTACAACCAGCGCAACGATTCTTTCCACGCTGATCTGCCATTTCCTTTCCATTAACATTGATGCAATTGCAGGACTGGTTGTGGCAGGACTTGTTATGTGGTCCGGTATTTCCATTGCGAAAGATACACTCGAGCCGCTGATCGGCCAGAGCGCCGATCCGGATTTGTATCGCCAGATTATGGAATCGGTTTCCTCTTATGATGGCATAGTCGGAACACACGACCTGATTGTCCATAACTACGGGCCGGGAAGGAGTATGGCATCCATCCATGCGGAGGTACCGCGTGATGTGGATATTGAAGTATCCCATGATATCATCGACCGCATTGAGCGGGAAGTAGGAAAAAAGCTTGGTATTTTGCTTGTCATTCACATGGATCCGGTGGAGATTCATGATGCGGCAGTGCTTGCAACGAAAGAAAAAGTTCGAAATGTCATCTCGATTCTGGATCCGGAACTGTCATTCCACGATTTTCGCATGATAAACGGGTCGGAGCGGAAAAAGCTGATTTTTGATCTGGAAATTCCATATTCTTATCAGAAAAAGGACTGCGACCGTGTGATTTCACAGATCGGTGCACTTATGAAAGAAATGGATGAACAGTATGACTGTGTTATCAACATTGATAAAAGTTATGTGGCAGAATAGAGCAGCAAAAGAGATTGCAGAATAAGAAATAATATGCTATAGTAGATAGTAAGAAAAGGAGAACAGCCGCCCACAAGGTGGTTTGCCCCGTTTGTAAGTAGAGAGTCCACTCCAGCACTCGGCAAAGTTATGGGGTGGCTATATTATGCTCAATATAACATTATCTTACAAATGTAAAAATAAATGTAAGCAATGCCAGAAGGAACATTCCAAAGGACATAAGGTCCGTAAAATCGAAACGCTTCATAAGCATCACCCCCATTCTATGTAGAATAGAGGTCAAACCACCCTGTAACACGGCTGTTTCCTGTTCTTAATTGTAGCATATTGTACTACTCAAATGAATTATGAAAATATGACAAGAATAAGGTATAAAAGGGAAGAAAATATCTTAAAATTCAGTTTTTTAAGAAAAATAAAAAAATTTGAAAAAAGGTGTTGACTTTTCTTCTGGTATAGTGTATTATACATCTTGTCGCAAGGCAATGGGCTATCGCCAAACGGTAAGGCAACGGACTCTGACTCCGTCAGTTCCTGGTTCGAATCCAGGTAGCCCAGCTCATTGAAAGGTCTCAGGTTTCGTACCTGAGACCTTTTTCGATTCTTAAAAAGCTTTTTCGAGAGTACATCAAATACAGCAGGAGGAACGAAACAATGAAGTATTCCTTTACGAGCAGAATCCGCTACAGCGAAATCGGAGAGGATGGAAATCTTACGCTGCCGGGACTTATCAACTATTTTCAGGATTGCAGTACATTTCAGTCGGAAGCAATCGGCGAGGGTGTTGCGGAACTCAAAAAACGAGGCTGTGCCTGGGTGCTGTCGGCGTGGCAGATTCATGTGAACCGTTATCCATCCATCGGCGAAGAAGTGAAGATCACGACATGGGCGAGCGGCTTCAAAGGATTTCTGGGCATGCGTAATTTCACGATGGAGACCAGGGGCGGTGAAATGCTCGCCTGCGCCAATTCCATCTGGTCTTACGTCAACATGGAAAACGGTCATCCTGTCCGTGCACCGAAAGAGACGACAGATGCGTACGGCATAGACGATCCGATTAACGAGGATTTCGGCGAGCGCAAGGTAAAAATGCCGGAAGCGGATTTCTCTGGCGAACCATTCCCGGTGCGTCCGCACAATCTTGACACAAACCATCATGTCAACAATGCGCAGTTTATTTCGCTTGCCGGCGAGTGCCTTCCAAAGAACTTTACCGTGCATCGGATGCGCGCGGAATACAAACAGCAGGCGCACCTTGGCGATGTTCTTCATCCGCTGCGCGCCGAGACGGAAAACGGCTGTTTTATTGCCTTAAACGATGAAAAAGGACAGCCATACGTAGTTGTGGAATTTCAATGATTGTGATACAATCGGAAAGAATACGACAAGCAACACGACAGGAATAAACACAATGAGGAAAGGGGATTTTGCATGAGAGCACAGAACCTTACACTGTTAACAGATTTATATGAACTTACCATGATGCAGGGCTACTATGAGAACCCGTCTGACCAGATCGTGGTATTTGATGCATTTTATAGAAAAAATCCATGCGGCGGAGCGTACGCCGTATGCGCAGGACTGGAGCAGGTGATCGAGTACATCCGTGATCTTCACTTTTCACCGGACGATATCGATTATCTTCGTTCTCTTCATATTTTCAGCGACGGTTTTCTGGAATATTTAAGAGGCTTCCATTTCACCGGTGATATCTATGCCATCCCGGAAGGGACCGTAGTATTCCCAAGAGAGCCGCTCTTAAAAGTTGTCGCTCCGATCATGGAGGCACAGCTGGTAGAAACCGCGATTCTGAATATGATTAACCACCAGAGTCTGATCGCCACGAAAGCATCACGCGTAGTCTATGCGGCAAAGGGCGACGGCATCATGGAGTTTGGACTCCGCCGTGCGCAGGGACCGGATGCCGGCATTTACGGCGCGCGTGCTGCCATGATCGGCGGCTGCATCGGAACCTCCAATGTCCTGACAGGACAGATGTTTGATGTTCCGGTCAAGGGAACCCACGCACACAGCTGGATCATGAGTTTCCCTGATGAATACACCGCATTTAAAACGTATGCGAAACTGTATCCGGAAGCATGCATTCTTCTTGTAGATACGTACGATGTTCTCGAATCCGGCGTTCCGAACGCCATCCGCGTTTTCAAAGAGATGAGAGAAGCGGGCCTGCCGATGAAAGGCTACGGCATCCGTATCGACAGTGGTGACCTGGCTTACCTGTCGAAAAAAGCATATCAGATGCTCGAGGCAGAAGGTTTCGGCGATGCCATCATTTCCGCATCCAGCGATCTCGACGAGTACCTGATCGACAGCCTCAAAACCCAGGGCGCGAAGATTAATTCCTGGGGTGTCGGCACAAATCTGATTACCTCCGGTGACTGGCCGGCATTCGGCGGCGTTTACAAGCTGGCAGCAGCAAAAGATAAAGATGATGCAGAATTCACACCGAAGATCAAGCTGTCCGAGAACTCCGAGAAAGTAACAAACCCGGGCAATAAGACGATTTATCGTATTTATGATAAAGAAACCGGAAAGATCCGTGCCGACCTGATCTGCCTTGCAGACGAGACCTTCGACGAGAGCAAAGATATGATCATCTTCGACCCGATCGAGACCTGGAAAAAGACGAAGATCAAAGGCGGAACCTACACCTTACGCGAGCTCCTCGTTCCGATTTTCCAGAAGGGCGCATGCGTCTACACTTCTCCATCCGTCATGGAGATCCGCGACATCTGCACCAGAGAGAAAGATACCCTCTGGGAGGAGTCCAAACGTCTGGTCAATCCGCATGAGGTTTACGTGGATCTGTCCGACAAGCTGTACCACATCAAGAGCGACCTGCTCGAGGAGATGAGCATGAAGGCTCTCGGCGAGCAGTAAGAAAGGAAGTCAAATGTTAAATATAGGAAGAAAGCAAAAGCTGGTAGTAGTAAAGAAAGTAGAATTCGGTATTTATCTTGGGGAGACCCGGGAAGCAGGCGAGAAGGAACGCGTTCTTCTGCCGATCAAACAGGTGCCGGAAGGAACAAAAGAGGGAGATGAGCTGGAAGTATTTCTGTACCGCGATTCCAGCGACCGTCTGATTGCGACAACCAGAGAGCCGAAGCTGGTGCTTGGAGAGCTGGCTGTCTTAAACGTAGCTGCTACCGGAAAGATCGGAGCATTTCTGGACTGGGGTCTGGAAAAAGATCTGTTTCTTCCGTTTAAACAGCAGACCCGCCGCCTCCATCCAGGTGATGAGGTTCTGGTTTCCCTCTACATCGACAAGAGCGACCGTCTCTGCGCAACGATGAAGGTTTACCATTTCCTGAAAACCAATTCTCCGTACGTCGTAGGCGATATCGTAAAGGGAAGAATCTACGAGATCAGCGGAAACTTCGGCGTTTTCGTTGCTGTTGATGACCGCTACTCCGGTCTGATTCCAAAGAGAGAAGCACAGGCAGACTATCATGTCGGCCAGGAACTTGAGTGCCGCGTTACCGAAGTCAAAGAGGACGGAAAACTCTCCCTGTCCGCACGCGGAAAAGCGTACGAGCAGATCGCAATCGATGCAGAGAGCGTTCTTTCTGTGATTGAGGAATTTGCAGGTGTCCTTCCATTTGATGACAAAGCATCACCGGAAGTGATTCAGAGAGAATTCGGCCTCAGCAAAGCAGCATTTAAGCGCGCGGTCGGCCATCTGATGAAAGAAAAACAGGTTGTCATCCGCGACGGTAAAATCTGGACGGCAGAAAAAGCAAAATAAGAAAAAATCGGGCACTGGACAGGAAGCACATCCTCTCCGGTGTCCGTTTTTTTGTGTCAGACAGCAGATAAAATTTTGAAATTTTTTCTGCGCCCGGTTTGCGGTTGCGCGAAGAGAGGATTGCGCTTATAATATGATCTATATGACAAAAAATGACACAGGATCTGATGGAGAGAGATGAAGAAAAAGAAAAGTAAGAAAAAAACATCTTTTATTTCCAAAACCGCAATGACGGTTTTGACGATCATTCTGATTATTCTGTTTTTCTGCATTATGTCGATGGTCGAGAAAATACAGGGAACGGCCCGCGTTGTCAACTATGCCGGTCTGGTGCGCGGAAAAACGCAGCGGATTATCAAGCTGGAGGATGCGGGAGAACCGCAGGATACGATGATTGCAGACATCAACGCTTATATCGACGGTCTGCAGAACGGAAGCAGCGAGCTGGATCTGGTGCGCCTGGATGACCGGGATTTTCAGGATAAGATGACTGAGCTGGCATCGTATTTTGAAGAGCTGAAGGCAGAGATTCTGCTGGTGCGTGAAAAAGGAGAGGCCGCCCGCCGGGCGATGCTGCTTTATCCCCAGCAGATGAGCTGGAACTGGTGGGATGACGTTACCGTTGAACTGCGTTTCTGGCTGCCCGCAGGCAGCTTCGCCACCAGCGTAGTAAGGGAGCTTATCAATACAACGGGTGACTATGCGAATATTGCTGAGTAACGATGACGGGATTCATGCGCCGGGCATTCAGACCCTGGCAAAGGCCTTACGAGAATTCGCTGAGGTTCAGATAGTTGCACCCGATCGTAACCGCAGCGGGGCCTCAAATTCGCTGACGCTGGAATCGTCCCTGCGTACGTTTACCTTTGAAAATGGCGACATCGCCGTCCAGATGGGCACCCCGACCGACTGTGTCTATCTCGGCGTGAACGCGCTGATGCGCCCGCGTCCGGACATCGTGGTTTCCGGCATTAATGCCGGCCCCAACCTCGGTGACGACGTCATCTATTCCGGCACCGTGGCCGCGGTGGAGCCTTTCCGTCTGTCCAATGGCCGCACCTGTGATTCTGTGGTCATCAAGACCGATGGCAAGCAGACCGTTGACCCGGCCGTCCAGCCGCCGGTGGTGACCGATAAGGCCAGCTTTATGGCAGCCGTGCGCGAGTGCGGCCTGGTAGGTTTGGGCGGCGCAGGCTTCCCGACCGACGTCAAGCTGCAGCCCAAGCAGCAGGTGGATACCCTGCTGATCAACGCTTCCGAGTGCGAAGTGTGGCTGACCAGCGATACGCAGGAGATGCTGAACTGCAGCGATGATATCATCCGCGGCATCAAGGCCGTGTTGCAGTACACCGGCATCCCGAAGTGCGTCATCGGCATTGAGAACAACAAGCCCGAGTGCATCGACCTGCTGTGCAAAAAGACCAATGGCGACAGCACCATCGAGGTCAAGCCCCTGCCCAGTGTCTACGGCACCGGCGCAGAGCTGATCCTCA
>ERZ773108.3952-NODE-3952-length-10781-cov-28.596867_pt1 | contig 10781 bp, 10 predicted proteins | sample MGYA00580570_ERZ773108 | MGnify/ENA primary metagenome ERZ773108 (study PRJEB29015, sample SAMEA2737840) | human gut metagenome | biome: human gut; feature: human-associated habitat; material: faeces | place: China | collected 2012 ...
CCCGCGATGAGGCGGAGGGTGGTGGTTTTGCCGCAGCCGGAGGATCCCAGCAGCGTCACAAACTCTTTGTCATGGATGTCGAGGTTCAGCCCATCCAGGATGCGCTGACCATCAAATTCCACTACGATGTCTCGCAGCGAAACGATCACCGAGTTGTTCATTTCTTTCCTATATCCTCCTTGTAACTCAGATACGAAAAAAGACAGGGGTTTACTCCCCCATCCTTCTATCGCATTAGGGTGACTTTGAGTCTGCTCCCTCGCCCATCCAATCTGTGCTGGCTGTGGGAGCAGACTCATCCCCGCACAACATCCATGACGACCGTAACATTGCGCAGTTATTCTGCCCTGTCTTGTCTATCTTAAACAATCTTTGTCAAAATGTCAATCACTCTGCTGATGTTTGCCGAAACTTTGACTCCGAGGGGGCTTTTCCCACCCGGGTTTTACATCAATTTTTCATATAGTGTTTCCTTATACAGCATAAAAGCACCCACAGTGCAGAACTGCGGGTGCTTTTGGGATAAATTCTCAGGTGTCGGCTTTCAGCTGCCGGGCCGTCAGGCAGAGGGCCTGCACGGTCTGGCCGTCCACGGTGTAGACAGAGCTGTCGCCCGACACCATCATATAATAGCCGTCGGTGCCGATGGCATACGTCAGGGTGACAGTGCCGTCAGCTGTCGTCACCTCTGCTGTCACCAGCGGGGCGTCGAAGCCGCAGGCGGAAAGGTCGGCGGCAGTGTCCTGCCCGGTGACATAGCTGGCCAGTGCGGCCAGCAGAGCGTCCGTCTTGTCGGTATCCAGTGCGTCGTCCGGCTCGTCGGTGAGCTGCCAGACGGTCTGGTAGGTGGTGCTGTCGGCCTCCGTGGGCTGGGATACGGATTGCAGCTTGATCGTCTCGCCGCTTTGGAGGGTATAGCGCACGGCCTCGATGTCCGAGACGGTGATGCCCGCCGGGCTGAACGCCCCGAAGAGCTCCGCCTTTGTCTGCTCCATGCAGCGGAACCTGGCCGCGTCCACGGTATAGACAGCGTCGCCGCCCTCCCGCCGGACGTACACATCGCCGGTGACGGGGTTCTCTGCTCCCACGGTAAGGGTGGTGCTCTCCCCCGCTGCCGAAACATTTACGACAAGCTGGGGCGCGTCGAAGCCGTAGTCCTCTCCGGGCTGCGCCTTGAGCTGGCGCTTGGCCTTCATGCCTGCCAGCGCGGTGCGGATGGTGCTGCAGGCCGAATCGTCCAGATGGTAGGCCGGGTCCTCGGTCAGCGTCCAGCCGCCGTCAGAGGGCCGGAGCGTCAGCGTATCGCCGCCATACTGGATGGAGACGCTTTCCAGCGTAGCGGTGGTCACATCCAGCAGCGGGATGCTGCCGTCCTCGGCCTCGCTGGCGGCCTGTTCGGCCTTCTGGTTCGCGTGGGTCAGCAGGGTCAGCGCCGCCCCGGCGGCGAGGACGAATACCAGCAAAACGATGAGGGTACGCCGTTTTGTTTTCATGGCGTGCCTCCTTACTTACGGCGGCGCAGCAGCACCACCACTGCGCCCACGGCCAGCACAGCCGCCGGGAGGATGAGGACGAACACCAGACCCAGCACAGCGGCGGTGTGGCCCGAGATGGTGATGGGCGCAGCTTCCAGCGCCTTGGACTCCACGAGGGTGGCCCCCTCCTGCCCGGCCAGAGAGGCAGCGCAGCCCTGCAGGAAGGTCACGTTGCCGGGAACGGTCTGGTAGACGGCCTCGTTGTCCATGTTGCCGCAGTTGACCCAGATGACCTCTGCGCCGGTGCTGTTATCGGAAGCATAGGCTGCCAGCGCAAAGGGGCCGTCGGGGTCGCCGTCCTCCTGCTCGGCGGTGGTCATCTCATAGCCCGCCGCCTTGCTGTAGGAGCTCTCGGTGCTGACCAGCAGAGCTTCCGAGGCGATGCCCTCCGTCTCGGTAATGGTGATGCCCTGCGCCATCTGCAGCAGGACGCGGTGGCTGGTGTCGATGCCGTCCAGTGTGCCGCTCTCGGTGTCGGTGGCGTAATCCGGCAGCAGATAGTAGGGGTAACCGTTCAGGTAATGGCCGCTGTCCCCTTCCACCACAAGGCCGGGCGTCCGGGTCAGGCCAAACTCGGCCATCAGGGCGTCAAGGTTCGGGGTGGAGTAATAGCTGTCGGTGGTGAGCATCAGATGTCCGCCATTTTTCAGGTAGGCGCGCAGGGCCGACATCTCATCCACGAGGCCGCCCGCCGATGCAACGTCCTGCTGCGGGTCATTGATGATAAGCAGGTCGCAGTCGTCCGGGATGGTGTCCGTCAGCAGGTCGAGGGGGCTGACGGAGAGGTTCTGGCCTTCCAGCGCGTCGGTCAGGGTGTCGGTGAGGCGCTGTTCGCCGTGGTTGGTGGTGTAGTAGGCGTGGAGCTCTTCGCCGCTGGTGATGCGGTAGATGGCAGCGGTGAGCTTATTTTCGCCGCCGAAGGTCACGCTGTAGCTGCCGGTGGTGTAGTAGTCGGAGTAGTCATAATCGTAGAGGTCGGACGCCGCCAGCACGGCGCTCTTCTCCCCCGAGACGAGGATGAGACTGCCGTTCTCAGCCGACTGCACGCCGTACTGGGCGGCGAAGGTCGGGTAGACGGCGGGGTCTTTCGTCTCCCACTTGATGTGGCTGCTCTCGGAGGCATAGCGGTCCAGCAGCTTTGTGATGATGGCGTCCTCGCTGCCCGTCTCGGCCAGATAATAGATGGTGACATCCTGCGTCAGGGCGTGGGCGATGTCCCTGGAGCTGCCGCTGAGGGTGTAGAGCCCGGCCTCCGAGAGGTCGAACTCGGTGTACTTCGTCGGAACGGCCCGGACGATGAGGTTGAGCAGGACGGCCAACACGACCACCAGCACCGTGACCGCCGAGGCATAGATGCCGCTGCGCATCCGCAGACGTTCCAGCGGGCCTGCGCTCTTTTTCTCAAATTTCTTCATAGTCTGTCTCCCTCTCAGTTCCAGCGGCGCTTCTCGATGCCCTGCGCCGTAAAGAAGAGGAAAAGCACCGTCACCGTCAGATAATAAACCAGCGTCGGGATAGAAAAGCTGTTGTTGACGAACTCCTCAAAGGGCGCAAACAGGCAGAGGGCGCTCAAGACAGCACTGAACGCCTCGGTGAGCCATCCGCTGCGCAGCAGGAACAGAGCGCTCAGCCCGGCGCAGAGGGCCGCAAAGCAGAAGCAGCCCAGCGTGAAGCTCCGGGTGCGCAGGCCCACCGCAAGGGAGGCTCCCGCCGACAGAGCCGTAAAGACCACCAGCGCCACGGCGCTTCCGGCGTTGAACATACTGCGGAGGCTGGGCATCATATAGGCCAGCAGCAGGGCCGAAAAGCCCATGACTGCCGCGATGATCTGGTTCTCCGTGAGGCCGGAGCAGAACTCGCAGACGGCAATGGCTGCACAGCCCAGCAGGAAATAGCACAGCAGCGCGGCGAAATTCGCCCCGCAGGCCGAGGCCGTGCCGCCCAGCAGCCAGAGCACGACGATCATGATGCCGTCGGCCAGACAGGGCAGCGCGAACACGGCGCAGAGGGCCAGATACTTGCCCACCACGATGCCCCACACGGACACCGGGCTGGTGAGAAGGAGCTGGTCGGTGCGGGCGCGGCGCTCTTCGGCCAGCGAGCGCATGGCCAGCACCGGGAAATAGAGCAGCAGCATGAAGATCGTGCGGTAGAGCGTATAGTAGCCAAAATCCGTCAGGCCGTAACCGAGGTTCAGGGCCAGAAAATAGATGCCGGAAGCCGCCAGCAGAAAGGCCGTGAGCAGATAGCCCATCATGCCGTGAAAAAAGCTGCGCAGCTCCCGCTTGTAGATGGCAAGCATCGAATCAGTCCTCCTTTTTATCCGAAGTCTCTTCCGGAGCCGTCAGCTCAAGGAAGAGCTCTTCCAAATCGCGCTCTTCGGCGGCAAGGTCCACGACGGCGGCCAGATGCCCCTGCGACAGGATGAGTGCCTTGTCGCAGACGGCCTTCACCTCACTGAGGATGTGGCTGGACAGGATGACCGTGTGGGTGCGGCCCAGCTCCCGGATGAGGCGGCGCAGCTCGATGACCTGCGCCGGGTCGAGGCCCACGGTGGGTTCGTCCAGAATGATGAGCTGCGGACTTCCCAGCAGCGCCTGCGCCACGCCCACCCGCTGGCGGTAGCCCTTCGAGAGGCCGCGGATGAGCCGGGGCAGGACCTCTTCCAGACCGGTACGGTGGGCGGCAGACTGCACCTGTGCCGGGCGGTCGGCTTTCTTGACGCCTTTCAGTTCGGCGGCAAAGTCGAGGTACTCGGCCACCGTCATCTCCGGGTAAAGGGGCGGCTGTTCCGGCAGATAGCCCACGCAGACCTTGGCGGCGTCGGCTTCCTCGGGCAGCGGATGGCCCGCCACCGTCACCTGCCCCTCCGTGGCGGCAAGATAACCGGTGAGGATGTTCATGATGGTGGACTTGCCGGCACCGTTCGGCCCCAGCAGGCCGTAGATGACGCCGTCCTCCACCGTGAAAGAGATGTCGTCCACTGCAAGGCGGCTGCCGTATTTCTTGGTGAGGTGGGATACTTCTATCACAAAAAACGCTCCTTCTCTGCGGGTGTCCCCGGGAATATCTGCATCATTTTAGCCCGAAAATGTGTCAGAAATAAGATAAACCTGTGTGCGTTTCCAAATATTGTTTCTTTTGCGCTGATGCGGCAGTTTTCGCGGCCGGACGCAAAAAGAGCGCCGCTCCCCGCAAAGGGAACGACGCTCTTGGAAGCCTTGTAATTGTTGCAATTACTTACGGCCGAAACGCTTGTTGAAGCGCTCAACACGTCCGCCGGTGTCGACCAGCTTCTGCTTACCAGTGTAGAAAGGATGGCACTTGGAGCAAACTTCGACGTGGATCTCGGGCTTGGTGGAACGAGTCTTGATGACGTTGCCGCATGCGCAGGTGATGGTGCAGTCAACGTAGTTCGGATGGATACCCTGTTTCATTCTTTTCACCTCATTTCTGGTTCTGACTTATTGGGGCCATATTTAATGTATGTGCCCATCACAACCTTCAATATCGGCTACCCCCTCGAGCGGCCTTGGAAACGATTGCCTTAATATTATATCACTCTCCGGAAAAATTGCAAGAGGATATTTTGACTTTTTTGCACTTTTTTCTGGAAAGTCCTTCTCTCCTCCCCGGAGAACGAACAAACCCGGCAGAAAACTCTGCCGGGCCGTTTCTGATTCCTCCAGCCTCACCTGGGAATGGGCGTTCCGGCTCCCGCAGGACAGCTGCTTTCCGCAAAAGCAGCTGTCAGAGCCAGAGTTCCAGGACAAGGCTTATCTGCATCGCATCCGAAAGACACGATGAAACGAATTTACTGGACAAAGTAAATGCCGTCGGCACCCTCTGCATCCGAGATGGCGACCATGAGCAGCTCGTCTTCGTCCGTCCAGGTAAAGATGCAGGCGTAGCGCAGCTCCTCGCCGTTGTAGTCGAAGATGACGCCCACGCTGCCGTCGTCGAGATACTGGTAAGTGCCGTTCAGCGTGCCGCCGCCCTGGATCATCTTTGCGCCGCCTGCGGCGTCAAAGGTGAACTGCAGCGTACCGCCGTATGCCGCCAGAGACTCGTCCATCTCGGCCTGGGTCATCTCGCCGCCGTCGATGTAGCCGCCGGCAAACGACCAGACCGTGTTGCTCATGTCCGGCGTGTCTGCCTGCGGAAGCTCCCACAAAGAGTTTTCCTCTTCCAGCACAGCTGCCGTAGGGGCCGCATCCACAGAGATGGCCGGCGCGGCCAGCACCGGTGTCGAAAGCGAGGCCAGAAGTGCCGCGCTGAGTACAAGAGAAGTGATACGTTTCATAAAACTTTTCCTCCTTGTGCGATATTCGGAGAGCACATTTTGTCTGGTTCCAGTATACTCTTTTCTGCCCCTGCGGCGGACAGTTTGACACGATTCGCCCCAAAACTGCGCTCAATCGACCCGGCTCACAGGGAAACGCGGAGGATGAATCTGCCGTCCTGCACCGAGAAATCCGAAAGCCCTTTATATTTTTCCACGATCGCGCAGATGCTGCGCACACCGATGCCGTGTCCTTCGGCGTGGGTCACCGGCAGGCCGTTTTCAAACTGTATCCCCTCCGGACAGGGATTGACGAACTGCAAAAAGAGATGCCCATTCTTTTCCCGGGCAGTAACTTCAATGTATGCAGGGCCATTCTCCGCTTTCATCCTGCGGCAGGCCCGGAGCGCATTTTCCAGTGCATTGGAGAGCAGCACGCAGAGGTCTGTCTCGGCCACCGAGATAAGCTGCGGGATATGAGCCTGAATGTTGAGCGGCACACCGCAGCTCTCCGCCCGGCCTGCAAAGGACGAGAAGATGAGGTTCGCAGCCTCGTTCTCGCAGTAGGTCGTCACCTTGCTGGCCTCTATCTCGGAGCAGATGCTCTGGATGTACTCCTGCGCCTGCTCTCCCCTGCCGTTCTCGATGCAGGCGGAGATGTATTGCAGATGGTGGCGCAGGTCGTGGCGGTAGGCGCGGGTCTGCTGCTGGGAGGTGCGCAGGGCCTCGATCTCCCGCACCGCCTGGCCGACCTGCAATTTGAGGTTGTTCCGGGTCTGTTCCAGCTGGCCGCGGGTGCGCTCCTCTGCCGAGACCCGGAGGACAAAGACGATATATGCCACGCTGCACACGAAGGGCATGAATTCCACCGCCGCCTGATTGCCCTGGGCGAGAAGGTCGGTGTAGATACGGGTCACATAATCGAAAAGGTAGCCTGCCAGCGGCACTACGCCGAACAGAAGCTGCATCGAGCGCGGATACCGGGCAAAGCTGCGGGCCGCCGGGGCAACATAGCGCAGCAATACTGCCAGCAGCGGCAGCGTGACCACAATCTCGACGGCGGGCTGCAGCCAGTCGATGCCCGGTACCATCGCAATGACCAGCAGTGCCACCCAGCGCCGGAGCTGACAGCACAGATATGCCGCCAGCACCGAGATGGTGGGCCAGAGCCATTTTCCGCTGAGGACGCTGAGGATGATGGTAAGCGGCAGATGGGTGATAAGCGGATACGTCTCCTGCATCGCCGTCCAGCTATCCTTATAAGTAATGAGCGCCTGCATCAAGAGCATGGCTGCTGAGCCGACCGCCAATATGATGCAGTTCTTCTTCGTCCAGTGGATGTCGCAGAACGCCGCCGAGAGTGCGATGCCAAAGAGCGCCACGGCAACGCCGTTTGGTACAGTAAGAGCGCTCACTACATGACCACCTGCTTTCGGTCAAAAATATAGCTCAGGTAGCGGTCTTTCGTTTCCGAATACTTCCCGTGGGGCAGCGGCACCACGGCTCCGTCCTGCATCGTGATGGAGCGGGCTGCGATGTTGGCGATATACTCCATATTGATCAGGAAGGAGCGGTGGGGACGGAGGAAATTCGGGTATTCCACGAGCTGGTCGCAGAGGTCGTCCAGCCGGCCCATGCTTTCCAGCACGACGCCGTTGTTCAGGTGAAACGTGAGCGTCCGCCCCATCACCTCGCAGTAGACCAGCTCTTCCAGCTCCAGGCGGACGATGCCGCTCTTGCTCCGGAGGATGAGGCTGTGCTTCTGCTCCCTGGTGCAGGCCGCACAGGCCGAGTCCATCAGGCGGAAAAAGTCCTCTCTCCGGATGGGCTTGAGCTGGTAATACCATGCATCCACCGCGTAGGATTCCACCGCAAACTCCGTGCTTGAAGTAAGGAAGATGATCTTCACATTCGAGTCATATTCCCGTATCTCCCGGGCCGCAGCCATCCCGTTTTCGCCCGGCATCAGGACATCCAGCAGGATGATGTCGAAGCGCGTTCCCTTCTCCACCTCCGCCATCAGCTCGACCGGGCTTTGATAAGACGTATGGGCAAAGTCCTGCCCGCGGTCAGCAGCATATTCTTCCAGCAGAGCTTCCAGCCGTCTGGTCTCCTGGGTCTCGTCGTCACAAAATGCGATCTTCAGCATAAGGGGATCGATCCATTCCCTTCTTTGTTTATTCTGTTTTATAGTATAGAGATTCTTGCATTTTTCGTCAAGTTGTGATGGCAGTCCACCGGGCTGATTGCTTGCCGCCTGCGGGTGGCCGTGCTGATCCGCCAACGATCACTTTTGCACAGAAAACGAGCCTCCTGCATTGGAAAATCGATGCAGGAGGCCTGTTATTACCATATTATGAGGGAACCGTAATTTATAATTTCGCACCCGGCAAATAAATGAAAAATATCACAGGAAATGACGCAGAAAAATACTCTTTTCAACCCGCCTGCTGCCGCTTATCCAGGCGCATCTTGTCCGCAATCATCGCGATGAACTCCGAGTTGGTCGGTTTGCCGCGCAGATTGTGGATGGTGTAGCCGAAGTAGCTGTTCAGGGTATCCACATCGCCACGGTCCCATGCCACCTCGATGGCGTGGCGGATGGCCCGCTCTACCCGGCTGGCGGTGGTGCCGTTTTTCTTGGCGATCTCCGGGTACAGGCGCTTGGTGACGGCGTTGATGTACTCCGGCTCGTTCATGGTGAGCAGGATGGCATCCCGCAGGAACTGGTAGCCTTTGATGTGGGCAGGGACGCCGATCTGATGCAGAATGTCCGTGACCTTCAGCTCGTCGCTGTCCACGCTGGCCGTGATAAGCCGCTTCTGGTGGCCGTGGGCGACCTTGAGCACCCGGCTGGCAAGGACATTCTCGTCGAAGGGTTTGACAAAGTAGTAGGCGAAGCCCTCATCCAGCAGCTCCTGGACCATTTCCTCGCTCTGGAAGGCGCCGGTGACGAAAAACGTGGTGTGCGTTTCGCCGGCGGCGACATATTTCTGCTTGACGGCCAGAGCATCCAGCCCGGGCATGAAGGCATCCAGCAAAACCACCTGCGGCCGCACCACAAGCATCTTCTGCAAAATCTGAAGGCCGTCTTTTTCCACGACGGTCACTTCTACGCCTTTTTGCTCCAGTGCCTCTCGGCAGGCTGCCGTAACATCCGCACTGGTATCCGACATCAAAAATCTTACTTTATCCATCGTACTATCCTCCAATGTGTGCAGTTCCCTTTACAGTCTAGATTTTACCATAATTTACCATGGATTGCAACAGGAAATTTTTACATTTTCTGGAATTTTCGCAAAAATTTTCTTGTTCATTCTGCGGTCTGCGCTTCGGCACCGTTTTGAACGGCGTTTTTTGCCTGTTCGAGCATCGTCTGGGCGAAAATTCCGTAGCCACGAGTAGGGTCATTGACCAGAACATGGGTCACAGCACCCACGAGGCGCCCATTTTGGAGGATGGGGCTTCCGCTCATGCCCTGCACAATGCCGCCGGTCGCAGACAGAAGCGAAGGGTCGGTCACCCGGATGACCAGATTCCGGCGGGGGTCGGCGTCGCTGACCCGCTCGATCTGGATGCGGTATGCGCGGGGCGTTTCCCCCTCGATGGTGGCCCATATCTCAGCGGGGCCGGTGACGACTTCCTGCGCGAACGCGATCTCCCGCAGCTGGCCCGAGAAGTGGGTGCGCGTCGTGCCGTAGACGCCGTTCTCGCCGTTGATGCGGATGGTGCCGATGGCGTGGGCGCTCAGAAAATGGCCCTTTAGCTCACCGGGGCTTCCGGCCGTTCCGGCGCTGCAGCCGGTTATCTCGCAGGGAACGATCTCGCCGCTGCGCAGGGCGACGCTTTCGCCGGTGTCGCTGTCGCTGATGGGGTGGCCCAGTCCCGCAAATACGCCGAGCTCCTCGTCGGCGAAGGTCAGTGTACCCACACCGGCGGAGGAGTCCCGCACCCACATTCCGGCCCGCCACTGCCCGGCGGCATCGTCCCACACTGGGGTCAGGGCAGTCAGCTTCTGCTCACCGCTGCGGATATACACGACCTCCACGGACTGCCCCTCGGCAGCGTCCAGGGCTTCCTTTACGGCGTCATTGCTCTCGGTGCGGGTCTGCCCGATGCAGATGACCCGGTCACCGAGGCGAAGCCCGGCCTCCTTGGCGGGGTTCGATGTCCCGCCGTCAGCCTGCCCGATCTCCGAAAATCCCACGATGAGCGCTCCTTCGGAGAACATCTTGACGCCGAACGGTGTACCGCAGACGGTCACTCTGGGCCGCTCTGTCACCACCGCCCGGATGGTCTTGATGGGGAGCCACCCGCCCAGCGTCAGCGTCGTCTGGTAGCTGCCCACCGCCCGGGTGCTGGCGACATTCCGGCTTCCATGGCCGCGCTGCGGCTCGACCCATGCAAAGCGGGGAAGATATAAGGCTTGTCCCGGCTCCAGATAGACCCGGTCCGGCAGACAGCTGTACAGCCAGCCCAAAGCTGCCGCAAGAGCCAGCAGCAGATATGCCGCCGCAAGCTTTGCCCGCTGCATTCTCTTCACGCCCATGGCCTCCCTCGCTGTTTTTGGGGTTATTATGCGGACGCAAAGAGGGAATTATCCTTCGGCAGTTGACTTTTGCGGCGAATCTTGCTACTATAAATAAAGTTTCCGTGCGGGAGTGGCGGAATGGCAGACGCGCTGGTTTTAGGCACCAGTTCCAACGGAGTGAGGGTTCGACCCCCTTCTCCCGCATAAAAAATGACCTCAAGCTCAGGCTTGAGGTCATTTTTTATCTTGCGGAGAAGAGGGGTCGAACAGCACGGCCGCCCGCAGGCGGCAAGCAATCAGCCCAGTGGGCTGTTGCTTAGTGCGCGGGTCCCACGAGTCAGGAATGTCTACGGGGACCGCCAGCCGCTGATGACCTCAAGCTCAGGCTTGAGGTCATTTTTTATCTTGCGGAGAAGAGGGGTCGAACAGCACG
>ERZ773108.3957-NODE-3957-length-10767-cov-4.015123_pt1 | contig 10767 bp, 10 predicted proteins | sample MGYA00580570_ERZ773108 | MGnify/ENA primary metagenome ERZ773108 (study PRJEB29015, sample SAMEA2737840) | human gut metagenome | biome: human gut; feature: human-associated habitat; material: faeces | place: China | collected 2012 ...
ATTAGGCGATGCCTTCCTGATTAAAATCAAAGATTTTAATCAGGAAATAGTATTAATAAACAGTACATCTCTGTCTAGATTATAATTTATGAAAAGTAAAATTTCAAGTGCCTTATGTCCTAAAATATGAACAATATGCATTTTCTTGACAGTGGTTTTTCCTTCGCAAAATCCACAAGAGTAGGGGCGACCCCCATGTGTTAGCACATGGGGGTCAGATATTCATTCAAAGGACTTCAATAACGGATTTACGGATTATTCACCGTACAGAGCATTCCATGCTTCCTCGGGAGTCATGATCTCGGGGCTGGAGAACCATGCCCAAGGATCGTTCTTCTCGATCAGGATGATGGGGATGTAGATCTCGCCGGGGATCTCCTGGCCCTGAACTGCCTTAATAGCATTCTCAACAGCACCGGAGCCCATCTTGGCGGGATACTGACCGATGACTGCGGACAGGGGGGAGTCTTCCTTCATCATTTCGTCCATAACAACCTGGTCGGCGTCGATGGTGACAACGAAGATCTCGTCGGTCAGGCCCATCTCACGCAGTGCCTGAGAAGCGCCGACAGCTGCCAGACCCCAGTCAGCGAAGATGCACTGAACGTCGGGGTTGCCCTGCAGATAAGCCTTAACTTCCTTAGCATAGTTGTTAACAGCGTCCTGAGTTCCGATGGAGATGGTCTGAACGATGTTCAAGTCGGGATAGTCGGAGGTGACTTCTTCCAGCATACGAACGCGGATTTCGATGGAGTGCCAGCCCGGGGTATCCAGCAGCAGGATATTGCCCTTGCCGCCCAGCTTGTTGGCAACGTACAGAGTCAGCTGCTCACCGGCATTGAAGTTATCAGAGGTCAGATTGCACTCGGTGGTTTCGCTTCTGGTCATGTCGATGGTGATGATGGGAATGTTAGCCTCATTCATCTTCTTGATGACTTCGGCAAATGCAGGAGCTTCGCCGCCGCCAATGATAACAGCATCAACACCCATGGTTAGGAAGTTTTCCATGTCGGAAACCTGCTTGTTGGAGTCGCCCTGTGCATTTGCGGTAATAAGTTCAGCACCCAGTTCTTCGGCCATTGCGGTTGCACCAGCCAGAAGACCACGGTTGAAGTCATTGGTCAGGTGCTGCTGGGACAGACCAATCTTCAAACCAGTGCCATCCAGCTTGCCGACTGCTTCTTCCACTGCATCTGCACCGCTCTGCGCAGCAGACTGCTCAGCAGGAGATTCCGTCTTGGGGGCTTTTTCTGCGCTGCCACAGGCAACAAAGAAGCTGCAGATCATTGCGAGGCAAAGGAACAATGCTACGAGTTTTCTGATTTTCATAATGGTTCTCCTCTCAGTTTTTTTATAAAATTATCGCGGTTTAGACGATAATCATATTACAGGTTTACAAGATCATCCAGAGTCAGGTGGACACCATCAACGATGTCCCACTTACGGATATTCTTCTCGGGTCCCATAGGGGAGTAGACAAACAGGAACACGAACTCACCGTCACCGGTGTTGAACAGTCTGTGTGCCTCACCGGCGGGAACGAAAGTGATGTCGCCACGCTTCAGGGTGACTTCGGTACCATCTTCCATGCGCATGATACCTTCGCCGCGCAGGTAGACCATGATCTCCTCTTCGTTATAATGAGTGTGGAATTCAGATGCCTGGCCTTTATTGTAAACACCAACACCCATGGCAATGTTCTTTGCACCATCCTGGGCATCAACCAGAATCAGGTTGTCGCGAACATTGGGTGCTGATGCACGATACAGGGGCAGTTCACCGATGGATAATTTCTTCATATTAGTTCCTCCGTTCATTATTATATAATTATATTCTTATGTTCGTACAAAGCAGATTATAAATTATTAAGAAGCTTGTGTGCGTTGCTGACGCCCAAGCGCTGTACACCCATATCCAGCAGATGCTCTGCAAATTCACGGCTACGGATACCGCCGGAGCCCTTGACCAGCAGAGAGTCACCAGCCTCTTCCAGCATGACCTTGACATCCTCGACAGTAGCACCCTTAGGGGTAAAGCCAGTGGCAGTCTTAACATAGGTAGCACCAGCACGCTTAACGATACGGGTAGCTTCCCGAATCTCCGCTTCGTTAAGGAAGTAGGTTTCGATAATGACCTTGCTGACATGGTCACCGCAAGCACACACAAAGCGCTTCAGTTCTTCCTCAACATCTGCGTAACGGCCGCTCTTGAACCAGCTGACATTCATCAGAATATCTGCTTCCGTAGCACCCTTTGCAAAAGCGTCGATGGTTTCAAAAATCTTTGCCTCCGTAGTGTTATAGCCATTTGGATAGCCGATTGGAGCATCAATGCCTACATCAGATCCTGCCAAATTTTCCTTTGCAAAGGGAATCCATGCGCATCCGATAGCAACAGTCTTGAAATGGTATTTCTTTGCCAGCTCCAGATGTGCACGCATCTGTTCCTCTGTTGCATCCTGCTTCAGCAGGGTCGAGTCCAAATACCGTGCGAATTCAAAATCAGTTCTCATTGGTTATTTCCTCCCTTAAATGATTGTAGTAATTATTTTCAGTGTTATACAACGTGTAAGACCATAAGCTTTGGGAAACTTATTTTTTGCCTTTCTTTTTGCCAACAAACCAGGTTAGGAGCAGAACTACAACCAGCAGGATGCCCTTGCAGACGCTCAGCAGTGTGACCGGCAGACCGATCATAGACAGGCCGTTTTCGAAAGAGCGAAGGAACAGTGCTCCGAACGCCGTTGCGTAGATGGAAACCTTGTTGTTCATCAGAGTTTTACCCAGAAGAACAGCCAGCAAAGAGTCCATCATAAAGGAGTTGCCGTGATCCGGAGAAGCATAAGACTGGGATGCACACAGTACCAGGCCCAGAATTGCAGCCGTCAGACTGCAGATCACATAGGAAAGAAGGGTATACATTCGAATCCGGATACCGGACAGCTCAGATGTAAACTGATTCAAACCTGTGCCCCGGAAATAGCGGCCTGCAGGGGTCAATTCAGTAACAACAAAGAGAATGATAAAGACAACGAGGTAGATGATGATGGGCATGGGGATGGGGCCCAAGCTGCCTGCACCCAGGAAGGTGAATCCCTTGGGAATACCATAGGAAACCGCCTGACCGCCATCGGAGAACATGTACTGCATACCCTGAGCCAGGAACATGGTGCCCAGTGTAGCTACAAAGGGCGCAACGCCCAATTGAGAAACGCAGAAGCCGTTGATCAGACCGATGGCTGCAGCAAGACCGATACCAATCAGCAAGCCAACTGCAAGAGGCATATCCCCGTAGGCCACTTCATAAAGAGCAGCCAGGGTAGAAACGCCAGCAACGGCGCCAACGGACATATCCACACCACCGGTGAACATTGCCAGAGTCATACCGCTGCCGATAATTCCCAGAAGCGCAGTCTGAATCAGGATGGTTCGGATATTGGAAGCCCCCAGATAACCGGGTTTCAGCAAAAAGAAGAACAGCACCATAACGAAGTAAGCAATCACGGTTTTGAGGCTTCCGCTCCAGGAGAGTTTTGAGCGTTCCAGCTTTATTTCAGTTTTCATCGTATAACCCTCCTTATCTCAATTCTTCCTGCAGAATGATTCTTCTGTTGCTGACGGACAGGACAGCTGCGGCAATCAGAACAATACCCTGTGCAATAAAGGTGTAGTAGAAGTCCAGCGCCATCAGAGTAAAGGCCGTGGAGATGCAGGTCATAACCACAGCGCCAATTAAGATTCCGGGAACATTGGGTCTCTTGGTACCCAGAATAGTCTTGGCGATATAGGTAACTGCCAGCACCGGCAGCAACAGACGCTGACCGGAGTAAATGATAGCGCCGTTGGAACGAAGTGCATTAATAACACCGCCCAGCGCGTAAAACACACCAGCCAGAACAAACATCAGAAGTTTAATGCCCTTAACATTAATACCCGCAAACTTTGCAGCGTCCTGAGAACGGCCCACCGCCTGAATATGAAGGCCAGTACGGGTTCTGTGCAGCCCCAGGTACACCAGCAGGAACACGATCAACGTAGCGATGACCATAATGGGAATGGGGCCGATGGAAGCTGTTACGATCTTGGTGACGGGGTTATCCCGAACCCACAGGGAGGTGCCGCCAGAATAGGCGTATTCCAGACCCTGCGTCAGGAACATAACAGAAATGGTAGTAATGAAAGAGGACAGGCCCACATAAGAGACCAGAATGCCGTTCAGCGCACCGAACAGAGCACCGGCTCCGATACTGACTGCAGAAGCCATCAGGACACTATGACCATCCGCAATGAATCCACAAAACAGGGATGCGGACAATCCCACGATACCGCCCAGAGACAGATCACTTTCGCCAGCCATGTTGACAAAGGTACAGCCCAGGGCCATGATCAGAGTGGGTGCCGTCTGAACCAGAATGTTGATGCCGTTCATCGGGGTCAGGAAATTATCTGCCATCACACAGAACGCCAGAATCATTACGGAGAAAATGACGATAGAACCCCATTTGTCCAGAAACTTTCCAAGCTTTTTCTGATTAATCATGAATGCTACCTCCCATCGTCAGGCGAACAACGTCCTCGCGATCTGCTTCGCAGGAAACGATGTTAGCCACGACACGACCATTGTAAAGGATGACCATGTTATCACTGATGTCAATTGCCTCGTCAATTTCCGAAGATGCCACTACAATAGCCTTGCCCTGAGAAGCCAGTTCCCGAATCAAATCATAAATCTCGCTCTTGCCGCGCACATCAATACCAACGGTGGGTTCGTCGAAGAAGTAAACAACGGAGTCACCCACGACCCACTTGCCCACGACCACCTTCTGGATATTACCGCCGGAGAGGGTCTTCACGGCGACTTCGGTGCTGGGAGTCTTGACCTGAAGGCGCTGGCACAGCTCCTGAACAGTGGTGCGCTCCTCGGCCTGTTTGATCAGACCAAGCTTATTCACATAGTTCTTCATGAACGCGAAGGTCATGTTTTCGCGGACAGAGAAGTCCTGAATGATGCCATTTTTTCTGCGGTCTTCTGGAATCAGGCAGATACCGTGATTCTTGGCAGACCGGGGACCGCTGATCTTGGCTTCCTGACCATTGATCCGGACAGTGCCGGTTCCGCCGGGGCGGATGCCCATGATCGTTTCAAAAATCTCTGTCTTCTTAGCACCTACCGCACCGGTCAAGGCCAGAATCTCACCGGGTCGGACGTGGAAAGACACATCTTCAATGACGCCGGGCAGATTAAGATGTTCCACATCAAAGATACTTTTTTTAGCCAGCATCTCTGGATTGGGGGGCAGATGCTCACCGCTCTTCTTCACCTGACCGACCATGCGGTAAACGATATCCTCCTGAGTCATCTCACTCAGAGGCCAGGTACCGGTGTAAACACCGTCCCGAAGAATGGTAACACAGTCGCAAATCTTGAAAAGTTCTTCCAGCCGGTGTGAAATATAGATGATGGTGATCTCCTGACGAGTACGAACCCGGCGGATAGCCTCAAACAGAGCTTCCGTTTCCGTGGCACTCAGTCGGCTGGTGGGTTCGTCCAGAACCAGGATCTTGGGATTACGGGACAACGCACGGACAATGCAGACCAGCTGCTGCTTGGCAACGGACAGATTGTCAATGGATTCGGTAGCATCCACAACACCGGGCATAAAATCATCCAGTGCCTTCTGGGCAAACTCATTCATCTTCTTCCAATCCACCATGCCGCCCTTACGGGGCTCGATGCCGATCATGATATTCTGTGCTACGGTAAATCCGGGAACCAATTCCAACTCCTGGAAGATAAATTCGATACCATGGTCACGAATATTACCGGGGGTAACCTTGTTCAGATTCTCGCCGTTCAGAATCACGTCACCAGAGGTCTGCTGATAAACGCGGGCAAGGATTTTGATCAGGGTGGATTTGCCGGCGCCGTTGGCACCCATCAGTGCATGCGTCTCACCGGTATTGATCGCAAAGGAAACATCACTTAACGCTTTAACGCCAGGAAATTCCATGCAGATATTCTTGAATTCAAGGCAAGTATTCGCCATCTTTTGTTTCCTCTCTTTCTTATTTGATCCAGTCGAAGGAACGCTTCACAGCCTCCTGCCAGCCATCAATCAGCGCCTGACGCTTAGCGGGATCCATGTCAGGCTCAAATGCCCGGTCCAGAACCCACAGCTTCTTCAGTTCGTCCCGATCCTTCCACAACTTGGAGGACAGACCAGCCAGATATACAGCGCCCATGGGGGTACGGTCTGTATTCTTGGGACGCTCAATACGGCAATTGAGGATATTGGCCATCAGCTGCATGATAAAGTCGCTCTTTGCAACGCCGCCATCCACACGCAGAACCTTGATGTCCACGCCAAAGGATTCCCGGAGCAGCTCGATGATGTCGTTTGTCTGCAGGGCGATGGATTCCACCGCAGCCCGGCAAATGTGCCGCTTATCATGGAAGCGGGACAGGCCAATGATCAGGCCGCGGGCGCCGTTATTCCAGTGCGGTGCGAACAGTCCGCCGAAAGCGGGAACAAAGTAAGCACCGTCCGTACTTTCTACCTGAGATGCCAGTTTGCTGACTTCCTTGGGGCTGTCTGCAACGCCTAGCTGATGAACCAGCCACTCGTTGATGGAGCCGGCCACATTAACACCGCCCTCAATTTCAAAGGTCAGGTTGCCGCTGTCATTGCTTGCCACAGCGGGATAAATACCGCACTGAGGTGCTGCATACTCGCCGGTATAGGTGACTAGATTCAGGCAGGTGCCAATGGAGCACTTTGCTTCACCGCGCTCAAAGCACGCCTGGCCAAACAGGGCGCTCATCTGGTCACCGATGGATGCCATGATAGGAATTGGCTCTTGGAAAGCATCTGCAGGTTCCACAGCCATGCCAAAGTTTCCGTCACAAGGCAGAACGCCAGGGAGAATTGCCTTGGGGATATTGAATTTCTCGATCAGACTTTCGCTCCACTGATCCTTCCGGACATCGAAGAACATGGTGCGTCCGGCATTGGAGGAGTCGGTCAGATGGGACTTGCCTCCAGTCAGGTTCCAGAGAACCCATGTATTAATTGTGCCGAAGCAAATCTCGCCCTTCTCACAGCGCTCCCGCAGACCGGGGTTCTGCTCCAGCAACCATGCGATCTTACTTGCGGAATAATATGTATGATTGGGAAGACCGGTGGTCTCAGTGATCTCGTCGCTCCACTGGGCCCAGCTGTCCACGATTGCCTGGCTACGAACACACTGCCAGCTGACGGCAGGTGTCAGCGCCTTGCCGGTGGCGCGCTCCCATAGAATGGTCGTTTCACGCTGGTTGGTAATACCGATGGCGCGGATTTGGCACATGTCAAACTGCTCAGCAACTTCCAGAATTGCTTCCCGGACAGACTGCCAAACTGCATCGGGGTCATGTTCTACCCAACCCTCATGGGGGCAAAAACTGTCGATACCGCGGTATGCGCTGCATACCACTTCGCCCTTTACGTCAACTACCAGAACCTTTGATCCGGTAGATCCCTGATCAATACCAAGAATGTAGTTTTTCATTTTCCTGGCCTCCTTTGCCCTGACGGCTTATAAACCGGTTACACGTCGCTACAGTCGCTTTGTACGTACATTCAATCAATGCTTCTACAGTATAGCATGCCTCTCGGTAAATTGCAAGTCTTTTGTTTTAAATTTACAAAAATTTTTCTTAATAAGTTATAATTAGGCTCTTTTTCACAAAAACATTCTCCGAAAACTATTTATTGTAACGAATGATCGTTTGTACGAACATTTATCTTGACTTTGGCTTTCTGCATTGCTATAATCGCATTATAGATATCTGCCAGAATCGAATCATGGATATCGAAAAACCTATCCATTCCCGCACCATATCTGCATAGTTTCAACATTTTCAACGAAAGGGAGGATTGATTATGAAAAGTTATGTCGTGTACAAGGACCACACCTGCGGTTTTGAAGAGATGCCCATGCCTAAGTACGGGGAGTACGACGCACTGGTAAAGTTGGAAAGTTGCGGTGTCTGTACCGGTACCGATACCAAAATCATCCATGGCAAATTCAAGAGCATTGATACCTATCCTGTGGTTCTGGGTCACGAGGGTGTCGGCCGTGTTATTGCCATTGGCAGCAAGGTCCGTACATTCAAGGAGGGCGATCTGGTTCTGATGCCCTACTGGAGCGACGTTCCCGAGGGCTACACCTCCGGCTGGGGTACTTACTCCGAATATAATATTGTAACCGACGCCATGGCTCAGGAAGCAGATGGCATCATCCCTCAGCCTTTCTCCTACGGTCAACGCAAACTCCCCAGTGACTTTGATCCGGTAGACAGCTCCATGATCATCACCTTCCGCGAGGTCTTGAGCACATTAAAGCAGTTCGGCCTAGAACCCAACAAGAGTCTTCTGGTCTTTGGTATGGGGCCTGTGGGTCTGAGCTTTGTCCAGTTCGCAAAGTTTTTGGGCATCGGTCCCGTTATCGCCATGGATCGGCATGACAACAAGCTGGAGCTGGCCAAGAAAGTTGGCGCCGACTACGTGTTTGACACCAATAAGTGCGATATTAAGGAAGCGATCCAGTCTGTATGTCCCAACGGTATCGACTACGTTTTGGATGCCGTCGGTTACAACGACCTGATGAACATCGCACTGGACTGTCTGGTCGATGAAGGCAAAATCTGCGTTTACGGCATTTCTTCTGTGACCAATTACCAGCTGGACTGGAGCCGTTGCGCCCACAACTGGACCATTCAGTTCCATCAGTTCCCCTCTAAGAAAGCAGAGTCCGATGCCCACGATCAGATCGTCCATTGGATCCGCTGCGGCATCCTGGATCCCAAGATGTACATCTCTCACGTTTTCCCGTTCGGAGAAACAGACAAGGCTTTCCAAGTCATCGCCAACCGCGAGCCGGCGCTGAAAATGGTCATCAAATTTTGATCATTCGATTCTAAATTACTGAATAAAGGGAGGATTATACTATGCCCACTTATTTGCTGGCACATGATCTGGGTACTTCCGGCAACAAGGCCACGCTCTTCACCAGCGAGGGAAAATTGGTAAAGAGTACAGTCTATTCTTACGATCTTCACGTTCATTACGGTACATGGATCGACCAGAACGCCGACGACTGGTGGAAAGCCGTCTGCGAGACCACGAAGGCCCTTCTTGCCGACATCAACCCCGCCGATGTGCCTGCCGATGTGGCGCGCAGCCTGTGCGATACCCTTGATGGCGAGATTGTTCGCCTCGGTCGCGCCCGAGGTGAAAATGACCTCGGAGGGGGCTGCGCCGGTGAGCGACGCGATCTGCTCGGCTGCGCAGGCCATTTGCTCGCGCGCGGCCCGGCCTGCGGCGTGGCCTGAGTTTGGATTGGCAGTAAAACGGCGTTCCATGTCGCAGAAACGCTCGAGCACCGCAGGGTCAGCCGGTGCATGGGCGGCGTAATCGAGATAAATCATAGCACTGCGCTCCTTTGTTCAAACTTGAATCATAATCATAGCATTTTTGTAGGAAAAAGTCAAGACGAACGGAGAAGGACCGACCTGTAATGTGTCGAAACGATGAACAATTCATGCGGTTTCACGCGGCTGTGCACGCAAACAGTACAACAAACGCTAAGATATATTGCTGCCATCGTTCAAAATAACAGAGAAAGCGTATTCTCGCGCACCTTGCGCCGCGGTTTCCGCTGCCTTATAATATAGGAATGAAGGAGGCGGCGTGGATGATAATTCGTGAATACGGCGACCCTGCGGCGAGGGTCATGCTCGTTCAGCCGGTCGGACAGCATGAGCTGCCGCTGATCGACGACGAAATCGCGCAGATCGGTCATATGACCGACCGGCCGTTCCGCTATCTTGCGGTACAGGTGGAAAACTGGAATCGGGATCTGTCGCCGTGGACGGCTCCGGCGGTATTCGGGGATGAGGACTTCGGTGACGGCGCAGAAGCACTGCTTGAGGAAATCCTGCCGCTTTGCGCGGAGCAGGATAAAGACTACATAATCGGCGGATATTCGCTTGCGGGACTGTTTGCACTATGGAGCGCCTGCCGGACAGATGTGTTCAGCGGCGCGGCGGCGGCCTCGCCGTCTCTCTGGTTTCCCGGATTTTCTGCATATATGAAGGAAAAAGGCATTGGATGCGAAACGGTATATTTGAGTCTGGGCATGCGTGAGGAAAAAACGCGAAATCCGGTGATGCGCACAGTCGGGGACTGCGCCAGATACTGCTTTGCATGGATGAAGGAGCAGGGCATAAACTGTACACTTGAGTGGAATCCGGGCAATCATTTCAAAGAACCCGGTCTGCGAACGGCGAAAGCGTTCGCGTGGGTGATGAATCATATGCGGGAAAAGCCTGCACATGCGGCGGAAAAACGAAATATGAAAAAAGCTGAAAATTTATGTTGACAGGAGGGGGAGTGCTGTGGTATTCTATTAAAGCTGTCGCTGAGAGGCACGGCGGTCAAACGGAAAAGCGGCTTGAAAAGAACGAAAAAAGTTCTTGACAAACGGATTTCGGTTTGATATAATAAATAAGCTGTTTCGAAAGAGACGGCGATCAGAAAAGTTTGAGTTTTGAGAGAATTGCTTCAAAAACCTCGAAAAAAGTTTTGAAAAAGTTCTTGACAAACGAAACTTCATCTGATATAATAAATAAGCTGCGAATGAGAAGCTGAGCTTCTTAAAACAGCGGATTGCACCTTGTAAATTAAACAACGATGTGCTTAAAATTTTGTTCGATATGAACAAGGTT
>ERZ773108.3958-NODE-3958-length-10767-cov-2.722647_pt1 | contig 10767 bp, 5 predicted proteins | sample MGYA00580570_ERZ773108 | MGnify/ENA primary metagenome ERZ773108 (study PRJEB29015, sample SAMEA2737840) | human gut metagenome | biome: human gut; feature: human-associated habitat; material: faeces | place: China | collected 2012 ...
CCGGTTTCTTCTGTAAATGCATCTGTCACTTCCTGCCACATTTGCGAACCATAACAACCTATTGAATCAGCTTTCACTAAAGCCGCTAGCGAGTTCTGTGCAGATCCGGGTGTATTCCAGAATCCACGATGGGCAATAACTTTGGTCTGATGAGATTCTTTTTTTTGCTTGCCACGTCTTGATACAATCAGATTAGCCAGTCTGTCCATGACTTCATGATCTTTCGGGTTTGTTGATTTATACATATCAAGAACTGCATGATTGCCACTATAATAGGCCATTGCAGATGTACGGAAGGCTTGTTGTCTTTCAAAATGATCAATATACGCTACCAGACGATTATAAAACGAGTCCTTGGCATCAAACAATGCTCTTTCGTCAAATTCAAGTTCCATCCCCATGTTCAGAGTGGCGGCAGATTGACATGCTTCTTCCAGTCTTTTATCGGGAATAGAGGCTTTAAAAAAGTGGTTCGGTTGTTGATAAGCGATATCAAAGCCTAATTCTCTCCATTGGTTGTAGCCTTTTGCCTGCCAATACGGAATCCAACAAAATGTTTTGTTCTTCGAATGAATATACTTACTTAATGGAACTGACAGATCTTTGGTGAAATCAATATCCTCTGCCAGCCAGTAGAAACCGGATAATTTCAGATGTTTGTATTTTGCCTGTTTGAATCGCTTCATTAACTCATCGATATACCAACGGGTGGCCTTCACCTGATCCTCTTGTCTGGAAAAGTCCATTGGCTCACCATCCACTTCTCCCCAATCTTTTTGTCCGGGAAGAACTTCCGGAAGACATAGTACTATCTGATGAGTAAAATCCGGTTTTCCGATTTCTTTAATCTGTGTTCCGATACATCGATCTAAGGCAGACAGCGCTTTACCATCTTCAAAAAGACGATCTAATAACCATAGCCATTCTTTTTTTCTTGCATTTTTATCTGAGTAGCGTGTTGCAAAGCCACAGCCTTTCCCATCTGTGAACTCCAAAAACAAGAATCCGTCAAATAACCAGTCTTTATGTCCATCTGCAAACTGATGTACCACATAGGGGAGAAATTGATCCGAAGTCCAGTCAATACGATGCACTCCTCCCTGGTAAATAAGTGCCAGATCTTTTATTTTATTCTGTCTATATCCTTTATCTATGGATAGCGCATGACTATCCATAGTAATAAATAACAGACAGAAACATATCAATCCTTTTAGATATAGTGAGAAATAGTTCATAATTTTCATGTTTTTAGTTACATACCCCAAGCATAAACTTCACCAAGACTAACTCTCAGCCCGTCATAAGTCGGATAGGTATCAGTTATTACAAAACGAATGTATCGGGCTTGTGTCGCAGGAACATCCATATTAACGTTGGGTTCTCCGATTTTGGGAGAAGTCCAGTCTTTTAATTTAACCCAATTCTCGTTATCAATACTAGCTTCTACATAACCGGCTTTCGATGTGCCTGCCCAAACGTGTGCTGCTGGTGCAACAGGGTTAGCAAATCCAAATCTGAATAATGTATATTCTTTCCCCATGTCAAATACAAAGTAATAGGGCAAGGGCTCTTTTACATCCCATCGGCATAGCCATTGTGTGCCAGGATTATTGTCTATCAATGATTCCACTCCCCATCCCATATTCAGATACCATCCGCCGTCTTGGGTACAACAGTTGTTGAAATCTATAACACTCCATCCTTTCTTGTCTATTGGGTCCGGTTGGAATTTAACTGTGTACAGTTTGGACGCAGCATCAGGACTTATACCATATTTTGAAACGGAAGTAATGCGTAGTGGAAGTACATAGTCACCAAATAAATAAGTACCCTCTTCCGGTATTAACCCTTTCTTGTGGTATTTAATTTTAATGAATGTTTCCTTCATGCCTGTTAATATAACTCCTTTATTATCTACAGTAAAGGAACTCTCCGGCAACATTTTATAAGCCGTGCCATGAGCGGTATTATAATCAATGACTAACTGAGGATCGACTTCAATCTGAAATGAAATATCTTCGTCATTAGAATAATTAGTTCTTATCTTTACGAACAGTTCTCTTTCATTCAAATCGCCGAAAGTCGGCATAAAATCAGTAACCGGACTCATACCAGGAACATCCATTTGCAAATAAGGTTCCTTAATAGTAGGTACAATAATGGTTTTTAGTCGCTCATCATCTGCAGAGATAAAATTTTGCACCACACTCATTTGTATGGGCAAGCCATATTCCTTTCCCGTAGAAAGAAGATCGGATAGACGGTCGGCATTCCATTTAATATCAAAAGCTTTCCGATAGTCGGAATCGTTGAGACGCAGAGCAGGCTGAAGAATGGTATAACAATCGGAAGGTAATAATTGGATCGATGTTCCATTATCCGTATTATAACTCTGAAGAACAGTCTCGTCAACAGAAATGGAAACTTCTGTCTCCTGCTTTCCTTTCCCACTTTTGATAACAAATAATTGATAGGGGGTATCCATACCACGGAATATCTCCGTTTCTGTATAGGTAGAATGCAATAGTCCGATTTGATCATTAACCATGAGATTATCACGATCATCAGTACATGCCGATGCAATAAAAAGTGCAGCAACTATGAATTGTATTGTCTTATGTTTTTTCATATTTATATCCATTACATATATTTACCATCCGTAATTCTGAGTAATATTCTTCATTTCACTCAATTGTTCTTGATTGATAGGGAAGAAATAATGCTTAGGCTCAAATACCCGAGGACCACCTTTCCAAACATTTGATGTCCGCGACCAAGAATCTTCGTATGAAGTGGCCAATAAATTAAGAGAATATTCCGGTCCGGGAAACTCTTGTTGAGCAATCATCCAGCGACGGGCATCATAATATCGGTGTCCCTCAAAGGCTAATTCTACCATGCGTTCCTTTTGAATCAGCATCCGCAACAAATCCTTATTGCCTTTCACTTCCGGATACGCTGTTTCGAGGGCATTTAAACCGGAACGTTCGCGAACAAGGTTAATATACTTCAATGCTTCCGTTTCATTGCGTTCGGGCTTCTCATTGCAAGCTTCAGCATAGTCAAGATATATTTCGGCCAAACGGAAATAGGGCCAGAATACGGTTCCCCAACTGCCACTTTCTGTATTAAGAGCAGGATCGAGTGGGCGTCTCCACATATATCCGACTTTGACACAATCTCCGGATTCTAAGTACGAGGACGATCCTCCCGTAAAAAAGGTAACTTGTTTTATGCCTTTATATTGATTGATCCAATAAAAACCATTTGGAAATACAGAAGCATAAAAACGGGCGTCACGTCCGACACAGCTATTATGCGCTTTAAATCCAGGTGCAAAACTGACTCCCGGCTGCTTGAAATTTTCTGTAAAACCGGTATTTGTATATCCCGATTGCTCATCAATTACAGGATTCCCGTTATTGTCATATCCGGTAACAGGATATCTTCCGGATTTAGCCATCGGATAAGTATCTACTAATTTCAGAGACGGGCAGAAACCACCGACACCCAATTCACAAACTCTAGGAGGCATGCACCGGCTATACAGATAGAAACCTATAGCTCCGAGTCCAGTATTAGTAGGATTACGTCCCCAGGCACCCCAGATCGTCTCTTTATTCCACTCTTCAAAAAGAACTCCTTGATAAGATTTGATGGCACGCAGTAAAGGGTCTGCTTCAGTCTGGTCTTTGTACAATTCATAGATGTTCATATCTATAACGTCTTTGGCAGCTTTAGCGGCTTTTTCCCATTTTTGAGGATCGGGACTTTGTGGAAAAAGGAAATCACCATACAGATTCTTCATTTGTCCTTTATAAAGATCGCATCCATTATCCAATGGACTGGCGGCATAGAGCATTAAGCGCGCTTTGGCAGCCATTGCCGCTCCCTTGGTGATACGTCCTGCCCATTTTGTGAAATCGCTGATCTCTGCAGGAAGTTCTGCAATAGCCTTATCATATTCTTCAGCTATGAAATTTACGTTTTCATCAACTGTATGACGGTCTATCGTTTCCGGTTTTATAAGTTCATCCGATTCGATGTCTCCCCAGATATACACAGGACCATATTGACGGAATAGTTCAAAGTAATAATAAGCTCGCAGAAAACGTGCTTCTGCTTTCATTATACGTCTCGTTTCAGAGTCAATCTCCAAACATTCGTCAACATGGTTCATGAATATACTAGCTTGTTTTATGCCTGTATACTTTGCTTTCCAAATATTATAGTTTGGAGTAGAAGGTCCCCATGATCCATTATTGAAAGAGAGGTAGTTGACCCACTGATACCAGGAGAACATGGCTTCATCACTACGGGGAACTGCGCTTCCTTCTTCCAGATATTCATATTCCCGTGGCAAGTAGCTATAAACATGCGCTAAATACTGTTCGGTAGAGACACGCTTACTAAAGGTTTCGTCTTGTGTAAGCTGGTCGAGCAAAGTCACATCCAGATAATCGTTGCATGATACAAAGCTGAATGCAACGGTGAAGTATAGGAATATTCCTAAAATTCGTATCTTTTTATTCATAGTTCTAATATACTTTAAAAGTTAAGATTAAGACCTAAGGTGATTGTTCTCATCTGAGGATATATATTTCCATAGTTGGAATCGAGTTCGGGATCCCACAATTTGAATTTGCTGAATGTCAAAAGGTTGACACCCTGTGCATAAACACGAATTGATGACATGCCCAGACGTTTATAAATATGCTTCGGAAGGGTATATCCTATCTCCACATTTTTCAAACGAAGAAAACTCATATTACGTTGCCAGTAGGTGGAGGGTTGAAGATTATTCTCTACCTTGCTCATAGAAAGCCGTGGATAAGTAGCATTAGGATTAGGATTGCTGGTTGTCCAACGTTTTTCGGCTACATCTGCGTAAATCTGTCCTAAACGCTCTATATTATCAGAGGCACCATAAAGAGCGTCTCCACCGATAATACGAGTCACATTTCCTACTCCCTGCATAAACAGAGAAGCGTCAAATCCTTTCCAGCCCAGACTAATACCAAATCCATAATTTATTTCCGGTACGTCCGTATAGCCAATCGCTACCTTATCGTATGCGTCGATAACGTTATCACCATTGATGTCTTTATATTTAATATCACCAGGACGAACGTTTCCAAAGTTTTGTTTGGGGCTATTGGCTATATCTTCTTCTGACTCAAAAAGACCTAGAGCTATAAGACCGCGTTGCTGACGATAGGCAAATCCAGCTTCACTTTGGTAGGGCCATATAGGAGTCGGTTTATCATCATACAACTTTTTATTTCGATTGTAAGTGAAATTGGCACGGGCAGAGACATACCAGTCATTAAATCGTTGTTCATACTCCATAGAACCATCGAAACCTTGATTCTTCATTTCTCCAAGATTCACATACTGGGTTTCATTGAGACCGACGATTGAAGGAACACTTTCTTGCTGAATATAGATACCGGTACGCTTTTCATAAAAATAATCAAGTTGGAATTTAAGCTGGTCAAATAAGCCAAGTTCCAGTCCCACATTCGCTTTTTGAGCTTTCTCCCATGAAACATTCAGGTTTCCCGGAATACCTGTAGAAATACCTACGATACTTCCACTACCGGGATTCGTTCCGAAAATATAGCCGTATTGTCCTTCTTTCATGGTGGAGTTGAATGCAAAACGTCTGTTTCCGCCAATCTGGTCATTACCTATTTCTCCATACGAACCTTTGATTTTCAACAGGTGGATAGTAGAACGCAACGGATCCCAGAAAGCTTCGTTGCTTAGCATATATCCTATAGCAAAAGAGGGAAAGAAACCAAAACGTTTGTCAGGTGCGAAATTCTCAGAGCCATTGTATCCGAAGTTAAATTCAGCAAAATAACGGTCGTAATATGAATAAGTAGCTCTACCGGCAATACCGATGTTTTTGTGGGCAAAAGCGTCTACATAATTACCCGGGAAATTGTCTGTATAGTTACGCATACTAAAAAGAAACAAGGCTCCAACACGGTGCTTTTCTCCAAAGAGGCGGTCGTAATTGGCTGAGGCTTCAAAGTTGATAGTACGTGTGCCCGAATTCGTCCGTGTGAGTTTCATATAATCACTACCTTCAGTACTCCTTACAAAGTCAAGATTTCCTTCTTCATCACGTCCTGTTGCATAGTAGGTAGATGGTGTTACAATGCGGTTTAGTGTATGCGCATTGTAGGCGTCCCATGAGAACTTAACATTGGCTTTTAATCCCGGAGTTACCATTTTTGAGAAATCCTGTGTAAGCGAAATAAGTGATTGCGCATTGTTGAAGAAATCCTGCGAGTACCCAGAGTTATTCAGGCTGTTATAAGGATTGGTACCCGTACTTGGTTTAGCTAAAGTGCCATCTGAATAAATAGTAGGAGTAGCTATCGGAGAAGTTCGGATCATATAAGCATACAAATCTGATAGTGAACCATAAGGACGGTTCTTGGTCTCATATTGATTGGACAGTGAGAGACTCAGCTCAGTAGATGAAGTTACATTGATATCAATATTTGAACGAAAACTAAACTTGTTATAGCGCATTGAAGCATCGTAGCGGTCTTTATCCGAAATATTGAATACACTGCCTTCCGAATAAAAGGAGCCGCCTACATAATAACGTATTTTAGGAGATCCCCCGGTAACGTTGATATTCACGCGTGTGGTGTTGGAGAAGTCTTTAAACAATGTTTGCATCCAATCTACATTCGGGTAAAGATCCGGATCTGTATTATTCAGGTATTTTGCTTTTTCTTCAGGTTGTATAGCCAAGCGTCCGGATGATTCCAAAGTAATATCATTATAATAATTGATCCATTGTTCCGTATTAGCCAATTCGGGCATACGTACTGGATTGGTAAAACCATATTCTACGCGTGCATTAATCTTAGGTGCTGATTCGGTTCCACGTTTTGTCGTGATAAGTACAATACCATTGGCTCCACGCACTCCATATAATGCTGTTGCGGTAGCGTCTTTCAGAATAGAGAAAGAAGCGATATCCTCAACATCTACAAGGTCCATACTACGTTCTACTCCATCAACCAGCACTAAAGGTTTGTTGCCTGCACCGAAAGTATTGATACCCCGAATCCAAAAATCAGCACCTGCACCCGGTTCACCTGAACGCTGCATGACAACTATACCAGCCAACTGTCCGGCCAAACCGGAACTCAATTTAGCAACAGGCATTTTCAGCTCATTCATCGAAACTGTATTGATGGCACCAATAACGCTTGCTTTTCGCTGTTTACCATATGCTACTACGGTAACTTCGTCAAGTTCTGCTGTTTGGGGTTGCATTTTAACTACGATATTTGTTTGCTTACCCACCAAAATAGTCTGCGTTTCCATTCCAAGAAAAGAAACGACTAGTTTATCTGTTGGCAAGACTTCTATCACAAATGTTCCGTCCAAGTCAGTGATAACTCCCCTTGAACGTCCTTCTACCAATATTGATGCACTGGGAATAGGTTCTCCAAATTCATCCAAGACTTTTCCTGTTACTTTCTTGCCAGGATTGTCCTTTACTTCTTTGATCTCATCTTTTTGTAAAGAATGAGCGAGAGTATTACTGGCGTTCATGTTTACTAGTGATAATAAACAGAATGTCGTAACAGTCCAGATTTTAATTGAAAAAATGTTTTTTCGTAAGTCCGACATCATACATTAATAATTTAAAGTTAAGTAATTCTGTATTTTTTTCTTCTTTAGATTTGATAATTTCCTTAATTATAAGTTCGGTATTATATTCATAGGCTGTTTTGTTTTATAATTTATAATTATTTTGAGGTATGTACTTAATAAAAATATTGCATATATTTCTCAGATAATGTCTTGGCCAACAATATCGGGTTCTCTCCAGAAATTATAGGATGGTGCTCTTTGGATAATGTCCACTCATATTCGAAGTCAGTAATTGATTGATAAAATTGTTTTTCATCAAACTTCTGGCCGGATAATGAAGCGGTTATTACTTCTGTTGTAAAGCGCTTCCAACGTTCACGATAATAACTGTAAGTTAATCCACCCCAGCCCCTGTTTGCATAGTCATTTAACTGGGTTGCCTTTTGTCCCCATACTGTCAGGATACAACGTGCATTTTCCTCATAATATTCTTTTTCAGCTTCTGTTTTTCCAAAAGAACGTGCATCGTCAATCCACTTACCGATTGAGAAATTGGTTTCACAGGATAACAGACGGTCTGTATCTATCAATAGTGCATCCATTTGATCGGCCCATTTCTTCATTCCATCTATGTCTTTTTCTGAATAACATTGAGTGAAATGATCTCTAAACGAGGAAAAGAGATTTCCTAATACTTGCCGTCCTACATTTATTACATCAAATCGATATCCAGTATTGTTTATATGACTGGCTTTCAACATTTCTGTCCAAATATCCCATAAGTCACGATTGTTGTAAGTGATGTCCGGATAGGTATTCCAACTATCTGTGCCCACTAACATTGGACGTGCATTCATTAAAACGGCTTGCCCTGCTGTTGCATACTTTTTATATATTTTTTTATGTAATGAATCCCATGCTTTCAGAATATGTCTATCTTGATTTCCCCCTCTGCATTTTGCCCAGTTTTGAATCCATTGATCAGTTGTTAACGGATAATCCCATGCCTGGTCAAATACAAATTCATACATAAAAGGATTCACATCGAAGCCTTCCAAGGTAGCTCCTAGGCCATATACATTCTCACCACCTTCTACAAAGAGTTTTTCAATTTTGACATCAACATCATCCAGATTTCCGACCATCATGGAGTTTCCACCAAAATTGCCTAAGTAGCACCACATATATGGTTTTCCGTAGTACATTTCCGTATTCCTCCATATTTCTGTACTGTCACAATAGTAATCCAACAGTATGAGTTTGTCATCTGGCACAGCCTCCAGGAAAGAACGGATTCTGGGTTGTGTCCATTTCTTTTGATCATGGTAAAACATCCATGTCATTTGCAACCACTTAGCCTCAGCATCTACTTGATAAATGGACTCATATATCTTCTTAGAAACCTTTGCCAGGAAATCTTCATTCCAATTTGGAGAATCAACCTCATTAAAAGGATCAATTCCATAAATATGATCTGTGCCATATATTGCCGTCTGCTCTTCCAAATACATTTTTTGAATGATGTTGAACAGAGAGTCCATTGGTTCTATAAAATGACTGCGATATTTTGAATCATATCCTCCCCATTGACTCATTTCGTGAATTTTGGCATCTGGATAGATTGCTTTAAGTTCTTTAGGTACGTGCCCAGAAAATGCAGGTAAAACAGGGGTCATATTAAAGTCGCGTTCCCTCTTTAATATTTGTTTCTGTAATACTTCTTGTTGCTCCAACCATGATTTCGGCAGGGGACTTTGCCAATAATCGACATTAGACATACGATGCCAGGGCAAGTGCGCAGGTCCTGTGAAATATGAACGTATTTGTTCATCGTTTAATCCTAATTTGCTCCAGACCTTATACCATACTGTCTCTTGTCCACTGATAGCTAATGGCATCGTAATTCCATTTAATGCCATCCAGTCAATCAACCTTTCCCAATCAGACCATTTCCAATAAGGCATTGTATATCCAAATGTACAGTAGTTCAAGAAGAAACGATTGTCACACTTAGAACGGATAGATATTGGTTGAGGAATTACTGGTAACTCTTCGGGCATATCAATGCTATCAGAGGCATACCAAGATACATTCGTATGGCAGTAATATTTCAGATAATGGTTAAGACCTACGGCCAAAGAATTATTATTATTTCCTTTTATGCAAATTTTCTTGTGTGCCGATTCTAGTATAAAACGATCCATCTGGTTTGAGTCATTTAGTAATTCAAATTCAAAAGAATCTGCATGTTGAGGAAATAATCTTCCGGCACATCAAAAGAGTCATCAATAAATAATTTTGGTTTTGAAGACGCAACCGGTCCATTGTACGGTGTCGTCTTTGGTGATGCTGTCGGTGTAACAGTTGGTGATGCTGTCGGTGTAACAGTTGGTGATGCTGTCGGAGTTGACGACGGTGCACTTGGTGCAGCTGACACCGGACTTTGCGAAGTATTTGCTGCCGGTGTCTGTGAAACAGTTGCTTTCGGAGCCATTGATGGCTGTGTAGATGGTTCTACTGTTTTCTTTACTTCTTTTTTGTTTTTTACAATTACATTTACTTTTCCAATTATTTTTTTCTTTGCTTTTTTCTTTTCTGTTATCGTAATCACTGCCTTCCCCGCTTTTTTTGCTGTCACTGTTCCTTTTTTATTCACTTTGGCAATTGACGGTTTGGAAGATTTAAACATATATTTCGCCTTCTTAACCTTGCCTTTTATTTTAATTGTTTTCTTTTCCCCTGCTTGAAGCGTCATCTTCTTTGTAGTACATTTTGCTTTTGCGGAAACCAACGTTCCGGAAGCCATTCCCGGCAATGCAACCGCACCAGTAAGAACGATGGCAAGCACTTTCTTTGTTTTTCTTGTTAACATATTCATCTCTCCATTCTTTCTAATATAAAATTTCAATTTTATTATTTTTATTTTACAATCTTGCATTTTGTTTCTCAATGTCGTATAATTGCAATAAATACACATATTGTTTTAAAAAGGAGAGATATTATGCATATTCACAATGCTATTTATAACACCATACACAAAGACGGAATTTTCCTTTCCAAAGCATCCGGCATAGCTGACTTTCTTCTTTTATACATAAAAACGCCGGCTTTACTTCAAGTATACGAAAATACGTATAC
>ERZ773108.3962-NODE-3962-length-10757-cov-3.268454_pt1 | contig 10757 bp, 4 predicted proteins | sample MGYA00580570_ERZ773108 | MGnify/ENA primary metagenome ERZ773108 (study PRJEB29015, sample SAMEA2737840) | human gut metagenome | biome: human gut; feature: human-associated habitat; material: faeces | place: China | collected 2012 ...
CTTGATGGTACGCCTACTGCTGTCAGTGGACATGAACATGATGAAACAGCTGCAGAATTTCAGCCGTGGGATTATGTAACAGCATATGAAAATACTGCGCTTAAGTATAGTGATTCAAAAGAAGGATTATTTACATTTGACACAAATGTAAATACAAGTGAAATGTCTAGTGTAAGATATGTTAAGTTCTATATGAAGGGACATAAAGACTGGGGATTCCAGATGAAAGAAGTTGCGGTCTTTAGTACAGAACAGAATGCTAAAGAAGTTGAATTTGGTACATGTACTCCTCCGGCAGATTTCGCAGTAACAACACAAGATTTTTCTCAGATTACATATACTATTACACCGGCAGAAGGACAGGAAGATTACACATACGCAATTTGGATTGATGGAGTACGTATGAGAGAACCTGTAAAAGCAGGAACGTATACATTAGATGGAATAACAGATGGAGAACATGTAGTTGAAGTGCACTCATATTGTAAATTTAAGGATAATGACTACATTGCTTCAAAAGAAGGAATTTCAAGAACAATATCAATTGATGATGGAACTTTGTATAAACGTTTAAATACAAAAAGAAATATTGCAAAAGGTTGTAGTATTTCATTAGATTCAGTTTATTCAGGAGAGGGAAGTCAGGATACAAGTGTCTTAACAGATGGAGAAATATCACAGGCATTGGATAAGGTAGTTGAATCGGTATGGGGCGAAAAAACAGCTGTTATAAATCTTGATTTAGGAAAAGATTACAAAAAAGACCAGATAGACGGAGTACTTTTAGCATTCAAAAATGGAGATACTTATGGTAAAAAATACACTGTAGAATTTTCAGAAGATGGCAAAAACTTTGAACAGGTGGCAACTATTGAAAATAGTGAATTTAAAAATTATTTTGAAAATAAGTTGGATATGTCATCATATAGTCATAGTAAGGTAAGATATGTTAGATTTAATTTACTTGAAGGAGCTACAGGTTGGGGATATCAGATATCTGAAGTAGCTGTATTTGATAAAGGATTCTACAAAGTAACAATTGATGGAAATGTTAAAAAAGTAAAAAATGGAGAAACAATTACCTTACCTGATGTAAATTCTGAGGGTACAAATAAACTTGGATATTATGATGTTGAAAATGATGAGACAGCAGCACCCGGAGCTACATATCTTGTAACAAAAGATGCTAAATTTGAAACAATTAATATGACAGTTAATTTGTTAAATGGAGCAAGCATGAGATTTTCGGAACCGTCAGGTTTAAGATTTCAGGCAAAAGTTACAACAGATAATGATGGACTTCTTGAACAGAACGCAGATGGTATAGGAAAACTTGTTACAACAGGAACTCTTATAAGTACAAGAGACTTGTATAATGATAACGGTGAGAAACTTGAACTAGATAGTAAATATACTAAGATTAACATTGTAAATACAGGCTGGTATGATGCTAATAAGAATAAGGATTATACTGATGATGTCGGAAATTACTGTGGTTCAATTATAAAGATTGCTAAATCAAATTATAAGAGAGAATTTATTGCAAAAGCTTATGCTACTATAAATTATACTTATTATAATTCAGATAATGGTAACAGTAGCATAACAGTATATTCAACTACAACTGATAAGAATGGAAATGAGATTGATGTAGTTGGAAGAACAATAAATTATGTTGCAACAGCTATAAAGAATTCAATAACATATTATAATTCATTACCTGAAAATGCCAGAAAATACGTTGATATGTATTTAGATGTTTCAGAAGAAAATATAAGCGAAGAATAATGTTTAAAAACTGGTTATAAATTTGGGCTACCCACATATTTGACAAAGAACCAAAAAACTCTCCTACAAAATGAACTCATAATGTAGGAGAGTTTTGAATTTATTGCTTTTTCATTCTACATATCGATGATATTATCATCTGGAATTACTAAAGCACATATAATATAAATTATTATACCTGAGCCATAGAAGAGTGAGAGAATAGCCCATATAAGACGTACAACTGTAACGTCAATATTAAGATATTCAGCAAGTCCTCCACATACTCCGGCAAGCTTTTTATTTTTTGATGATTTGTATAATTTACGCTTCATAACTACCTCCGTATAAAGCAATTTTAAAGTAAATAATTAGTAAACCATAGCTTCTTCTTCACCTGTAACAACTCTTAATGCACCCTGAGCAAGAGCTAGTAACTCATCTTCACCAGGATAAATTGTAACTGGAGCAATCCATTCAACAGCAGCCTTCATATCTTCTTGAGTTTTAGCGTTGTAAGCAATACCGCCTGTTAAGATAATCTGATCAACTTTTCCACCAAGAACTACAGACATAGCACCGATTTCTTTGCATAACTGATAATGGAATGCATCAACTACAGCCTTTGCTGTTTCGTTACCTTCTGCAATCATTTTCATTAAATCTCTCATGTCATTTGAACCGACATAAGCGTTGAAACCACCGTTACCATTAATCATCTTTCCAACTTCTGCCTGAGTGTATTTTCCACTAAAGCAAGCCTTCATTAATGAACCTGAAGGAAGTCCGCCTGAACGTTCAGGTGAAAATGGGCCGTCACCGTCTAATGCGTTAGCAACATCAACAACTTTACCATTCTTATGAGCACCAACAGATACTCCGCCACCCATATGAACAACGATTAAATTTAAATCTTCGTATTTCTTACCAACTTCTTTTGCATATCTCTTAGCAACAGCCTTCTGGTTTAATGCATGGAAGATTGAAATTCTAGGGAATAATGGATGTCCTGATAATCTTGCAACATCAGCTAATTCATCAACTACAACAGGATCAACGATATATGATGGAACGTTAATCTGTGCTGCAATTTCATGAGCAAGAATACCACCAAGATTTGATGCATGCTGTCCCTGTTTACCAATCTTTAAATCTTCAAGTAATTCAGGAGTAGTAGCATATGTACCACCTGGAATTGGCTTTAATAAACCACCACGACCTACAACAACATCAATAGTTGAAAGGTCAACATTCTTTTCTTCTAAGACTTTTAAAATAACTTCTTTACGGAAATCCTTCTGATCATAAATTGTTGCGTACTGCGCAATTTCTTCAGTTGAATGTCTTAAAGTTTCTTCCATAAGCTGTGTTTCATCTTCGTAAACACCGATTTTAGTAGAAGTAGAACCCGGGTTGATAATTAATATTTTGTATGACATTTTGATACCTCCAAATTATTTCATTGCTTCAGCAACTATAGCTGCTAATGCAATTGAATTTACTTTAACTTCAAATTCATCAGAACGTGATGTTAAAATAACAGGAGCTTTTGTACCTGTTAAAATGTTACCGTTTTTAACATCAGCTGTATGAACTAAACATTTATATGTGATATTACCTGCCTGAATATCAGGGAATAATAATACATCAGCATCGCCAACAATTTTTCTGCCAGTTGTTCCCTTATGGAAAGCAGCTTCAGGTTCGATAGCAAGATCAAGTGAAAGTGGTCCGTCAACGATACATCCTGTGATTTCTCCATTTTCATTCATCTTAGTAAGTGCTTCAGCATCTACTGTACATGGCATTTTAGGATTTACAACTTCAACAGCTGCAAGAGGAGCTACCTTAGGACACTCGATTCCGCATGCATGAGCAATTTCAACTGTGTTCTTAATAATCTGAGCCTTTGTATCAAGGTCAGGATAAGGAACGAATGCAACATCTGATAAGAATAATAAATGATCAATACCCTTAACATCAAATACGCAAACATGTGATAATGTTTTGTCAGTTCTAAGACCAACTTCTTTATCTAATACACTCTTAAGGAATGATTTTGTATCTATAAGACCTTTCATGTACATATCAGCTTTTCCGTCATGGACTAATTTTACAGCTGTTCTTGCTGCTTCGATTGGATCAACAACATTGATGATTTCAAATTCATCTGCATTCATCTTTAAAACACTGGCAATTGTACGAATCTTTGCTTCATCACCAACTAAAATAGCTTCAGCAATATTTCTGTCTTTTGCTGCCTTAACTGCTTCTAAAACTGCATCATCCTGTGCACAGGCAACAGCAACCTTTTTCATAGGGCATTCTGCAACCTTTGCAAGTAAATCGTCAAAACTTTTTGTCATTTTGTTTACCTCTTTAATATTTATAAATTTTTTTTGGATTTATATCCTGTGCTTAACCACTTTAAATAGTAGCACGGTATATTTGACAGGTCAAGAAATAGAAAGAAAAATAAAGAAAACTTCCTTATAGATATGTAAAATTAAAATTAAAAATAAAAAAATACCTTAATAAAATAGAAGTACTTGTTTATATTTTTTGTTTTGTTATAAATATAGATTAGAAGGCGAAAATAGGTTATTAGAAAATCTATTTTTAATGAAAATAATAAAATGTGGGGAGTACTAAAAAGAGGACAGGAGAGTGTTATGAGAAAAAAAATAAGTAAGGTAATGGCATTAATATGCGTTGCTACAATTACAGTAACAAGTATGCCTTATTTGTCTGATTCGACTAAAGGTGCAACTATGGACTTTAGTGTTGAAAACAGTTCAGTAATGGTAGACAAAGGCGGATATAAGAAAGAAGTCTATGGTGTTGGTACAGACGACTGGGGAGTAACATGGACAGATAGAAAAAACAATTTACCTACAAGAACAACATATTTAACAGATAATTACAAAGAAACAGTTGGAACAGTACCTACAAATGATTGGGCGAGCTCAGTTGTATTTGACAAATATTCAGAATCATTGTACGCACATCCACTTGCATACCGCGCAGCAAGTAATGGAATGCAGATGGCATCACCGGCGGTTACTAGTGGTACATCATATGTAGATGGAGAGCCTACAGTAGAAAGTCTTTTAGAAGATAATACGGTAGAACTTGTTGTTGGTGGCAATAACTTTAGTGCAAAGGATGCAAAAGTTGATAAAACTACAGATTGGACATACGATATATTGATGGAGAACAATGCTTCAACATCAAGCATAATGGCGACAATCGGAAAAGGAACACCATATGCTTATTACAATTTTAAAAATGTAGAACCTACCATTTCACTTGGAGCAGGTGGAACAGATCTTGCGATATATAAAAATTCAACATCTTCAAATATTTTAGGGGTAAGTCTTAAGAACAAGAAAGACGGAAAGACACATTACTACTTAATCAGTGCACCAAGTGGTACAACATGGGTTAATGCGGGTGGAAAACTCACTGCAAAAATGCCGGCAGGAAAAAACTACATGTCAGTTGCAATATTACCTGACGGAAGTGACAATGCATTTGAATTATACAAAAAATATGCATTTAACTTTATTACAGATACAAAAGTTGAATGGAAATATCTTAAAAATTCATCAAAGGTAGTTACAAAATATAACGTGGTTACAAAGAACATGGAAACAGGGACAAATGGCGGAGATACAATTATTGCTTTATACCCTCATCAGTGGAGATATGCAAACAGTAAATTTACAGGATATACATACGACACAATAAGAGGAACAATGAAAACAGTTGTTGGAACAAGCTATTCTACAACAATGCAGTATAATGGAATTTTATCATCACTTCCTGTAACAAAAGATGAAGAGACAGTAGGAAAAATAAAGGATCAGTTAGGGTATTTATACTCTTATAGAAAATCAAAAGATGATCCAAAGTGGATTTGTTTCTTAGAAGGTCAGTATGGCGGATATGATACATACTGGGTAGGAAAAAATCTTAACACATTATCAGATGCAATATGGCTTGCAGACCAGTTTAAAGATAACGACATGAAGACTATGACAAATGACATGGTTGAAGGTGTTGAAAATTATCTGGAATTTTGGTTTGACCCATATCGGGCATATATAGACGGTCAGCATGTAGATGATTATTTTTATTATGATAAAGAGTATGGAACACTTATTGGCTATCCTACATCATATGATTCAGATAAGCAGGTAAATGACCATCATTTCCATTACGGATACTGGATAAAGGCAGCTGCAGCAGTTGCAATGAAAGATCCACAGTGGGCAAAAGAGTGGGGCGGAATGGTTTATGAAATGATAGGCGATATAGCAAATGCAAATAGAGATGGTAGCAGCTATAACAAAAACAGCGAGACAAGATATCCGTTTTTAAGAAATTTTGATATATACGAAGGTCATTCATGGGCATCAGGAGTTGCAAACTATGAATTTGATGAAAATGGTCAAATGGTGGACAAAAAAGGTGGACTTTCAGGTGGTAACAACCAGGAATCATCATCAGAGTCAGTAAATGCATGGTCTTCACTTATTCTTTGGGGAGAAGCTGTTGGCGATGAAAGAATCAGAGACCTTGGAATCTACATGTACACAACAGAAATAGCAGCAATTGAAGACTATTACTATGATGTACATAATGAGATTTTTACTAAAGAATATAAAGATAGTAATAATTATAATATCCAGACAGTAACAAGATTGTTTGGCGGAAGATATGATCATACAGCATGGTGGACAGAAAATCCAATAGAAGTTACTACAATTACAATGCTTCCAATATCAGGGGCAACACTTTATATGGGAAAATACAAAGACAAGGTAAAGAATGTAGTTGACAGCATAGGAGAAAACAGTAAGCAGTGGAGTAATTTTGTGAACAATAAGGAACAGATTTGTACAAATTACGGAAAAAAAGATATGCTTACTGATCCTAAGACAAATCAGGACGTGGTTGCTGAATACTATGCATATTATGACCCGGATGCAGCACTTGCAAAAGTTGATTTAAGTGATAGCGGAAAAGTTGAAAATGGTGAATCAAGAGCACATACATTAGCTTACATTACAAGTTTGAAAGAATATGGAAACCAGAATTTTGATATAACAGGAAGTACTCCATTTTCAGTTGTATTAGAGAAAAATGGAGTTAAGACTTACGTTGTAGAAAATCACACAGATAAGACACAAAGAACATATTTCTCAGATAAGACATATGTTGATGTACCGGCAAATTCAGTTTATGCAGGTGGAAAGAGCGGAGATGGAGAAAATCCAAATAAAGATGATTCACAGGAAATAACAAAGCCTGAAGCAACTACAGCAAAACAGAGTGAAACTACAACAAAAGAAGAGACAACAACTAAAAAACAGGAAGAGACAGTAAGTAAAGAACAAACAACAACTGACAAGTTGAATGAATCTACCACAGAGCAGGTACAAGTTACAACAAAAGACGAAATTAAAGAAAATCAGTCTACAAAAGAAAATAAGCATTCAGATGTGACAACAACTGCGAATAAAGAAGGTTTTAGTATAGGTGGATTGGGTAATGATGAAAAATATCAGGCACCTGGTAAAGTTAAAAAACTTAAAGTAAAAAAGAAAAGCCTTAAGAAGATTCGCCTAAGTTGGAAAAAAGTAAGTCGTGCAAACGGATATCAGGTTTCTGTAAAAGTTAGAAAGAAAGGCAAATTTAAAGTTGTAAAGACAATAAGAAAAAATAAAAATAAATATATTAGACGCAAATATAGAAATAAAATTATTTATGTTAAGGTAAGAGCGTACAAAATAGTTGCCGGAAATAAAATTTATGGAAAATATTCTGCTGTTAAAAAGTATAAAAACAAATAATTAAGTAAAGCCATTATTAAGGATGATTAGCACAAAATGTTCTTGGTAATGGCTTTTTATTTGAAAAAATAAAGTATAAAACTTATAAAAAACTCAACAAAATGCGACGAAACTATTGACTTTCACTCACTAAACTGATAAAGTGAGAGCTGTTAAAAACGTTTCAAAACGTAAGATAAATTAAATATGGGAGGTTTTACAATGAAAAGCAGGTTGCTAAAGGGGATTTCCTGTCTGCTTGCTTGTGTGATGTTGTTGGAGGCTACATTACTGTACTTTACAAAAGATGTTTATTCCAACGAAAATGTAATTGCACTAAAGAAAGAGGCAGTGAAATGGATTGAAGACAGTCAGAATGAGGATGGCTCATGGGGGAAGAGTTTAGGTATATATAATACAGCAGAAGTATTAAAATATACAGGAAAACAAAATCTTTCAGGGGATGTCAGAGAGAAAGCCGTAAAATATCTTGATACGGCGTATGAAAATAACAATGACGATCTATATAGAAAAAATTCCATTAATGAAATAACAACAGAAGATAAAATAAAAGAAATAATTAAAATTCAAAACAATGACGGAAGTTTCAGTGTAAGCGATGAATACAAAGGTGACACATTTGATACACTTCTTGCACTTGAAGCAATGCTAAGCAGCGAATTGATGAATAAAAAGTCAATGGAAAAGGCTGTTTTATTTGTTTTGTCAAACCAGAAAGAAGATGGTAGTTTTTCATACACCGGCAAAAAAGATGGTGGAGTATACATAACTGCATATGCAGCTTTTATATTAAAAAAATACATCAGCGAAAATGGTGGAAAAGAAAGTGAAAAGCTTGCCCTTAACAGAGCAAATGAGTATCTTATTTCAAAGGAAAGTGAAATAATCGGAAATGATGAAGAATCATTAATGAATTTATTAATGATTACAATTGCGCTGACAGAGATTGATGCAAATAGAACATTACAGAGGATTGAAAAAGCAGGAAAAGAAATAAAACAGGATGGAAGTCTCAATCAAGATGAATGTTTAACAGCAATGTTTGTTTACGCAATAGATGAATATCTTACATTTGTCAGGGATGAATCAGTTATATCGGGTCCCCAAATAACAGGTATAGCAATAAATTCAGATGAAAACATAAACGCATACACAGATATAAAAGTTGTTCCGGAAATAATTGGTATAAATGATGAAAAACATAAAGTGTCTGTGTGTATGGGAAACGCAAGCACAGCTTATGTAAAAGGAACAGAAACTGACGACGGATATGTAATTAATACAAAAAACATGAAACCGGGTGAATATTACATTGTTACAATGGTTACGGATAAAGAAAGCGGACAGGTTTTGGCAATAAAAAGAAAACAGGTAGAAATCAGTGAAGGAATTAAAATATTTAAATCAGTTCTTAATTATTCACCAAAGGCTGTTTCCGTAAATACGAAAAAAGAAATTAAGTTTAAGTTAAAGGCAGAAATGGGAACAAATACAGATACGGACATTGATATAAACATAAATGTTGAAAATCAGAATAGAGAAAATGTTTATAAAGACAATCGCAACATTGATGCAGACGCAAATACAAAATACATTGAATGCAATGATTTTTCATTCATGTCACAGGCAGACACGGATGATTTATATACAGTAACAGTAAGGTATAAGAATAAAAATACTGTTATTAAAACCGACAGGGCACTGATAAAAGTTTTTGATGAGGAAAATGAAAACAGGATTGACATAAAATACGAGGCTGATAAAGATGAAATAACTGACGATGATAAATATGTAAATGTTAAGTTTGATATGCAGGGAATTGGTCTTTCGGAAAATATAAAAAGAAGACCGATGGATATAGTTATCATATTGGATAATTCCGGAAGCATGAGAACAGAGGATTGGAAAAATGCAGAAGAGGGAGCAAAGATAATTGTAAACTATATGCAACCGGAAGACAGAGCGCTGATAAGATATATTAATAAGGGAAATGCAATTACAGCATTTTCAAATGATAAAGAATATCTGAATGAAGTGTTGAACAGAGGTGTATGGTTATGGGGAGGAACTCCGATATATGGTTCAATAAATAATTCGATAAATGATTTTAAAAATTCCGAAAACAGAGACAAGGTAATATATCTGTTTTCAGATGGAGAACGTTCAGCAGATTCAGGAACACTTAATGTTAAACAAATCACGGAACAGAACATAACAATATATTCAGTCTTTCTTGAATCTAATGCATCAGAAAGCAGCAGAGCGGAGGCAAAAAAGACAATGCAGTACATTGCCGACATATCAGACGGTGTGGCATTATCTGCACCGACAAATGATGAAATAGCAGAATGCGTGGCAAAACTTGCAAACGACATATTCATGGTTGCGGGTAAAAACATAGAACTTAAGATGAAATTAAATAAAGACATAAATCCTGATGATATTGAGTTCAGTAATGCCGCTGATGAAATAATAAAAAATGATGATGGCACAAATACACTCTTATTTAAGACGGGCTACATAAGCGTAGGTCAGGATAATAACATGGAAATGAAAATGCCGGTAAGTGTTTCAGGCAATGAAGAAATAATTAATCTCATGGATGAGATAACACTTTCATACACAAATGAAAATGATGAAAAGGTTGAGCTTAAACTTGATCCTTTAACCATAAAACGAAAAATTACAACTGAAATCGTTGAAACGGAGCCCGAGACAAAACAGAGTACAGAAGAAACAGTGGATAAAAAGACAACATATGCCAAAAACATTCTTCCAAAGGAAAGTGAGAAGCAGGGCAAAGCCATTAAGGGAAATGTAAGTGTGGACAACACGGATATGGAAACAGGAGATACTGCAAAAATTTCTTATGTAATCGAAAATAAAGGACAGGAAAAGGAAAACGGCATTTTAAAAATAAGTGCAATAAACATAAAGAACAAAAATGTAACTGAATTGGAAAATAAGGAAACGAAAATCGGACAGGGAGATAAAATTACTGAAACCATAGATATAGACACTTCATTACTTGGAGAAGGAAATTTCTTAATCATATATCAGTTTGTGACAGATGATGAAGTAATTCTGATGGATGAGGCAGGATTTAAACTTACAGACCATGCTTATAATTTT
>ERZ773108.3968-NODE-3968-length-10741-cov-6.614730_pt1 | contig 10741 bp, 10 predicted proteins | sample MGYA00580570_ERZ773108 | MGnify/ENA primary metagenome ERZ773108 (study PRJEB29015, sample SAMEA2737840) | human gut metagenome | biome: human gut; feature: human-associated habitat; material: faeces | place: China | collected 2012 ...
GGAGAAATCTGCCACTTGTTATTTTTATTGCTGCAAGTATTACAGACACCTTAGATGGCTATATTGCCAGAAAATATCATTTGGTAACGAATTTTGGTAAATTTATGGACCCATTGGCGGATAAGTTATTAGTCTGTGCAGCACTCATCTGTTTTTTGGCTGACCCGCAGACAAATATGCCGGCATGGGTAGTTATTATCATTATCAGCAGAGAGTTCATTATCAGCGGTTTTCGTCTGGTGGCTGCTGAAAAAGGAGTTACCATTGCAGCAAGTTACTGGGGCAAAGTCAAAACTTTTGTCCAGATGGCAATGTCAATTTTTTTAGTATTTCATTTTCAGGCAGAAGTGTTCCGTATCATTGAGAGTATATTAATTTATGCTTCGGTGATACTAACGATAATTTCTCTCGTCGATTATATTTATAAAAACCGAGGGGTTATGAAGGATGTGCGATAATGAAAGAAAATGCAAAAGAAAATGAGCTTGTCAAGAAACTGACAAACAAACACTATACGATAACAACAGCTGAATCATGTACCGGCGGTTTACTATCGGCAACAATTATTAACGTTTCCGGTGCGTCGGATGTTATCAACTGTGCTTATGTGACTTATGCAAACGAAGCAAAAGAAAATCTGGTTTCCGTAAGTCATGAAACACTGGAAACAAAAGGTGCTGTCAGCAAAGAGACAGCAGCCGAAATGTGTGTTGGCTGTGCAAAGGCAGCGAAAGCCGACATAGGGCTTTCTACAACCGGCATTGCGGGACCGGGCGGTGGTACAAAAGAAAAGCCTGTTGGGCTTGTGTATCTGGGCTGTTCACTGCATGAGCAGGTTACAGTAGAACGTCATGTGTTTTCCGGTGACAGAGAACAGGTAAGAAAGCAGGCGGTGGATGCAGCTCTTGATTTGGCAATACGATGTCTAGACAAGGAGTAATAAAATTGAAATTTAAAATAATGGCAATACTTATGGTGGGTTTGTTATTATTAAATGGTTGTGGAAAAGCATCTGAGATACCGGCAAAAACAGCCCTTTCGACGCCAAAAAGCACGATGAAGACACTTACGATTTACTCCATTGATTCCGATACAATGAGTCTGATTCCGGTTGTTGTTAAAAAAGAGGAAAAAACATTGACAGCAGAGTATATCACATATCTGGTAACACAGAATTTAGAAGATGAAGATGTGCGTGTTGACCATGTAGAGCAGCAGAAAAATGTCGTTGTGGTTTCATTTGATTCGAAAGCAAAACCGGTAAAGCGTTGTTCTAAGCAGATGGAAACATTAATATTAAACTGTTTTGCCAGCAGTCTGTTGGACAATGTAAAAGATTGCAAAAAAATTATTTACTGATGCAAAAACAAAGGCCGACCTTACCGCTGACTATGCACAAAAATGGCGGGATTTAAATAAGGCAATAAGCGACGGCAGTTTATCCGGCGAGGCATTAAAAGATGCCGAGGGCAAGCGAAAGGAATATGAACAATGGTTTATAGAGAACTATCCAAATTACATAACCGCAGAGGAAGAAAAAAATGGTATTCGCCAGGAATCTATTGACAAAGTTGAAGAACTGGCAGATGTTTTAAGCGACTCTGCACGGATAGAGCTGGAAAATCAAGCGCTTGAAATGAAGCGTGAAGTGCCGGATTTAGCGCAAGAGATTTCTGAGCTACAGAAAAAAAATAAAGAATTGGATAATACCAATAGTACGCTCGGAAATCAAAACTTAATTATACAAAAAGCTCTAAATAAATGGGATGAGTGGGACGCTGATTCGCATAATTGGAGAGAAAATCAAGAGAAACAGAAAGAAATTTTAAAAGATGTAAATAATGAACTTGGAAGAAAACCCGGCAATTTAATCAGTACTATCGGCGCTTTAAGCAATACATATGAAGAAAACAGCGATAAAATTAAAGACAATAAGAACCAGATTGAGGAAAACACCAAAGAAATTAACGATGGGAAAGACTCTCTGGAATCCTATTCCGATGCATGCCGCACGTTAATAGAGCACAACTTAGGCTCCTCGTTGGAAGAGTTTGCGGCTGGTTTTGACCTTGTAAAAAGGGCCATGGCAGAAATTGACGAGCAAGGAAGCTTATCTGATGAAACTATTACTGCGCTGAAAGACCGATTCCCGGAACTTGCAGAAGAAATTTCCAATTCAGAGACCGCACCGGACGCATTAAAGGAAAAATTCCAGAAAATGGACGAGAAGCTTCAGGAAGCAGAAAAAACAGCTGAAGAATTTGGTGTCAAGCTGAACGGTCTTCCAAAAGAAATTTCGATTGATGTTAAATTAAACGTGCCGCAAATTCCTACCTCTTTGACCCTATACCAAATGAACAAGAAGACAAAGCCTTTCGACGGGCCGTACGCCCGCGGAACGCTCGGAGCTCCGGGAGGACCTGCTGTAGTAAACGATGGTAACGGCCCGGAGCTGATTGAGGGCAAGGACGGCAGCTTCAAAATGGTGCAGTCTAAGGGCGCGGCACTGACCTGGCTTGACCGCGGCGACAGGGTTTACACCGCGGAGCAAACGCGCTCTTTCATGCGGCGCGTTCCTCACTATGCAAAGGGGATTGGCAACGGCGGAGCTTATTCCGGAACGGTGGAAATTACCTCTTTTATTGATAAGGTGCCGGAGGCCTTTGACAAGGCTATGGATGAGCTGGAGCTGCGGCGTGATTTGGACGTGTTAGACGAGGAGCAATATTATGCCGAGCTGGACGCGCTTAAAGACAAGTATTTTGCAAAGGGTTCTGACAAGTGGTGGGAGTATGAAAAAGAAATTTACAACCACCGGAAAGAGACGGCGGAAAAGGCAGCAGAGGAAGCTGCGGAGGCGGAACTTGACGAGATAGAGCGCAGGCACGACTTAGGGCTTTTGTCTGAGCAGGCATATATTGACGAATTAACCGCTTACCGGGATAAATATTATGCCGAGGGCACGGAAGAGTTTGTCGAAATGACAGACAAAATCAACGATATTAACCGTCAGAATGAGCTGGATATGATGCAGTATGGTTTGGATATTGGATTGCTCACAAAGCGGCAGTATTATGACAAATTGACGGAATACCGGGACAAGTATTTTGCTGTTGGCTCCAAAGACTGGCTGGAATATACCAAAGAGATATATCAGTATCACGTTGACGGGATTAAGGCCGCTTATGATGAACTTGCGGAATATGCAAAAGAACAGCTTGCCGACATTGAGGCCAAACAAGAAACGCTGACGCAAAAGCTTGCGGACGACGCCTCGTTTTACCGCACCGTTACCATTAAAAACGCCTATGAAGACGGCTCTGACATGGTGTTTAAGGAGCTTAAGGACTGGACGCCTGACATAGAAAAGGTAAAACGGTATAATGACGCAATTACCGCGGCAAAAGAGCGAGTATTAGGCAGCGGGATTGAGCCGGAATATGCAAAAATATTTATTGACAAGCTGATGGAAGAATCCGTTGAAGACGGAACGGAGCTTGCGGAGTTACTGGTCTCTGCCTCTGATGAGGAATTTAAAAAGCACTTAGACGGGTTTGCAGTCAATTCCTTTCAGATCAGCTTGCGGAGCATATCCGTGAGCAACTGAGCAACCATAACGCCGACGCGGAATACCGACCGGTATCTGTTATTACAAAAATGGATACGCCGGAGTTTACAAAAGAAACGCTCGAAGTTGACAGAGATTTGGAGGTTGACTGCGACATCGGGCATCAGATCACCTGCTATCTTGAAACATGGTTTGATGTGGACAAGAAATTCGGAACGAACACGGCAGCGGACAATGACAAGTGGCTGAATCTGTACGCCAAGTACGATCCGTTCGCCGATTCGCTCCGGCTTGAATTTACCGTCACAACCGCCGACTCCTGCGAGGAAGGCGAATATGTGCCGACCGACGCGGAATCGCAGCTCATCAAGGATATGATAACGCAGAAAATCCGCGAGGAATACTGTCAGACGCCGCAGGAGTTTTGCGAGGAAGCAAGAGCTATTGAAAACGGGGGAATAACGCAATGACGATATATATCTACCCGCAGAACCTCAAAGCCACCGCTAACCTCTGGCTTTGGAGTATGCGGGACTTTGTGATTTTGGCGATAGCGGTGCTTTTGTCCGCTGTCATATTGGTGCAGCTTAAAACGGTTATGCCCGCCGCAGTAACGCTTTGTTACGGCTTTCTTACTATTCGCATGGACGATACCACCGTGCTTGACTTTATGCGTTACGCCGTGAAATACCTTATATCTACACAGCAATATTTTGAATGGAAATAATAAAAATCTTTTGTCGGTTATGCCGCTTGACAATGCCGAGCCTTACAGATATAATGCGTATGGGTGATATAAATATGACGGAAAAGGAACGCTTATACGAATACGGCCTGCCGGAATATTTGCAGCATGATCATGACGCATATAAGGTCGGGCTGAAAAAAGGCTCGTCGCTGATGGATTGTCTGTGGTGTGAGCTGTATGGCAGCATAAATATAGCTCAGATAAATGACGGAGCGATTACTGCCGAACACGCGGACTATCTGCGGCAAAAATTCCTGTGGGGAAACGGCGGGATTGATACCGAAGACAAATGAAATTCTCAAAAATAGAGGCATGACGAAATACCGTCTTGCCGTTCTCAGCGGCGTACCTCACACCACGCTAAACAATATATGCAGCGGACAGGCAAAAATAGAAAAATGTTCAGCCGAAACACTGTATAAGTCGGCATATGAAAGGAAAAGATACAGTGAAGAAAACAATACCTTTTGAACTCTTTAAAAGCAATGTTTGTCACAGGGTAAAGGATTGCGGAGATATTCCGTTTATTGTAGAAACGCTGAAATCAAACGAAATACGGAATTATTATGATAAAGAACAGTATCCGCAAGCATTTTACCTGTTGGCAATGGTAGATTATCTCAGCCGAGAAAATAATCTGCCCCTATGCAATGCTTACAGCGATATGCGAAGGCAAAGGCTTGCAACGCCCATATATCCGCAAAGTGTAATTGCTATGGCTAAAGTAATGGATGATGATACCATAATAGAAAAAAGCCTTGAAGATTCGATTCCCGAATTCAGGCGTTTTAATATAGCCGAGAATGAGGTGCGCAATGTTATTTAGAGGTTGGAACAATATAAAATAGGCAAGGGCATCGCAAAAAGTGCGGTGCCTTATTTTTTTATGAAACCAAGGTGATTAGATGATAACGACAAAACAAAAACACGGTAAAGGCCGTTCGGTGCAGGAGCTTATCGGCATTAAGACCTTTACGAAATACGGGCTTATGACCGACAGGGGAGAACTGCTCTTTTTCCGTGTGGCACCCACCAATATATCGGTGCTGTCACATGCAAATATTGAAGTGAAAATACGCCGCCTTATGATGGTGCTGTCGGCTCTGCCGGATATTGAGATAGTCTGCACCGATTCATCCGAATGCTTTGACGATAACAAAGCCTATCTGACCGCTCGGCTTGAAGCAGAGGATAACGGCAGGGTAAAGAAGCTCATAAAAAAGGACATCGACTTTCTCGATACCATTCAGGTGGAAATGGCTGCCGCCCGTCAGTTTTTCTTTGTTGCAAGGCTCAAAGGACAGAAAGAAAAGCAGGTGTTTGAGACCGCAAACCGCATAGAAAGCAAAATCTCCGGCGAGGGCTTTGAGGTGCATAGACTTAAAAAGCCGGAAATAAAACGGATTTTAGCGTTATACTTTGACGCGAGTATGCAGGGAGATACAATGCCGGATATTGACGGGGAGCAGTATTTTCAAATTTGAATTGATTTTTATATATGCAATGTGATAAAATATCTTTAATGAGAAAAGGGGGGCAATGAGCTTGAAATGCACCTTTATGCATAAGCGTATTCCGGTTGCCGAAATCGAAGTGGATAATGCCGCGGGTTTTATACTGAAAATATATAAGATATATGCTCCGGAGCATTTGCCTGTCGGCGTGTCGTTTAAGGACGGTGCTGCCGACCGCGCCGCCTTAAATGATTGGTGGACCGACCGCTCAATTCCGGCAAGCCGTTCGGGGATAAGAGAAGCGCTTGAAACCTTGCAGATACCGAGCACGAAAATGCTGCTTGTCCGCTGTTACGGACTGAGCCTTTCCGACCAATATTGGATATGTCCCGACGGATCAGGTCTTAATTGGGATGAAGTGAATTTTTTCAATAACGATTTTTCCGACGATATAGGCGACATACTGTTCGGCGGGAAAAGGAAAACGGGCGCGCTTAATTTCAGCACGCCGGACAGCACCTCGGACGGTAATCTGAAAAAGCGTTGGAAAATAATAAACGGAAAGCGATGCCTTATTAAGGGCGGGAGCAATCCGTTCAGGCAGCAGCCGTTTAATGAGGTTATAGCGGCAAAAATAATGGAGCGATTAAATATTCCGCATATTCCGTACACGCTGATGTGGGATAACGGCGCGCCGTATTCCGTTTGCGAGGATTTTATAAATGAAGCCACGGAGCTTATACCCGCATGGCGCATATTGCAGACAAAGAAGAAAAGCAATAATACCTCGGTATATACGCATTTCAAAGAGTGCTGTGAGACTCTCGGAATAAAGGGCGTCGTCCCGTTTCTTGACCGTATGATAGTTCTGGATTACATTATTGCGAATGAAGACAGACACCTTAATAACTTCGGAGCAATCAGAAATGCCGAAACACTTGAATGGATAGGAATGGCGCCGATATATGACAGCGGTTCTTCACTCGGCTATGATAAAATTCCGGCAAAGATACGTTCGGGCAAAGATGTTGTTTGCAAGCCGTTTAAAAATCACCACAGTGAGCAGCTAAAGCTGGTATCGGATTTCGGGTGGATAGATTTTGAAAGCCTTTCGGATGTGGGCGAGGTTATAAAAGAGGTTCTGTCATCGGACGGCGCGGAGGAATATATTGACGACAGCCGGATAAACGCAATAACCGACGGGGTTGAAAAAAGAATTGAAACGCTGCGGCAGTTGGCTCTCTTAGAGCGCCCGGTTCAGGCGGATACCGCAGAGGATGATGTGGCGGAGGATATAGCCGAAGATTATACAATGAATATGCTGTGAAAAAATCGGCCGCTAAACATACTCAGCGGCTGATTTTTATACCTTTTTAGGCTGACGAGAGCCGAACCCATTATGGTTTCACTCGCCGCCGTTTACCGCCTTGCTTGCGCTTATTTTTATACCTTTTTTACGTCAGAAAGTAAAACAAGCGGTGGAGAAATTTATAAAGCAAACAGATAACCTCTTGACTTGTAGGTTATCTGTGGGATATAATATATATTAAGAGGTGAAATCCACATGGTTGACGGAAAAGAATTACGGCGGCGGGTTGAGTCAAGAATTGCGGAGCTGCCACCCGGATATATCTCCAAGAAGAATATAAAGGGGAAAATACAGTATTATCGCCAATGGCGTGAAAACGGAAAACTGAAAAGTAAATATATCCGTGCTGACGATGTGGAAAGTATACGCAAACAAATAGAGGAACGCAAGGCGCTTCAGGAAAGGCTGAAAGAGCTGCAATTGCGTTACCCAAACGAGGGGGAAAATATTGTGTATGAAACCAAGATTGTTTACGGCGACGACCTGCGCCAAATGATTGAAACCGTAAATGGCTTTAAGAAACGCGATTGTTTCGGCAGAATTGAAAAATTTTTGCACGGTACAGACAGAACGCGTGTATGCGCTCTTTACGGTTTGAGAAGAACGGGAAAAACAACGCTGTTGTTACAGACTATTGCAGAAATGTCTGAAGAAGAATTCGGCAAATGCTTTTATGCAAAAATGAATACCGAAAACACAATGGCTCAAATCACGCGGGATTTAGACAAAATGTTTGATAACGGCTATCGTTACGCATTTATTGATGAAGTCACCCTTATGAAAGACTTTATTGATTCCGCCGCACTTTTTTCGGATATCTATTCTATGATGGGTATGAAAATTGTTCTTTCCGGCACAGATTCGCTCGGCTTTTGGTTTGCACACGATAATGAATTGTATGACCGTGTGCGTATGATTCATACAACATTTATTCCGTTCAGAGAGTACAGCCGCTTGCTCGGAATTGACAGTATTGACGAATATATCAGGTACGGCGGAACATTACGGCTCGGTGAAATCAGCTTTGGTGATCCCGATGTATTGGCAGCGGACGCATCATTTCGTGATGATGAATCAACACGCAGATATATTGATACGGCAATTTGCGAAAATATTCAACACTCGCTTGAATACTTTGAAAATGGAAAATATTTTTGGAAGCTGTATGAGTTATACTCTGCCAAAGAACTTACTAATGCCATAAACCGCATTATTGAGGATATGAACCATAAGTTTTTAAAAGAGGTATTAACGAGAGATTTTGTATCCTCCGACCTTGGTATATCTGCAAAAAATCTTCGCAAGGAACGCGATCCGGAAAAGCGTACCGACGTTCTTGACAATATAGACCGCAAAGCTGTTACCGAACAAATGATGAAGCTACTCGGTATTCGTAATAAAGAAGAACAGCAAATAGAAATTACTCAGTCACATCTGACGCAAATCAAGCAATATCTTAAAGCAATGGATCTGATTGTGGAATGCCCTGTCCGCAATGCCGAAATGGGGCTTGAAAAGGAAGAACGCATACTGTTTACTCAGCCCGGTATGCGCTATTGTCAGGCACAGGCGCTTGTGTATTCGCTGATGCAGGATGAAACCTTCGGGCAGCTTACGGAGGATGAAAAAACATTCATCACCGACCGTATTCTCGAAGAAGTGCGCGGCAGAATGCTTGAAGATATCGTGCTGCTTGAAACTATGAAAGCGCTCGGAAGAAATTACGATGTGTTTAAATACCAGTTCGCAACCGGCGAATACGATATGCTTATCTACGGAAGAAACGAACGCGGCTGCGCTGCATATGAAATAAAGCACAGTGATAAATGCGTAAGTGAGCAGTCAAGGCATCTGCGCAATGAAAATATGCTCTCGCTTACCACTCCGCGCTTCGGCACATTAGAGGGGCGCTATGTGCTGTATCTCGGTGAAAATAAGGATACCGAGGACGGCATTGCCTACCGGAATGCCGAACAGTTTTTGAAAGCATTGCCGGAAATTTCGCTTACAAGCGGACTTGAAGAAACCGAATCCGAGGATGAAACAGAGGGCATGCAGCCGACTATGTAAAATTAAAAAGTGTCACAGCAGTCAGCCGTTCAGGAATTACCGAACGGCTGATTTTTTATATCTTTTTTACGGCAGAAAGGAAAATATTATGCTAAAAAGAAAACCGAAAGTATTAACGCCGGAGCAGGCAGAGGAAATCCGCACCAAGGACTTCTTCGATATGATCCTGCCCGGCACTATTAGATTTTTATCCGACCATTATATCGTAGGCGACAGCTATCGCTGTGTATGGGCGATTCGTGAGTATCCGCCCACTACCGAGGAACAGGCAATCCTCTCGCAGCTTGCCGACCGCAACGGTGTGACCTTGCGCATTTACCATAGGCTTGTGGAATCTATGGAACAGCGTAAAATCATTCAAAATGCCACTCGACGCAACAGGCTTAAAAGCGGCGGCAATGATGTAAGCGAAACCATTGAAGCCGAGGGCAATTTGCAGGATGTAATCGAGTTGCTTGCCAATCTCCGTAAGAACAAAGAACCGCTGCTCCATTGCTCGGTGTTTATAGAATTGAAAGCCAAGGGTATGGAAAAGCTCAAGGAATTGCAGAGCGACATTGCAATGGAACTCACTCGCTCCAAGATTTCCATCGATAGGCTGACATTACGGCAGAAAGAGGGTTTTCTCTCTGTTCTGCCCGTGGGCGCAAATCAGTTCGGCGCACAGTATGAACGAGTGCTGCCTGCCTCCTCGGTCGCCAATATGTATCCCTTCAACTTCTCCGGCAAAACAGATCCCCACGGCTCATATATCGGCAGAGATAAGTACGGCACGAATATCCTTGTGGACTTCGACCGCAGAGCCGAGGACAAAACCACAAGCAATATCCTCATCCTCGGCAACAGCGGTCAGGGCAAGAGTTATCTTTTGAAACTCATTCTCACCAATATCCGTGAATCGGGCAAGCGTATAATCTGTCTCGATCCCGAAACGGAGTATGAGGATCTATGCAAAGCGCTCGACGGCTGCTATATAGATTTTATGTCAGGCGAATACATCATAAACCCATTAGAACCTAAAGTTTGGAATGATATTTCAGACGCGGGGAACGGGTTTGGCGAAGAAACAGACTCGGTGCGCGAATCGGGAGCAGGCACAGCCTGCCCGGAAGCGTTTAGGAAAGTGACACGGCTCTCACAGCATATTGCGTTTTTAAAGGACTTCTTCCGCAGCTACAAGGATTTTACCGATTCGCAGATCGACACCATAGAAATCCTGCTCTCCAAGCTGTATGCCCGATTCGGTATTACCGACACAACGGATTACAGCATAAAAAAGCCCTCAGACTTTCCGATTATGCAGGATTTTTACGAGCTCTGTGAAGAAGAATTTATGACCTACGACAAACAGAGAAAATACCTCTATACAGAGGAAACGCTCCAAGAGGTCTGCCTCGGAATCCATTCCATGTGCGTAGGCTCTGAAAGCAAATACTTCAACGGACACACCAACATTACCGACTCCAACTTTCTCGTATTCGGCGTAAAAGGTCTTATGGATACCAACCGCCGACTCAAAGACTGTATGCTGT
>ERZ773108.3971-NODE-3971-length-10733-cov-6.432384_pt1 | contig 10733 bp, 10 predicted proteins | sample MGYA00580570_ERZ773108 | MGnify/ENA primary metagenome ERZ773108 (study PRJEB29015, sample SAMEA2737840) | human gut metagenome | biome: human gut; feature: human-associated habitat; material: faeces | place: China | collected 2012 ...
GGAACGTGCCGCCCGCGTTTTGCGTTTACGCATCCCGGCTGCCATAAAGGGTCTATGTTTTTGACCGCAGCCGGCTCAGCCATCACCCCGCGCCGCCGTTTCATCATCAGTCCGTCACATACGGCCGGACGTGCGGCATCGCCGGGTGAAAATTTGCAGATTGTGTTTTTAATCGTATTTTTGTAGCTTAGAGGGTGCGGCAAGGCCGCACTGCAGAATAAAAATTCCATACCTTCACATGACAAACCCGCAACCTCTCACCGGTCTCACCGACGCCGAAGTCGTCGAGAGCCGACGCCTGCATGGCGACAACGTCCTCACACCGCCGGCAAAGGAGCCCCTCTGGCGCAAGTTCCTCGCCAAGCTCACCGACCCGCTCATCATCATACTGCTTGTAGCGGCCGCACTGTCGATAGGCATCGCATTCTATGAATATTTCGGACTCGGGCACGACGCCACGGCCTTTCTCGAACCCGTCGGGATACTTCTGGCCGTAGTGCTGGCAACGGGGCTGGCATTCATCTTCGAGACCAAGGCCGACCGTGAGTTCGACATCCTGAACAAGGTCAACGACGACGAGCCCGTACGCGTCATCCGCAACGGGCAGTCGCAACAGATACCCAAACGCGACGTGGTGGCGGGCGACGTGGTGGTGATCCGCTACGAGGGACCCAAGGGCGGCCCCGGTATGCGGGAGATGCTGAACCCCACCTCCGCCATCGCCGGTATGGGACTGGACAAGGACGTGGCCCTCATCACCGACGGCCGCTTCTCCGGCGCAAGCCGCGGCGCAGCCATCGGCCATGTCAGCCCGGAGGCTGCTTCCGGCGGCCCCATCGGCCTGATCGAGGAGGGAGATACCATCAACATTGATATCCCCAATGCCTCCATCACGCTGGAGGTCAGCGACGAAGTCCTGGCCCAGCGCAAGGCAAAGTATGTTGCACCCGAACCCAACATCAAAACCGGCTGGCTGAGCCGCTACGCACGCATGGTCACCAGTGCAAATCTGGGCGCTGTGCTGAAGTGATTTGATGATCTAAGCAAAAACAGAGGGACGACCCCGCGTCGTTCCTCTGTTTTTTGTTTCCTGAAGGCTATCTGTAAAAAAATCGGCAAAGCCCGCAGGCTCTGCCGATCTGTGATCCGAATTATTCTCCGTGGCCGAACAGCACCGCACGGAAGGTTGCAAAGATGATCTTCCAGTCCACCAGGAAGCTGCGTTCCTTGACATACTTCACATCCAGTGCCATCCATTCGTCAAAGCTCAGCTGGTTGCGGTGCGGTGCAATCTGCCAGTAGCAGGAAAGGCCGGGTGTCACGTACAGCCGCTGCCATTCATAGGGCGTGTACTGGGCTACCTCGCGGGGCAGCGCCGGGCGCGGGCCCACAATGCTCATATCGCCCTTGAGGATGTTCACCAGCTGAGGCAGCTCGTCGATGCTGGTTTTGCGGATGAAATGGCCCACCCGGGTGATGCGGGGGTCGTCCTTCATCTTGAACACCGGGCCGTCCATCTCGTTGTCCTGCAGCAGATCGTTGAGCTTGCTCTCAGCGTTCGGGCACATGGAACGGAACTTGTACAGCCGGAACAGCTTGCCGTTGCGGCCCACCCGCAGCTGGCTGAACACCGGGCTTGCACCCGGGCTGTCGATCCAGACTGCAATGCAGGTAAGGAGCATCAGCGGGGAAAGCGCGATCAGCGCCAGCAGAGAAAAGAAGATATCCTGTGCGCGGCGCACACACCAGTAGGCGCGGTGCTCGTGAAGATTCGTCTTACGATCGATCGTAATCGGCTTGTGGATGCCAAGCTCTGCGCCGGGCTCCTCCATCCAACCGGTCTGCAGCCAGTATTCCGCTTCTGGCGCAGTGGTTACAGTTGTCATACTTAGATTCACTCCATTGATCCTATAACATGAAAACAGGAGAGCCCCAAACTCTCCCACACAGTTATTGCACCTATTGCACAATAAAACTACAAACTTCAGTACAATTTTACCATGTGTACAGGCGGATTGCAAGAGAGTTGAACCATTTTTTGTCTGGTATATCAGAAAAAACCGGATCACAGAGGTGGAAAACGATGAACAGACAGACCGGTGCGCCAGAGCCTTACCCGAACAGGCTCTTTGTGTTGTGCATATAGACCGACAGCACAAGCCCCACGCAGATATACAGCATCAGCACCGAGCTGCCGCCCGCAGAATAGAAGGGCAGGGTGACGCCGATGACCGGCAGCACCCGCAGGTTCATGCCTACATTCACGGCGATCTGAGCCATCAGGGCGCCGCCGATGCCGGCGCAGATATAGCTGCCCAGCAGATCCTCGCTGCGCGCACCGGTGGCAAAGGTCTTGATCACCAGTGCCAGCAGTGCCCCCAGCACGATGCACAGGCCCACAAAGCCAATGACATTGCCCATCCAGCTGAGAATAAAGTCGTTGTGGGCATTGGGCACGCTGTAGTACCGGCCGCTGAACAGGCCGTTGCCGAAGATGCCGCCGGAGCCGATGGCGATCTCGCCGCGCTGCTGCTGGTAGATGATGTTTTTCCAGGTGGCTTCGTTGGGTGCCCAGCCGGTGGAATTCTCCGGGTCGATAACGGCCAGAATGCGGTACCACTGGTAGCCCTTGCCGATCTTATCGCTAAAAAAGGCAAACGCCGCCGCCACGGCCACAGCTGCTGCCGAAATGGCACCGATGATATACTTCCAGCTCAGGCCCGCTGCAAACATCATGCAGCAGCCGATGATGGCGTAGATGATGGCGGTGCCGTCGTCGCCCTGAATGTGGATGATAAGGATGGGCACGGCCAGATGCAGCAGAAGCTTTACCAGCTCCTTTGGCTCGTTGATGCGGCTGCGCACATTGTTCAGATGCATGGCAAAGGTAAGGATAAAGCTGATCTTTGCCAGCTCCGTGGGCTGGAAGGTAAAGCCGCCCAGCTTGTACCAGGAGTAGTTGTCGGTGTCACCGGCGTTGAAGCCGATGGTCAGCGGGCCGATGGCCACATTGCGGATGAACAGTGTGGGCAGCACCAGACCCCATGTCAGGGCTACATGCACTGGCCACACCTTGACAAGGCTGCGGTAGTCGATGCAGGAGAGCAGCAGCGCGATCACGATGCCAAGCCCGGCTGCTGCCGCCTGCACCAGCGCGCGGCGGTAATCGCCGATGCCGGTAATGGCACCAGTGATCTCGTCCGTGGCAAAGCCGTTGCCCTGCTTTGCGGCCCAGGAGGCAAGAGCCACCACCGCCATGGTGCTGCTGAAGATGCACAGCAGCAGATAGATCTTATCCGTTCGTTTAAAATATTGTCGAATGCTTTCCAAGAAAGCACCACCTTTCGTTCCCAGATGCACACCGGGTTTTGCCGCTGCAGCGGGCAATACCAACCCAGTTTATCCTATTATACACAGCCTGCACACCGTTTGCAATCCACCGGGTGTGACAGCTTTGCAAAATCCGCACGAATGCTTGACAAAGCAGACCGCACCATCTACAATGAAGGTGCAGCAGAAAGCTCCTTTGCAGAGCGCCTGCCGCGCAAAGAAAATGGCAGGAAGATGCCTGCTGGAAAAGGGCGGCGTGCCGCATTGGGCGGCAGATATGCCCGGAGGAAATGGGAATGGAACACGATATGCTCCGCCGTTTTGGGTGTGCACTGTGCGCTCTGGCTTTCGCGCTCACAGCGCTGCCCACAGCGGCTTTTGCACAGCAGCCGGAAGAACAGGCGGCTGTGCAGCAGAGCCTTTCGGCCACAGATGTGCGCGAGATGCAGCAGGCAGATGCTGCTGTGACCGCACTGACCGGAGGCAGCGACTATGCACAGATGACCGAGGACGAGCGCACAGATGCTGCTTTGCAGCAGCTGGATGCGCTGACCGCACAGGGCCTTGTGAAGCAGGGGTCTGTCTACACCGATGCCGAAAACGGCATGATCAGCTTTACCTACAGCTGCGGTGCGCTGGGCGGCATCTTGCTTACCGACCCGGAGGAGGAGAACACCGCAGCCCTGCCGGAGCTGGACGAGAGCCAGCTGCAGGAGCTGGCAGAGAACAAGCGGGTGGGCACGGCGGCGATCTATTATGCGTTTGACAACACGATCAACAGCACCCGCTACCCGTATTATGCCTACATGCAGACCTATTGGGATTCGGTGGGCCTGCAGACGGATCTGGATACCACCGTTACTGTATCCGACCTGCGCAGGATGGGCCGTTACGACCTGTGCATCCTGAGCACCCACGGCGCGTACTACACCTATGAATACGGCTGGCTGTTCAAAAAGACTACCACGGAACCGCTGATCCTGCTGACCGAGAGATCGGATTTCTGGAGCGATCTGCGCTATGGCTTTGACCTGCTGGCCCACCGCGTGGTCAAGGTGAACGGTATGTATGCCGTCAACGGCGATTTCTTCCGCAGTGCCTACCGCGGCAATGGCATCGTGCTCAGCGAGACCTGCGAGTTCTACGGCAAGAACGGCCATGTGGACACCTCTATGGCAGACGGCCTGCTGGCAGGCGGTGCCAAGGCGGTGATGGGCTATGTGAACAATGTCTACTCGGTGTATTCCCGCAGTATGCTGTGGGCCGCTGTGAACCGGATGATCGAGGGCGAAACGCTGGAACAGGCCGTGGACTATGCCAAGAGCATCTACGGCACCGATGATATCATCTGGTACAACGAGCAGGGCGGCAGACGGTCCCATGCGGCGGCATCCTATGCGATGCTCAGCGGAGACCGAAGCGCTGCACTGCCCAACCCCTACACGGCAGCGGATGTGGATGCGGCGGCGTAAGCAACACACGGCATTGCACTTTTGCACAAAGTATATTATACTAAAGGACGGCAGAGCATTCTGCCGTCCCTTTTGCTTTATAAAATGAGGTAAGCTTCATGTCAGAATATATCACCCACTCCCGCGCCGAGACGGTGGCGCTGGGTGCCCGTATGGCCGCAGTGCTGGCACCGGGTTCGCTGGTTGCGTTCACCGGCGGGCTGGGCGCGGGCAAGACCGCTTTTACCGAGGGCCTTGCAGAGGGTCTTGGCTGCACCGACCCGGTGTCCAGCCCAACCTTTGCCATTGTGAACTACTACCGCGGCCCAAAGCCGCTGGCGCACTTTGACCTGTACCGTATTTCCACTGAGAACGACCTGTGTGCTGCAGGCTTTTACGATTATTTGGATCAGGGGGCCATTGTGGCAGCAGAGTGGAGCGAGAACTTTGCAGACCTGCTGGCACTGGAAAACCCCATCCGGGTGGATATCCAGCGCGTGGACGAAAATACCCGCAGAATCACCATTGAGGGGGTAACGCTATGAACATCTTAGCTGTGGATACAGCGGGCAAAACGGCTGGTGTGGCTCTTTTGCAGGATGACCGCCTGCTGTACGAGGTGTATCTGGACGCAGGCATGACCCACAGCGAAACGCTGATGCCCATGATCGACACCTGCCTGAAGATGTGCGGCATGACCTGTGCAGACATTGACTTGTACGGTGTCAACGCAGGCCCCGGCAGTTTTACCGGGCTGCGCATCGGTCTGGCGGCGGTCAAGGGTCTGGCCTTCCCGCGGGAAACGCTGTGCGCACCGGTCTCCACGCTGGAAGCACTGGCCGCAGCCCACACGGGCGAGGGCACCGTGCTGTGCGCACTGGATGCCCGCCGTGCGCAGGTATACAGTGCCGCGTTCGACCTTGCCACCCACAGCCGCCTGCTGGAAGACGATGCCCGGGCGGTGGCAGATTTGGCCGATTTTGTAGAAAATTGCAAAAAGCCCCTGTTTTTTGTTGGTGATGGCGCATCTCTGTGCTATAATAAATACGGCAGTGTGCCGGGCGTGCTGCAGGCACCTGCGGCCCTGCGCGGCGGGCGTGCTGCTGCAGTGGCCCTTGTGGCAAAGCAGATGGCCGAAGCCGGAAAGGCTGTGCTGCCGGAGGCTGTGCTGCCGGACTACCACCGCCTGAGTCAGGCCGAGCGGGAGCGCGCAGAGCGCCTTGCAGCAGAAGCTGCAGCCAATGCCGCCCAAAACAAGGAGCAGGCATAAAACCCTGCGTGACTGAGAGAAAGGAACATTTCCATGGCAAAACCCATTGCACTGGCCGCTGACCACGGCGGATTTGAACTGAAAGAAGCTGTCAAGGCGCATCTGAAGGAGCTGGGGCTGGAATACATCGATTTTGGCACCCATAGCACCGACAGCGTGGATTACCCCGATATGGCCGTGCCCGCCTGCGATGCAGTTGTGAGCGGCGAGTGCAGCAAGGCACTGCTGTTCTGCGGCACCGGCGTGGGCATCAGCATGGCAGCAAACAAGATCAAGGGCATTCGTGCCTGCTGCTGCTCTGACAGCTTCAGCTGCGAGTATACCCGCCGCCACAACGACGCCAACGCCCTGTGCATGGGCGGCCGCGTGGTCGGCCCCGGCCTTGCCTGCCAGCTGGTGGATCTCTTCCTGAACACCGAGTTTGAAGGCGGCCGCCATCAGCGCCGCATCGACAAGCTGACCGCACTGGAGAACCGCTGATTCTTAGGTTTGACGATTGGAATGGCCGCCGTTTTACTCTGGCCATGAATCAAGGAAAAAATATTTTTTGGATTTCGCGTTTGTCGCGGCCCCGACGCTTGTCAGGGCAAAGCCCTTCCATCTGCTATCGCAGATCGCTCGCCTGCTTGAAAGACCCACTGGGGCTTTCATTGCTGCGCAACCGCAGGGCCGCTCCAAACGAATTTTCACGAAAAAGGCCATAAGGGAAGATGAATCTTTTCGTTACGACCCTTCCTGTGAAAAAGAGCATTCAAAAAATCCGCAGATTTTTTGAATGCTCAAAATATAAAAATAAAATTTCCACTGACAATGGCGAAGCGTATGCGGAGCTGTTTTAAATCGTAATCTTGGACCCGATAGAGTTATCTATTTAAAATAAGGAGCGTGTTTTTATGACCCCGATGATCGTTGAGCATCCGCTGCTGCAGCACAAGCTGAGCATTCTGCGCAACAAGCAGACCGGCACCAAGGAGTTCCGTGACCTCGTTGGCGAGATCGCGACCCTGCTGTGCTACGAAGCGACCCGTGACCTGCCTCTGGAAGAGGTGGAGATCGAGACGCCCATCACCATGGCAAAGACCAAGGTGTTGGCTGGCCGCAAGCTGGCTCTGGTGCCCATCCTGCGCGCAGGCATGGGTATGCTGGACGGTATGCTGACCCTGCTGCCCGCTGCAAAGGTGGGCTTCATCGGCCTGTACCGCGACGAGGAGACCCTGCAGCCCGTGGAGTACTTCTGCAAGCTGCCCAAGGACATTGCAGAGCGCGACGTTCTGGTCCTGGACCCGATGCTGGCAACCGGCGGCAGCGCCATTGATGCCATCGGCCAGATCAAAAAGCGTCACCCCCGCAGTGTAAAGTTCCTGTGCATTATCGCTGCGCCGGAGGGTCTGGAGGCCCTGAAGAAGGCGCATCCGGATGTGGATATTTTCTGCGCAGGTATGGACGATCATCTGAACGAGAACGGCTACATTGTTCCCGGTTTGGGCGATGCCGGCGACCGTATCTTCGGCACCAAATAAGAAGTGATCTGTTGAAAAGAAGGGAATTTAATTTCTATGTCAAAAAACAAAGTTGATTTTTCTAAGGGCATTTACGATGCGCGCCAGCTGGGTACGCCGCGGATGCTGCTGCTGGGCTTCCAGCACATGTTTGCTATGTTCGGCGCCACCGTGCTGGTGCCGTTGATTACCGGGTTGGATATTGCCACCACCTTGCTGATGGCCGGTCTGGGTACCCTGCTGTTCCATGTGTTTACCAAATTTAAGGTGCCTGCTTTCCTGGGAAGCTCCTTTGCGTTCCTTGGCGGTTATGCCACGGTAGCACCCAAACTGCCAGACGCCAACGGCGAGCTGACCATTGCCAACACGGAAATGCTGCCCTATGCCTGCGTGGGCGTGGCTTGCGCCGGTTTGCTGTATCTGGTGTTGGCCACCATCATCAAGATTATCGGTATCAATAAGGTGATGCGCTTCTTCCCGCCGGTTGTAACCGGCCCCATCATTGTGGCTATCGGTTTGGGCCTGGCACCCACCGCTATTTCCAACTGCAAAAATAACTGGTGGCTGGCGCTGATTGCTTTGGGTATTGTGATCGTGGTGAATGTGTTCGGTAAGGGCATGGCCAAGATCATTCCCATTCTCATTGGTATTCTCGGCGCCTATGCAGTGGCCGGTATCGTTGGTAACGGCTTTGGCGTAGAAAGCTTTGCTATTGACTTTTCTTCTGTTAAGGAAGCGGCCTGGGTGGGCCTGCCCATTCACTGGAGCTCTACTGTGTTCGGCGGTGTGCATGATACCGGTAAGGCCGTAACTGCCATCATTGCCATTATGCCTATCGCACTGGCAACCATGATGGAGCACATCGGTGATATTTCCGCCATCGGCGCCACCTGCGGCAAGAATTATATTGCCGATCCCGGTCTGCACCGTTCTTTGGCCGGTGACGGCTTGGCCACCACCATGTCTGCGTTGTTCGGCGGCCCCGCCAATACCACTTACGGTGAGAACACCGGCGTGCTGGCGCTGTCTAAAGTGTATGACCCCAGAGTCATTCGTATCGCTGCGTACTTCGCCATTCTGTTCTCCTTCTCTCCCAAGTTTGCTGCGCTGATTGACTCTATGCCCGCAGCCATCGTTGGCGGTATCTCCTTTGTGCTGTACGGCATGATCTCCGCCATCGGTATCCGTAATGTGGTAGAGAATAAGGTGGACTTCTCCAAGCCGAGAAACACCATCATCGCCGCTGTCATTCTGGTGTGCGCACTGGGCTTGGGCGACGGTGTAAGCTTCCATATCGGGCAGTTCGACATTAACCTGTCTGCGCTGGCTGTGGCTGCGCTGGCCGGTATTATCCTGAACGCCATCTTCCCCGGCAAGGACTACGACTTCTCCAAGCAGTCCGCTGCGGATGTAAAGTCCACTAAGGACAATAAGGCGGAGGCCAAGGCTGAGTAAGCCATATCAAAATTGCAAAGGCACACGCGGATCGGCGTGTGCCTTTTTGTATGCTTAGAGGGGGCAAGGCGCCCATTCTGTGCCCTTTGGTGCTACTGCATTGGATTTTGTGCCGCCGGGTGGGCGGCGCTTGCAATCCGGCCTGGGGTTCGGTATAATAGAGAAAAGTGCGTAAAGGAGTGTTTGGAATGAACGGTGTGGCTGTCATTGACCGGGTGACCATTGATTGTATTTTCTCCGGCATGGCCGGGTTCCCGGGAGCGGGGGAGGAGCTTTATACGGATCGGTTCTCCATGACCCTGGGCGGGGGTGCCTGCGTGACCCCGGTGCGGCTGGGGAATATGGGCGTCCCGGTGCGGTACGGCACCTTTTTGGGTCAGGGCTTGCTCAGCAAAACGGCGGAGACCCTGTTGCAAAAGTACAAGGTGCAGCACCTGCACAATTTTTATGACGGCGACGGGGAGCCGGTAATCTTCAGTTCCGTGTTCTCTTTTCCCTCCGATCGGTCCATTATGACCTTTGACGCTGGGCTGGGCGAGAATTTGCTTACGGACGCCCAGGTGTATGACTTTCTCCACGGAGCGGATGTGTGCTTTGCGCCTCGGCGGCCGGATGTAGTGAAAAAATTGGCCCGGGAGGGCACCAAGATTGTGTATGATACCCACTGGGAGGAGGGGCAGACCCTGGAGGACCACCTGCCCATTTTGCGGTTGGCGGATTTCTTTACCCCCAACGATAAAGAGGCCATGCTCCTAACCGGCACGGACAGCCCCCAGGCGGCGCTGGACGCCTTGTGCAACTACACCGCCCAGCCCATTGTTAAGGTGGGTAAGGACGGCTGTATTACCCGCATTCACGGCAAGACGGAGCACTTCCCGGCAGGGGAGGCCACGCCGGTGGATAAGACCGGGGCAGGGGATAATTTCCTGGCCGGGCTGGTGTTTGGCGTGTACCACGGTTGCTCTGTGGCAGAGTGCATTCAGCTGGCCAATATTGCCGGTGGCAAGTCTACGGAGACCTTTGGCTGCTATGACGCGCCTTACGATCTGCGCACGGAGCTGAAAGTGCTGCGCCGGGAGGGGTAAAAGCCAATTCAACAATATAGAAATGAAAAAGAGCAAGTCTGTTTGACTTGCTCTTTTTGCGGCCAAATCAACGCTTTTGGCACAAGCGGTCATTCCGATCTTCTTTATTTGAAATAACGGACAAAAACCCCGCCTTGCACCGGGCAAAGCAGGGGCTAAACAGATCAAAATCCGGTCAAACGGCCTTGAAATATAAACAGCAGAATGGCAAGCATAATGAGAATAAGGCCGATGGTGATTCCGCCGTACAGTATGATTTGCCATTATGCGTTACCAAGCAATAGATCAAGTTGAGTAAGTGCTTAAATATTTTTTCGTTTTTTATCCGAATGTTTCCATCTGCGATTATACCGATTTGAATTATACAATGGCTGAAAGTGTTTTTCAAATCCTCTTTCCTAAAAGACCGTGCGCGTCAGGAATGTACATTTTGTTGATTTGAACGAGACTTTCCGCAGCAAAAAGAAAACCCGGCAAGCTTGGAGGCTGCCGGGCTTTTGGCGGAGTGGGTGGGATTTGAACCCACGGGCGAACGAATCGCACGATGGATTTCGAGTCCATGCCGTTATGACCTCTTCGGTACCACTCCGTATTTTGTTTTGCTGTACAATAGTAGCATTCCGGGGCGGATTTGTCAATTCTC
>ERZ773108.3974-NODE-3974-length-10730-cov-8.578642_pt1 | contig 10730 bp, 8 predicted proteins | sample MGYA00580570_ERZ773108 | MGnify/ENA primary metagenome ERZ773108 (study PRJEB29015, sample SAMEA2737840) | human gut metagenome | biome: human gut; feature: human-associated habitat; material: faeces | place: China | collected 2012 ...
TGCTGCTAATTCAATCATTCCGGATGCTTATGCTAAGGCTGCTGATGAGTGTGGTCTTGAGCTTGTTTCTCAGCCAAAGATTAACGTAACACAGTTAGAGGCTGGAAAGCCATTCATTTTTGAAGCTGTTGTAGCTACTAAGCCAGAAGTTGAGCTTGGACAGTACAAGGGTGTTGAAGTAACTAAGGCTGATACAGAAGCAACAGATGCTGATGTAGAAGAAGAATTAAAGAGAGTTCAGGAGCAGAATTCAAGAACAGTAGCTGTAACAGACAGAGCAGTTAAGGATGGCGATAATACAGTTATTGATTTCGAAGGATTTGTTGACGGTGTTGCATTCGAAGGTGGAAAGGGAACAGATTACCCACTTACAATCGGATCTCATTCTTTCATTGACACATTTGAGGATCAGATTATCGGTATGAATATCGGTGATGAGAAAGAAATCAATGTTACATTCCCAGAAGAGTATCATGTAGATGATCTTAAGGGTAAGCCAGCTATGTTTAAAGTTTCTGTTAAGGAAATTAAGGAGAAGCAGCTTCCAGAGCTTAATGATGAATTTGCTCAGGATGTATCTGATTTTGATACAATTGCTGAATATAAGGATGATTTAAAGAACAAGATTGCTGACAGAAAGTCAAGAGAAGCTAAGGCTAAGCAGGAAGATGAAGCAATCGCTAAGATTATCGAAGACTCTAAGATGGATATTCCAGATGCTATGGTTGACACACAGGTTAACAGAATGGTTGAGGATTTTGCTCAGAGATTACAGCAGCAGGGCTTATCAGTTGAGCAGTACTTCCAGTATACAGGAATGACTGCAGATAAGATTATGGAAGAGATGAAGCCAGAAGCTGTTAAGAGAATTCAGTCAAGACTTGTTCTTGAAGCAGTTGTTAAGGCTGAAAATATTGAGACTTCAGAAGAAGATTTTGAAGCAGAGTTAAAGAAGATGGCTGAGACTTACAAGATGGAACTTGATCAGATTAAGGAATTCATGGGCGACTATGAGAAGAAGCAGATTAAGGAAGATCTTGCAATCCAGAAGGCTATAGAAGTTATTACAGGATCAGTTGTTGAAAAATAATTGAGGTTGTAAGAAACATTTTAGTATATTGGAGGTTGTGTAATGAGTTTTGTACCTTATGTCATTGAACAGAACAGCAGAGGCGAAAGATCGTATGATATATATTCACGTCTGCTTAAAGACAGAATTATATTCTTAGGAGAAGAGGTAACAGATGTTTCTGCTAATCTTGTAGTAGCACAGATGTTATTCCTTGAGGCAGAAGATCCAGGCAAGGATATACATTTCTACATTAACAGCCCAGGAGGATCAGTATCAGCAGGTTTTGCTATATATGATACAATGCAGTACATCAAGTGTGATGTTTCTACAATCTGTATTGGCATGGCTGCAAGTATGGGTGCATTCCTTCTTTCAGGCGGTGCCAAGGGAAAGAGACTTGCTCTTCCTAATGCAGAGATTATGATTCACCAGCCATCAGGCGGTGCAAGAGGTCAGGAAACTGAGATCAGAATCGTTGCTGAGAATATACTTAAGACAAGAAATAAGTTAAATGAAATACTGGCAGCTAATACTGGTAAGTCAGTTGAAGAGATTTCACGCGACACAGAGAGAGATAACTATATGACAGCACAGGAAGCTGTTGCATATGGACTTATCGACAGTGTTGTAGAGAAGAGATAATAATTGCTTATGATAAGGAAGATGCCTGCAGATAATACATTTGCAGGTGTCTCCCTTGTTTTTGTGTGATAAGCGAACCTTTATTTAAAGGATTTATAGTGATTTGGAGGATAGTATGGCAGGCAGAAATATTGACGAGAAGCTTAGATGCTCATTCTGTAATAAGACACAGGATCAGGTTAAAAAGCTGATTGCAGGACATAATGGCGTTTACATTTGTGATGAATGTGTAGAAATATGCAGCGATATCCTTGATGAAGAGTTTGAAACAGAGGCAGATGAAAAAGAAGTGGTTGATGGAATGAATATCAACCTGCTTAAGCCGAAGCAGATAAAAGAATTTCTTGATGATTATGTTATAGGGCAGGATGATGCAAAGAAGGTACTTGCTGTTGCTGTATATAATCATTATAAGAGAATAATGTCACAGGCTGATCTGGATGTAGAGTTACAGAAGAGTAATATTCTTATGCTTGGACCAACAGGTTCAGGAAAGACATTCCTTGCGCAGAATCTTGCAAGACTTCTTAATGTACCTTTTGCAATTGCTGATGCGACAACTCTTACAGAAGCTGGATATGTAGGTGAGGATGTTGAGAATATCCTGTTAAAGCTTATTCAGGCTGCAGATTATGATGTTGAAAAAGCTCAATATGGTATTATATATATTGATGAAATAGATAAGATTACTAAGAAGTCAGAAAATGTTTCTATAACAAGAGATGTATCTGGAGAGGGTGTACAGCAGGCTCTTCTTAAGATATTAGAGGGAACAATAGCATCAGTTCCACCACAGGGAGGAAGAAAGCATCCACAGCAGGAGCTTATTCCAATTGATACAACTAATATTCTTTTTATATGTGGTGGTGCATTTGACGGACTCGAGAAGATTATTGAATCAAGAATGGATAAGAGTTCAATTGGTTTCAACTCTGAACTTAAGGAAAAGAGCAACGACGATGTTGGAGAGATGTTCCATAAGGCGCTTCCACAGGATCTTATCAAATTCGGTCTTATTCCTGAGTTTGTAGGCCGAGTTCCGGTTGTTGTTTCATTAGATTCGCTTGATGAGGAAGCGCTTGTGAGAATTCTAAAAGAGCCTAAGAATGCTATTATAAAGCAGTATCAGGCACTTTTTGGACTTGATGAGGTGGCACTTGAGTTTACAGATGAAGCTGTTGAGGCAGTAGCCCATAAGAGCTTTGAGAGAAAGACGGGAGCAAGAGGATTACGTTCAATCTTAGAATCTGTCATGAATGAAGTAATGTATGAGATTCCGTCAGATGAAACAATATCAAAATGTATAATAACTAAGGAAGCTGTAGAAGGAAGCGCAAAGCCTCTGTTAGAATACAGAACAGATGCTGTAAAAAAAGCACAGTAACGAAATTAATTCAGGCGGGCTGTTCATGATGGACGGTCCGTTTTTTTAGATAGAGAGGAATATATGAGTAACGAACATGATAGACATTATCCGGCTATTCCATTAAGAAATGTGACAGTTTTTCCAGGGATGGTAATGCATTTTGATGTGAGCAGAAAAAAATCTGTCAGAGCGGTTGAGGCGGCTATGTCTGCTGATGAGCTTATTTATCTTGTGACACAGATGGATTCGCAGGTTAGTGAGCCGGGGATGGAAGATTTATATAAAGTAGGTACTATTGCTAAGATAAAGCAGATAATAAGGATGCCAGGCAAAATATTAAGAGTGCAGGTGGAAGGTATTAGAAAGGCTGCTGTAAACAGTTTTGAAGAAGCGTCAGGGATGATGATTGCTGATGTAAGCGTTATGCCAGGGTTTGAGAAGCCTGATAAAATGGTGTCGAGAGCTATAATTGTAGGTATGAGAGAACTTTTGACACAGTATGCACATGTTAATCCGAAGTTTGCAAAGGATACAGTCAAGAGATGGCTTTCATATAATGATGCAGAAAAGCTGATGATGGAATTTGCTCAGGAATTTATGATGGATTTTGATAAAAGACAGCAGTTTCTTGAGGCAGAAGACTATGAGCAGATGTATACATTTGCTGCAACATTACTTGTAAATGAGATAAATGCTTATACTATTAAAGAAGAACTTGGCAATATTGTAAGAGAAAGAGTAGATAAGAACCAGAAGGATTACATATTAAGAGAAGAACTTGCAGCAATTAATGAAGAACTTGATGGAGGAACCATAACAGAGGCGGAAGAATATGAGGCGGACGTTGAAAAGCTTGATTCACCGCAGTATGTAAAGGATAAACTTAAAAGAGAAATTAAGAGACTGAAATCACTTGCTGGTAATAATGCTGAGGCCAATGTTGAGAGAACATATATAGAGACATGTCTTGAACTACCATGGAATGTGTCGACTGAAGATAACAAAGATATAGATAATGCTGCAAAAGTGCTTGATTCGGACCACTATGGAATGAAAGATATTAAGGAAAGAATTCTGGAATCACTTGCGGTAAGAAACATAACAGGAAGTGGAAAAGCACCTGTCATATGTCTTGCAGGACCTCCGGGAACAGGTAAGACATCTATAGCCAGATCAGTTGCAAAGGCACTTGGCAAGGAGTATGTCAGAATCTGCCTGGGTGGTGTAAGAGATGAAGCTGAGATAAGAGGACACAGAAAAACATATATCGGAGCTATGCCTGGAAGAATTATTGAGGGACTTAAGAATGCCGGAGTTAATAATCCTCTCATGCTTCTTGATGAGATAGATAAGATAAGCAGTGATTATAAGGGCGATACATCGGCAGCACTTCTTGAAGTGTTAGACAGCGAACAGAATGTTAATTTTGTCGACCACTATATAGAGATGCCGGTTGATTTGTCAAATGTGCTTTTTATTGCAACAGCTAATGATCTGTCTAATATAAGCCGTCCATTGCTTGACAGAATGGAAATTATTGAAGTTGGTTCATACACAGCTAATGAAAAATTTCATATTGCTAAGGAACACCTTATTAAGAAACAGATTAAAGAGAATGGTCTGCTTGTATCTGATGTAAAGTTCACTGATAAAGTTATTAGAACTATTATTAATTCGTATACAAGAGAAGCTGGTGTGAGAGGTCTTGAAAGGCAGATTGCAAAGATTGTAAGAAAAGCGGTTAGAGAATTATACAAAGCCGGAGTGTTCACATCTGATGGAACAAGAGATAAGACTGTAAAGAAAACAGTTAATATATCTGATAAGAATATTACAGATTATCTTGGAAAAGTTAAATACAGACCAGACAAAAAGAATGCAAAGGGTGAAGTTGGTATAGTAAGAGGGCTTGCATGGACACAGGCAGGTGGAGATACTCTTGAGATAGAGGTTATAACAATGCCGGGCAAAGGCGAGTTCAAGCTTACAGGTAACATGGGTGATGTAATGAAAGAATCAGCAAGCATAGCTGTTTCTTATATCAGATCAGTAACAGAAAAAGGCAGATATAAAGTGGATGCTGAATATTTCCAGAATCATGCATTCCATCTTCATATACCAGAGGGTGCAACTCCGAAAGACGGACCTTCTGCTGGCATTACAATGGCAACGGCAGTATTGTCTGCGGTTACTGGAATTCCTGTAAGAGCAGATGTTGCAATGACTGGAGAGCTTACATTAAGAGGTAAGGTACTTCCAATAGGAGGTCTTAAAGAAAAGCTTCTTGCAAGTAAGACAGCGGGCATAACAAATGTTTTTGTACCTCGGGATAACAGGTTTGATGTAGAGGAACTTGACACAGAGATAACTGAAGGGATGAATATAATATATGTTAATAATGCTATAGAAGTATTTGCACAGGCATTAATGCGTTAAATGAAAGGAGCAGCGGATTATGGTTATAAAAAAAGTTAATCTGGATATAGTAGTCGGAGTTACAAGTACACTTCCTGAGACTTCATTCCCTGAGGTTGCATTTGCAGGTAAGTCAAATGTTGGTAAATCATCGCTTATTAATGCATTAATGAACAGGAAATCATATGCAAGAACGTCATCACAGCCAGGTAAGACACAGACTATTAATTTCTACAATATTAATGACAGTATGTATCTTGTTGACCTTCCGGGTTATGGATATGCTAATGTAAGCCCTGCTGTCAAGGCAAAATGGGGTAAGATGATTGAGAAATATTTAAGAAAGAGCAGCCAGTTAAAGCAAGTGTTCTTGTTGATAGATATCCGTCATGACCCATCTGATAATGACAGAATGATGTACGACTGGATTGTAAATAACGGTTACAGACCTGTAATTGTTGCAACAAAGCTGGATAAGATTAAGAGAAGCCAGATAAGCAAACAGGTGAAAGCTGTAAGAACAGGACTTGGATTAAGGCAGGAAGATATTCTTATTCCTTTTTCATCACAGACTAAGCAGGGACTTAAAGAATTATGGCAGCTTATAGATTCATATGTACTGCCACAGGAAGAAGCGGCAGATAATGAGTAAATAAAAAGCTTTCTGACAGGCATATACACCTGTCGGAAAGTTTTTTTACATAAGTTTACGAACGATATAATCATATACTTCCTGGCTGTTTTCACGCCATCTTGCACATATTATCTCTGCCTGTTCTTCAACTGGAACATTAAGGTTAAGTTCAATAAGAGTTGTGTCGCCTTCTTTTAGCTGACAATGTGCAATATAATTACCGTTAGACAGCTTGTAGCAGTCAGTTACAGTTCCGGCTTCATTCTTTAATTCGTATTTGTTATCAAACAGATAGGTCTCTATATCATCACGTATGGCAGTTGATATCTTGGTGTAGAAAAATGCAATAGTTTCTTCACCTTCTTTAGTGAGAGTATAATGTGTGCTGCTCTGATGCGAGTAGCCTCTAATAAAGCCGTCCTCAACCAGAGAGTTGATGGTTTCCTGGAAAGTGAAATAATCCGTGTACTGCTTATCTAACATGAAAGATGAAAGCTGTGTGTTTGATAATGGAAAATTCACTTTGCTCAGCATATATAAAATCATTAATTTGTACAATGTGGTTGAGTCAGTGTTCATAAATCTTTTCCTTGATAAATCATATTTTCTTTGAGGTAATGAGAGAGTGTGTTGAGAACTCTCTTTTTGTCAGCTGTCCATAAAGGTGCAGCAAGAATATTCTTAGGTCCGTCACCAGTAAGTCTGTGTATTACCATGCTTTTTGGCAATACAGGAAGTATAGCTCCTATTGCGGCAAGGTATTCATCCATGGTAAGAGCTTTGAATAATCCTTTACAATAATCATTGTAAAGGTCAGTATCTTTTAAAATGTGCAATAAAGAAATCTTGATTCCCGATGCACCACTGTCTGATATATAGCGGGCAGTAGCAATATAATCGCTTATTGTCTCATGTGGAAGACCGATTATCATATGAACAACCGGTGCAATTCCTATGGAAAGAAGATTGCTTACGGCTTCATCATATACGGATAAAGGATATCCTCTGCGTATATAGTCGGCAGTCGAATTATTAATTGTCTGTAATCCTAATTCAATCCATACAGGCTTGATGCGATTGAGTTCATCAAGAAGCTTTAGGACGTCATCACCGAGACAATCCGGTCTTGTTGCGATAGACAGGATACGGATATCGTCTCTTAGTATTACAGGCATAAAAAGTTCGCGCAGATATCCGGCATCAGCATATGTGTTAGTAAATGATTGAAAATATGCAATATATTCACTGCCGGAATATTTATTAGATATCAAAGTCTTAGCTTTGTCAATATCTTTAACGGCAAAATCACCGGAACCATGACCACTGCAGAATATACAGCCTGTTGTACCTAACTTTCCGTCTCTGTTAGGACAGGTCATGTTTCCGGAAAGACTTAATTTATATAGTTTCTTACCATAAGTGTCTTTAAGATATTCGCTTACAGAATAATAATATGGAAGCATAATTACTTCTCAATATGGTCAATTACGGCTTTGCTTACAACATCAGCAACTCTTGGGTCAAATGCTTCAGGAAGGATATTAACATCACTTACTTCGTCATCTGGAACAAGGTTTGCAATAGCAAGTGCAGCAGCAAGCTTCATATCTTCAGTTATCTGTCTTGCACGGCCTTCAAGAGCACCCTTGAAGATACCAGGGAATGCAATAACATTATTAACCTGGTTAGGGAAATCAGAACGTCCTGTACCAACAACTTTTGCACCAGCTGCCTTGGCAACATCAGGCATAATCTCTGGAACAGGGTTAGCCATTGCAAATATAATTGCATCTTTATTCATAGTCTTAACCATATCGGCTGTAACAATATTAGGAGCAGAAACTCCGACAAATATATCTGCACCACGGAGTGCATCAGCTAAAGAACCAGTCTTGTTCTCAAGGTTAGTTACTTCCATCATTGACTGATGCATCCAGTTAAGACCTTCTGAAGTCTTAGAAAGGATACCAGACTTATCACACATTGTTACATGCTTGAAACCATATGTAAGAAGAAGCTTTGTGATAGCAACTCCGGCAGAACCGGCACCGTTGACTACTACCTGACAATCTTCTTTAGTCTTGCCTGTAACTTTAAGCCCGTTAATAATACCTGCTAATACAACGATAGCTGTACCATGCTGGTCATCATGGAATACAGGTATGTCCAGAAGCTCTTTAAGTCTTGTCTCGATTTCGAAACATCTTGGAGCTGATATATCTTCAAGATTGATACCGCCAAATGCAGGTGCAATATTAACTACTGTTTTGATGATTTCTTCTGTGTCCTGTGTATCAAGGCAGACAGGCACAGCGTTAACGTTACCAAATTCTTTGAAAAGAACAGCTTTTCCTTCCATAACAGGCATAGCGGCATGAGCACCGATATTACCGAGTCCAAGTACAGCACTTCCGTCAGATACAACAGCGATAGTGTTAGACTTGATAGTGTACTTATAAGCTGCTTCTTTGTCCTTGGCAATAACCTTGCAAGGTTCTGCTACACCAGGAGTATAAGCAAGAGCAAGATCTTCTCTTGTCTGAATCTTCATTTTAGGAGTTGTTTCAAATTTACCATTCCACTCTTCATGGAGCTGTAAGGCTTTCTCTGCATTAGTCATGATATCTAATCTTCCTTTCAATAATTAGTGCTTTTAACAGTATTATATATAATAACATATTGCTCTGACTAAAAAAAGCATTTTTAGTCTTTTCTTTTAGAATAATACGTTGTATAATCAATTTATCTTTGATGCGATTTCTGCATCATTTCCCATTAAACTATGACTAATAACAGAGGTGGATTATATGAAGGCAAAGTTAGAAACATTGTCAGTTAGTGTATTACGCGAATTTGCGAAGGACAAGAATATAAAAAATATATCAACAATGAGAAAGAGTGAACTTATTGATGCGATTATTGCTGCAGCAGAAGGAGAAGAAAAGAAAGAGCCGGCAGAAGTTGAAGCTGTTGTTTCTGAAGATGCCGGAGCAGAGCATGATGTAGCAGGAATGTCGGATGAGTCACACCATAAGAGTGAGCAGTATGTTAAAGAAGATAAGAAAGATAATTATCATGCACAGCCAAGACAAGAGCATGATGCTCCATTAGCAGATGGAATACTTGAGGTTTTATCGGATGGTTATGGATTTATAAGATGTGAGAACTTTCTTCCGGGAGAGAACGATGTATATGTTTCTCCATCACAGATAAGAAAGTTTAATCTAAAGACAGGTGATATTATTCAGGGACCTAAGAGAATGAAAACATCTGGTGAGAAATTTTCAGCCCTTATGTATCTGGAAAGTGTTAATGGAAAAGATCCTTCTGTTGCACAGAAAAGACCGGCATTTGAAAGCCTTACGCCAATTTTTCCTAATGAAAGAATTCATCTTGAAAAGAATTCAAGTACAGTGGCAATGAGAATGGTTGATCTTATATCACCAATAGGTAAAGGCCAGCGAGGAATGATTGTTTCACAGCCAAAGTCTGGTAAGACTACTCTTCTTAAGCAGATTGCCAACGCAGTAACTAAGAATAATCCTGAGATGCATCTTATAATTCTGCTTATTGATGAAAGACCTGAGGAAGTAACTGATATCAAGGAATCAATCGTTGGAGATAATGTAGAGGTTATTTATTCAACATTTGATGAACTTCCAGAAAGACATAAGAGAGTGTCAGAGATGGTTATTGAAAGAGCCAAGAGACTTGTTGAACAGAAGACAGATGTAATAATTCTTCTTGACAGTATAACAAGACTCGCAAGAGCATATAATCTTACGGTTCAGGCGAGTGGAAGAACACTTTCAGGAGGTCTTGACCCGGCAGCACTTCATATGCCTAAGAGATTTTTTGGTGCTGCAAGAAATATGCGTGAAGGGGGAAGTCTTACGATTCTTGCAACTGCTCTGGTTGAGACAGGAAGCAAGATGGATGACGTTGTATTCGAGGAATTTAAGGGAACAGGTAACATGGAACTTGTTCTTGATAGAAAGCTATCAGAAAAGAGAGTGTTCCCTGCAATTGATATAGCAAAATCAAGTACAAGAAGAGAAGATCTTCTTCTTAATAGTGAAGAGCAGGAAGCTGTTGATATAATGAGAAAAGCTCTTAATGGATTAAAGACAGATGAGGCGGCAGAGAGAATACTGGATCTTTTTGTTAAGACTAAGAATAATCAGGAACTTGTAAGAACAGTAGTTAAGAACCATTATATTTAAAATATATTTTCTTTTTATAACTCTTTTGAAAAAATGCTTGCATAACATGTCGCATCGTGATACAATATGAAAGCTGTTTATGACAGATAAAGAGGTCATTGTGTCTAATGCGCATAGATCCCATCGGGACAGAAAGGGAATCTAAGGCGGAATTCACAATTGTAATACTTAATAATTTGTAAAGAGGTGAAATCATGAGAGAAGGAATCCATCCAGATTACTATCAGGCAAAGGTTGTTTGCAACTGCGGTAACGAGTTCGTAACAGGTTCAACTAAGGAAGAAATCCACGTAGAAATCTGTTCAAAGTGCCATCCATTCTACACAGGACAGCAGAAGGCATCATCTACTCGCGGACGTATTGATAAGTTCAACAAGA
>ERZ773108.3980-NODE-3980-length-10713-cov-3.798086_pt1 | contig 10713 bp, 8 predicted proteins | sample MGYA00580570_ERZ773108 | MGnify/ENA primary metagenome ERZ773108 (study PRJEB29015, sample SAMEA2737840) | human gut metagenome | biome: human gut; feature: human-associated habitat; material: faeces | place: China | collected 2012 ...
GTTGCCTATCCCATAGGGATAGCGACCCGACATGGAGCAAAGCCCGCGACGACGCACACGAGTAAAAGGAACGCCCCGGCGGCGAGCCGTATGGACCGTTACCCTCCGGTGACTCCGCGACGCCGTTAGGCGACCATAAACTATCCCCGCCGGGTAGGCGTGCTAAATAAGACTTGCAAAAAGGCTCCGCCCCGCCGCCTGGCGTTTTCCTCCACCTATACCCCATGGAAATGTGGAAAAATCCCACGCTTTTCGGGCCTTTTCTGTTGTGCTTCGACCCCAAATGTGCTATTATATAAAATAGGTATTTATCCCCTGTGGAAAGCCGGGGATGCAAATGAAATGAGGTTCAATATGGATTCTTTTTCCGATGTATTCGAAAGGGTAAAGCAGCTGTGCCGCGGCGAAATGAGCGAGGTCGCCTATGATCTCTGGATCCGGGAGCTGGAGCTGACCGCCCTGGATAGCAGCACCGCCTGCCTGCAATGCACCACACAGTTCAAGCGGGATATCGTCAACGAAAAATACAATGCCCTGCTCACCGCCAGCTTTGAGGAGATCATGGGCTTCCCTGTGCAGGTGGAGATCACCTCTCGTGAGGCTGCCCCCGCAGCCCCCGCGGCGCAGGAGAATAACCGGCTGGATTTCCAGCCCGAAAAGGAGTATTCCTTCGAGACATTCGTGGTGGGCAGCGGCAACAGCCTGGCCCACGCCGCGGCCTGGGCGGTAGCCAATAACCCCGCCAAAAGCTACAACCCGCTCTTTATGTACGGCGGCAGCGGCCTGGGCAAAACCCACCTCATCTATGCCATATGCGGCAAGATACGCCAAAATCACCCGGATTATAAGCTCCTGTATGTCAAGGGCGAGGAATTCGCCAATGAGCTGATTTTGGCCATCCGCAACGGCACCACCGCCGAGTTCAAGGAAAAATACCGCCAGGCCGACCTGCTGGCTGTGGATGATATTCAGTTCATCGCCGGCAAGGAAAGCACCCAGGAGGAATTTTTCCACACCTTCAATTCGCTGTATGAATGCGGCAAACAGATTATCCTGACCAGCGACCGTCCCCCCAAGGAGATCAAAACACTGGAGGACCGGCTGCGCACCCGCTTTGAATGGGGGCTTCTGGCGGATATCCAGCCGCCGGACTTTGAAACACGAATTGCCATCATCCAGCGCAAAGCGGAACTTTTGGATATTCATGTGCCGGATGAAGTATGTGAATACATTGCCAACAAATTAAAAACCAACATCCGCCAGCTGGAGGGCGTGGTGAAAAAATTAAAAGCGTACAAACTTTTGGCAGGCACCCCTCCGTCGGTACTCATTGCACAAAACGCCATCCGGGAGGTGCTCAACGATCAGCAGCCAGTCCCGGTAACGGTAGAACGCATCATTGCCGAAGTAGGCCGTACCTGCGGCGTCAGCCCGCAGGACATCCGTTCCAACAAACGTTCCGCCACCATCTCCTCGGCGCGGCAGGTTTCCATCTACATTGTGCGGGAGATTACCCAGATGTCCATGGCTGCCATTGGAGAGGAATTTGGCGGACGGGACCATTCGACCATTGTCTATGCCATTCAACAGGTAGAAAAGAATATGAAAGTGGACTTCCGCTACCGGGAAATGGTAGAGGATATTATCAAGAATATTCAAAACACCTGATTTTCCATAGATTCCACTATTTCACAATTCACAGCCTTTGGAAAACTTTTTGGTTTTTTCTATTTTTTCCTCACTTTCAACCAAGTTTTCAACATTTTCTAAACTTTACACCTCTTCTCCTGTTAAAAAAAATACGTCTTTTCGTTTTTTTCCACCTTTTCACATTTTTCCAACGATGCGCCCAACAGGAGAAAAAGTCCGTTATTCCCTTTTACTATGCGGATTTGCGGACTCATTTTCACAAATCCACAGCCTCTACTACTAAGACTAAATTATTTTACTTTTTTATTCTTTCTTTTTTGTTTTATTTTGATCCGTGGAAAAAGGAGTGTGACTTCATTGAAATTTAGTTGTTCCCGTCCGGAACTGTATGAAATTGTTTCCAATGTATCCCGTGCAGTCTCCGGCAAAACTTCTCTGGCGGTGCTGGAAGGAATTTTAATCCGCGCCAAAAGCGGTGTTCTTTCCTTTTTAGGCTATGACTTAGATCTGGGAATTTCCGCACAGATGGATGCTCAGGTAGAGGAAGAGGGGGAAATCGTCCTCTCTGCAAAACTCTTTGTCGACATGATGCGCCGGATGAATGGAGATACAGTGACCATACATACCGACGAAAAATACTTAACGGAAATCAAAAGCGGTGCGACCGAATTTACAATTCTGGGTATTCCCTCAGATGAGTTCCCTGAAATTCCTGTGGTGCAGGAAGAGCAGTCGATCAGCCTGCCGCAGCATCTTTTGAAGAGCATGATTGACCAAACTTTATTTGCCATTTCCACGAACGATTCCAAACCGGTTCATACTGGATCCCTTTTCCAGCTGGAAGACGGGGAACTTCGGGTAGTATCGGTAGATGGATTCCGACTGGCTTTACGCAGGGAAAAAGTTTCCGCCGAAGGATCAGCCCAGTTTATCATCCCTGGAAAGACTCTATCGGAAATGAATAAGCTTTTATCTGATGAAGAGGACGAGGAAACCCGGCTTTATTTGTCCCGTAAGCATGTGGTGGTACAGATTGGCCAATACAAAGTCATATCCCGTCTGCTGGAAGGTGAGTTTCTCGATTACAAAGCGGCGATTCCGGCGGGCAGCAATAGTACCGTTACGGTAGACGTCCGCCCGCTGATTGACAGCATTGAACGCACCTCTCTTTTGATCTCAGACCGGCTGAAGAGTCCTCTGCGCATCCATTTCGAAGAAAATCAAATCAAAATGTCCTGTTCCACCGCAATTGGTAAGGCATACGATCAGCTGGAATGCCTTTTGGAAGGAGACGAGGTGGAAATCGGATTTAATAACCGTTATATGCTGGAGGCACTGCGTGCTACTGGCTGTGATAAAGTAAATCTTTTGATCAGCGGACCGCTGGCTCCTATGAAAATGGTGCCGCTGGAAGGAGACGACTTTTTGTTTTTGATCCTGCCGGTGCGGTTAAAAAGCGAAGCATAATCCTTTCACAATATTGCCCGTCAGGGCGGAAAGCAGGAAAGCATGGCAGAAGTTCGTTTCTTTCCCATCCGGACAGAGTGGATCCGGTTGGATCAGTTTTTAAAATACTGCGGATTGGCAGAAACTGGAGGACACGCCAAGGAGATCGTGGCGGAGGGGGCCGTTTCGGTCAATGGGGAGGTTTGTACCGCCCGGGGGAAAAAGCTGTATCCCGGCGATCGGGTACAGATTGACCAATATGATTTAGAGGTTGGTTCCTGTGAGAATTAGTCGGCTGCATCTGGAACAATTCCGGAATATAGAGTCTCTGTCTGTTTTTCCTTGTGAAACGGTCAATATCATCTACGGGGACAATGCCCAGGGTAAGACCAATTTGTTGGAGGCTATCTGGCTTTTATCCGGCGCCAAAAGCTTTCGCGGCGCCAAAGATGCGGATCTGATCCGGTTTGGAGAAAGCCGGGCGCTGATCGAATCGGATTTTTTCTGTGCCGGCCGCCAGCAAACGTCCAAAATTCAGTTGGAAGGCAAAAAGACCGCCTGGCTTAACGACATCCGCCAGGATTCGATCACGGCTTTTGCCGGGATTTTTACGACAGTGGTTTTTTCTCCGTCCCATCTCGGTTTGGTCAAAGACGGTCCGGCGGGCAGACGGAAGTTTTTAGATACCTCTATCTGCCAGATTACCCCCCGTTATATCGGTATGATAGGCCAATACCAACGCATTCTTTTACAGCGCAACACTCTCCTTAAGGATATTTCTTATGCATCGGCTTTGCTGGATACGCTGGATATCTGGGATGAAAAACTGTCGGCTTTGGGTGGGGTGATTATCCGGATGAGAATGGAATACACCCGCAGGCTGCAAAAAGAAGCGGAGGATATTTACAAGGGAATCTCCATGGAGCGGGAATCTTTTTCTCTTGATTACCGGCCTTTTGAACTGCCGGTGCAGGAAGGGCAAACTCAAAGGGAGATTTCTTCCCTGCTGCTGGAAAAAATGATGCAGAACCGCTCGGAGGATCTTCGTAGCGGCTCGACTGGAATCGGCCCGCACCGGGATGATCTGGAAATTTCCATTAACGGCCGCAGTGTCCGCTCTTTTGGGTCTCAGGGCCAGCAGAGAAGCTCGGTGCTTGCGTTAAAACTGGCGGAAAGCCGCTGTATCGGTGATATTTTAGGCGAGAGGCCGGTGATTTTACTCGATGATGTGATGAGCGAGCTGGATCAGAATCGCCGGGAATATTTGCTCAATCATCTCACCGGCAGCCAAATCTTCATCACCTGCTGCGACAAGGGATATTTTTCCCGGCTGGAAGGCGGGCGCGTGTTTCGGATGGAACACGGTCAGCTGGAACAAGAGTAAGGGGGCGGCGGTTTGTATCTTCATTTAGGACAGAGTGTTGTGGTCCGAACGGCCACAATCATCGGTATTTTTGATATTGAAAATACCTCTATGAGCAAGTTGACCCGGCATTACCTTGCCCAGGCTGAAAAAAACGGCCGGGTGATCAATGTATCGCCGGAGTTGCCAAAATCATTTATCGTCTGCGAAGACCACAAAAAAATAACGGTTTACATTTCGCAGATTTCCCCTGCCACGCTGAAAAAGCGTACCGGATTTATGGCGGGGCTTGCGAACCTGTAATAGCTGACCGGATATCCGGCTGCTTTGGAACATAACAGCGTTTTGATCGAACAAGAATCCTGTTTGGAGGGAAAAAACTTGGAACAAAACAACCAAACGCAAAAATATGATGAAAATGATATTCAAGTACTGGAAGGGCTGGAAGCGGTCCGCAAAAGACCGGGCATGTATATCGGTTCCACCGGCCCCCGGGGTCTGCATCATCTGGTATATGAAATCGTGGACAATGCTATTGACGAGGCACTGGCAGGATACTGCAATTTGATTACCGTTGAGATCCTCAAGGGAAATATTATTCGTGTAACCGACAATGGGCGCGGTATTCCGGTGGGGATTCATCCAAAGATGGGGATTCCAGCCGTTACAGTAGTTTATACCATTCTGCACGCCGGCGGAAAATTCGGCGGTTCCGGATACAAGGTATCCGGCGGATTGCATGGAGTGGGCGCCTCAGTTGTAAATGCCCTTTCCTCCTGGCTGGAGGTTCGGGTTTCGGACGGGCAGCATATCCATTATCAGAAATTTTACCGCGGTGTGCCGGATGCGGACTTAAAGATCATCGCAGATACAGACAAAACCGGTACGGAGGTTGTCTTTTCCCCTGATCCGGAAATTTTTGAAGAAGTAAACTATGATTATGACACGCTGCTGGCTCGTCTGCGCGAGCAGGCGTTTCTCAATGCGGGCGTCCGGATTCTGCTAAGGGATACCCGCAGTGAAGAAGTAGTAGAAAACGATCTTTACTACGAGGGTGGTATCCGCTCTTTTGTCGAGTATATCCATAAACGTAAGGGACTGGAAATTCTGCATCCCCAGGTGATTTACCTGTCCGGCTCAAAAGGAACAACGACTGCCGAAATCGCCATGCAGTATAACGAAAGTTATAATGAGCTGGTAATGTCTTTTGCCAATGATATTCATACTGTGGAAGGCGGCACCCATGAACAGGGATTTAAAGCGGCCTTGACCCGGGTATTCAATGAATATGCCCGCCGCCATAATTTTCTGCGGGAAAGCGACAAAAATCTCACTGGCGAGGATGTGCGGGAGGGATTGACCGCGATTGTATCGGTTAAACTGGAGGATGCTCAATTCGAGGGACAGACCAAAGCAAAATTGGGAAATACCGATGTGCGGACGCTGGTAGATAATATTGTTTATGAAAAACTGGGCACTTTTTTTGAGGAAAATCCGACAGTTGCCAAAATGATTTTTGAAAAATCTCTCAACGCGGCCCGTGCCAGAGAGGCGGCCCGGAAAGCCCGGGAACTGACCCGGCGCAAATCGGTGCTGGAAGGCAGCCAGCTGCCCGGCAAACTGGCGGACTGTTCCGACCGCGACAACACCTATACGGAAATTTACATCGTGGAGGGAGATTCCGCAGGCGGCTCCGCCAAACAGGGACGGGACCGGCGGTTCCAGGCGATTCTCCCGCTGTGGGGCAAGATGCTCAACGTAGAAAAAGCCCGGATCGATAAGGTTTACGGCAATGATAAGCTAATGCCGGTCATCACTGCTTTGGGATGCGGTATCGGCCAGGATTTTGACGTGAGCAAAATCCGTTACGGAAAGGTTATCATCATGGCCGATGCGGACGTGGACGGATCGCATATCCGGACGCTGCTTTTGACCTTCTTTTTCCGGTTTATGCGCCCTTTGATTGAGGAAGGCCATGTCTATCTGGCACAGCCGCCGCTTTATAAGGTCTCTCGCGGGAAAAAGATCCGTTACGCTTATACGGATGAAGAAAGGGATCAAGCGGTGCAGGAACTGTACGGCGGCGATGATGTGAAAAAAGATATTCAGCGATACAAAGGCTTAGGCGAAATGGACCCGGAACAGCTTTGGGAAACCACCATGAACCCGGAAACCCGAATCATGAAAAAGGTAGAGCTGGAGGACGCGGTTCGAGCAGACGAAATTTTCACCATTCTGATGGGAGATAAAGTAGGCCCACGCCGGGAATTTATTGAAGCCAATGCAAAATACGTGGAAAATCTGGATATTTAACGCCAAAAAACGGACAAGGTAAGCCTTTTTAAAAATGACCGCTTTTTGGAGGAATTGGATTGGAAAAACCGGTGCATACCCTATCATTTTCCATGAGTTATCCGCAGTATCGGGATTATTATTTATATCAGATCAGTATCGCCAAAAACCGGCCGGTATGGTTGGTTCCGGAGCTTTTTTTGGGAGCCGGCGTGCTGGGGGCTGTGGCGTCCCTGCTTTTTCGCAGGATGGCTCCGGTTGGTTTTTTACCGGGTTTTCCATTGGCCACAGAAATGGTTTCCTTGATATGTGTGGCTGCTTACTTTATTGTGCAGCTGGGATGGTTGTTCCGAATCCGGCGCAAAGCGCGCCGGCAGTACCGGTTGAAGCGATTGGGAAAACAAAAATCGCAAATTCGCCTGTATCAAGATTTTGTTACCGTTCATTATCCATCGGCGGCATTTGATAGCTTTTATGAAGAAATCAGTTCCATAGACCGCACCCAGCGTTTGACGGTTCTTCGTTTTCAAAACGGAGCACGGGCACCGATTCCAAGCGGAGAATGGACGCCGCAGATCGCCGCCTTTTTCATGGAAAAAATGAAAAATAACGGACTTGGGCAGGATATTGATTTGGAAAGCGCAGCAAGCTGTAATAGAAACCGGAAAAAATCCTTAGATTTTTCCGGACCAAAGGGTGATTAGAAATGAATGAAGATTTAAACAGAGTCGTACAGGTCGACTTGGAAAAAGAGATGAAGGAATCTTATCTAGCCTATTCCATGTCGGTCATTGTGGGCCGTGCCCTGCCGGACGTAAGAGACGGATTAAAGCCGGTACACCGTCGGATTTTGTATACTATGTATGAAAACGGATTGTCTCCGGACAAAGCATACCGAAAATCTGCCGATACGGTCGGTTCGGTGCTGGGGCGGTACCATCCCCACGGAGACGCCTCGGTTTATGATGCCATGGTGCGCTTGGCACAGGATTTTTCTATGCGGTATCCGCTGGTAGACGGACATGGCAACTTTGGCTCTGTAGATGGAGATCCGGCGGCGGCGTATCGATATACGGAAGCCAGAATGAGCAAAATCGCCATGTCGATGCTGACCGATATCGATAAAGATACGGTGGATTTTATGCCCAACTATGACGATCACTTGCAGGAGCCGGTGATGCTGCCGTCGCGTTTTCCCAATCTTTTAGTCAATGGTTCCACCGGTATTGCGGTAGGTATGGCCACCAACATCCCGCCTCATAATTTGGGCGAGGTAGTGGATGCGGCCTGCTGCATGATCGATCATCCGGACGCGACGCTGGATGAGTTGATGGATCATCTGAAGGGGCCGGACTTCCCCACCGGCGGCATTATCATGGGCCGTTCAGGAATTCGTGCTGCTTATGCCACCGGCCGCGGGAAAATCACCCTGCGGGCAAAGGCAGAGGTAGAAGAACATAAAAACCGCATGCGTATCATCGTGACAGAAATCCCCTATATGGTCAACAAAGCGCGGTTGATTGAAAGCATTGCGGGTCTGGTCAAGGATAAACGGATTGACGGCATCAGCGATTTGCGGGATGAATCTGACCGGGATGGAATGCGAATTGTCATTGAATTGAAACGGGACGCCAATGCTCAGGTGGTACTGAACCGGCTGTATACATTCAGCCAGCTGCAGGAGACAGTAGGCGTAATTATGCTGGCCATTGACGGCAAACAGCCCAAGGTGATGACACTGCAGGAAATTCTGCGCAGCTATCTGGATTTTCAGTTCCAGGTGATTACCCGGCGGACCCGATATGAACTGAAAAAAGCAAAAGAGCGCGAACATATTTTAGAAGGGCTTAAAATTGCGCTGGACTATATTGACGAAGTGATCAAGATCATCCGCGCTTCCAAAGATCAGCCTTCTGCAAAAGCGGCACTGATTGAGCGGTTTGGTTTGTCCGACGCGCAGGCCGCTGCCATTGTGGCCATGCGATTGGGCCAGTTGTCCGGACTGGAACGGGCAAAGATTGAAGATGAACTGGCGGCGATTCTGGCGAAGGTGGCAGATCTGGAGGACATTCTTTCCCATGACAGCCGGGTATATGCTATTGTGCGGGAGGAGCTTGTTGCACTGAAAGTGAAGTTCGGCGACGAGCGCCGTACCGAAATCCAGACCGTTTCCGGCGAGGTGGACATTGAGGATTTGATTCCGGTGGAGGATTGCGTTGTAACCTTAACCCATTTCGGTTATGTCAAACGGCAGCCGGCTGATGTATATAAAACCCAGCGGCGGGGGGGACGGGGAATTTCCGGCATGACTCGCCGGGAAGAAGACGTGGTAGAAGATCTTTTTGTTTCTTCTTCTCACGATTACCTGTGCTTCTTTACCAATCGGGGGCGGCTGTTCCGCTTAAAGTGCTATGAAATTCCGGAGAGCTCCCGGACGGGGCGGGGCACCAATATTGTGAACCTGCTGCCGCTGGAACAGGAGGAAAAAGTCAGCGCAGTGCTGAAAGTATCCGACTTTGCGGACGACCGGTTCCTGGTGATGGTGACCAAAAAGGGTATCATCAAACGAACGGAGCTTTCGGCTTACCGCAATGTCCGAAAATCTGGGCTGATTGCCATTCATTTGGATGAAGAGGATGAATTGGCTTGGGTGCGGGAAACCTCCGGTGCAAATGAACTTCTGATTGCCACTCGTAACGGCATGGCAATCCGCTTTAATGAGGCCGATGCCCGTCCCCTGGGGCGCACTGCCCGCGGCGTCAAATCCATTCAACTGGAAGATGGCGATGAAGTGGTAGGGATGGCCCGGGTGAAAGAGGGCGCGACGTTGATGACCATCACGGAAAACGGTGCCGGGCGCCGGACCAGCTTTGATCAGTACCGGCTGCAAAGCCGAGGCGGAAAAGGAATCCGCAACTACAAAGTCAATGAGGAAAAGGGCCTTGTGGCGGCGGTTCGGGCTGTTACACCGGAAGATGACGTCATTATGATTACCGATGACGGCATTATCATCCGTATTCATTCGGACGATGTGACATTACAGTCCCGCTACGGAAGCGGTGTGCGGGTAATGCGCGTACCCGAGGGAGGCAGGGTTGTAACCTTGGCGCGGGTGCCGAAAGAGGAAGAATCTGAAACAACAGAGATGGAGCAGGAAACAGACCGCAAAGAAGAGGAATCCCCTGTTGCGGCGGAAGCTTCCTCCCCGGGCATAGAAGAAAAACTGACCCGGGCAGTCCAGGATTTTGCTGATTTTGCTTTGGAACAGCAAGAAGAAGATCCAGAAGATCCGGAACAGGAAGAATAACCTGATGCAAAAAAGCGGAACATGTTTTTTACATGCTCCGCTTTTTTTGCACTGTTGTGGAAAAATAGGGAAAATCAAAGGATCATGGCTGCCAGAAGCATTTCGATCAAACGGGCATAAATCGGTCCTAACTCGGTAATGGGAAGCGGATTTTTCCCCCGGCCGATTTCAATGGTAAAACCAGGGCGGTGAAATTCCTCAATGAACCAGTCCTTGAGTCCTCCATGGCTGGCGGTGCCGGTGGGACGAGCCAGCGTATATCCGCTGGAGGAGGCCAGTACCTGAGCGATCAAAGGCGCTCTGGGAGGAGTATGTTCGCCGTATTGGTAATAAATTTCCTCTCCCTGTGAATGAAAAGCGTATAGCTGACGTACCGGTTGCGTACGAATAAACCGGCAAATGGACCGTGTTTCCGGTTCACTTTCCGGCCGTTCACCGCCGTATTTTCCCGGACCAGGACCCAGAATGCCGGCGGATTGTTCCGCTTGCTTGCAAAGCTCGAACCCCGCGTCAAAATTATGGTTGAGGTCTACTCCCCGGGCATTTGCCTGCCAGCGGGAAAAATCTCCGCCGCACAAGGCACTAACCTGCTGCTCCATACCAGGCGCACCGGCGGCCCCTTCCAGCGCAATGGAGATGCCATCGGGGTTTAGTG